>Ga0082335_1000495_pt1 | contig 99905 bp, 81 predicted proteins | sample Subgrocontami58m_FD_72375 | JGI IMG/M metagenome (GOLD analysis project Ga0082335, IMG submission 72375) | Subsurface groundwater microbial communities from S. Glens Falls, New York, USA - GMW37 contaminated, 5.8 m (SPADES assembly) (version 2) ... | reverse complement strand
AAATTCTGTCAGGGCACGCCCGCCGCCGACGACATCACGCTGGTAATTTGTAAGCGAAACGCCGAATCGGCCGAAGTCGCTGCCGCTGCCGGGAGCTAAGCCGAGCCCGCGCTCAATTGTTTCCTCGGTCGGCGGCGGATTCTGCTTTCGCTTCGTCTTTGTTCCAATCCGGCGGCTCAATGCCCAGCAGGTGGTGCACAAAAAAATCATTGAGCAAGCGCTGACCAAACGCCCCGCCGGCGCCATGCCCGCCGCCGGGGACGAAAAGCAGGTCGAACTTCTTGTTGGCCTTGATGAGTTGCTTCGCTACTTGCAGGGTGGAAGCAGGATCCACGTTTGTGTCCATCTCTCCCATGATTAGCAGCAGATCGCCTTTGAGCCGATAGGCGTTGTCCACGTTCGATGAGGCCGCGTAGTGGGGACCGAGCGGCCAGCCCATCCATTGTTCATTCCACCAAATCTTATCCATGCGATTGTCGTGGCAGCCGGAATTGCTGACCGCGGCTTTGTAAAATTCCGGATGAAACAGAAGTGCACCCAGGGCATTCTGGCCTCCGGCGGAGGTGCCATAAATGCCGACGCGGCTGATGTCATAGTAGGAATACTTTTTGGCGGCGGCCTGATGCCAAAGGATTCGATCCGCGAAGCCGGCGTCGCCGAGATTCTTCCAGGCGGTGTCGTGAAATGCTTTCGATCTGTTATTGGTTCCCATGCCGTCGATCTGAACGACAATGAAACCCAACTCGGCCAGGGCTTGCATGGGATTGAACGCGTTGAAGGTTTTGGGGACGAACGAACCTTGCGGACCCGCGTAGATGTTTTCGATCACCGCGTATTTCTTTGACGGATCGAAATTCGAGGGACGCACGATAACTCCCCAGATGTCCGTCTTCCCATCTCTTCCGGGAGCGGTGAACACTTCCGGCGCGCGCCAGCCGGCGGCGACTAATTCTTTGATGTCGGCCTGCCCAAGTTCGAGGATCGCTTTCTTGTCTTCCGTGCTCCGCAATTGTGAAACAGTCGGGAGATCGACGCGCGACCAGGTGTCGACGTAGTACTTCATGTCAGATGAGAAGGCTACGGTGTGATTGGCGTCGGCTTCGGTATAGCTCGTCAGGCCGCTGCCATCAAAGTTGATTCGGTAGTAGTGCGTGAAGTATGGATCTTTGCCGGGATACATACCACTGGCTTGGAACCAGATCTGGCGTTTGACTTCGTCGACCTTCTCGACTGCGCGAACCACCCAGTCGCCTTTCGTGATCTGATTCTTTAGTTTGCCCGTCACCCCGTCGTACAAGTAAAGGTGATTCCACCCGTCCCGCTCCGATGCCCAGACGAATTCCTGGCCGTTATTCAACTCGTAACGATAAATCTTTCCCGTATCCCGGGAATTCGCCACCAGCGGGCGATAGTCGATGAAGGCAGTCGACTCTTCAGAGATCAACACCCGGGGCTTTCCGGTCGCGGCGGCAACTTCGATCACCCGGTACACCTGATGGCCGCGCTGGTTGTACTCAAACGTGAACGTCTGGCTGTCCTTTCGCCAGACCAGTCTCGATAAGCTGTACGGATTCGGAAACAGGCTGTTGTCGATGATGTTCTGTTTGGTCGCGGCCACATCGAAAAGCACGGGCTGTGCGATGTCCAGCGCGTCGCCCGGCTTGGCATACTCCCGCACTGAATGTTTCGGTTGGAGCTGGTCGGTTGGCGACGATTCAACGTAGTGGACTTCACGTCGATAACCCGGCCGCACGTGATAGGCTGCCAGATATTTTGAATTTGGCGACCAGACAATTGAGTTGAGCGTGTAGTAGTTTCCTTCCGAACCATCGTAGCTCAGTGGCGAAGCTTCGGTCTTGCCTTTCGGACGAATGAAGACGTTGTAGTTCTGAATGACTGCTTCCCATTGTCCGTCCGGAGAAGTCGAATGATCGGGCGGCTGCTCAGGAGCTTGACCACCGCCTGGTCCCTGACCCCTTTGCTGGCCTTGCAGTGTGACGTTCGCCATACCGTCGTACACGTCATTGCCATACTCCGCGGGACTCCCTTCGAAGTTCTCTTCGGGGCCATTTCCACGTTGTAGCAGACGCTGCAGGAATCGTTGCGCAGTCCCGGTTTTCTGGCAGGCATACGTCGACAGATCGCACTTCCACGCCGAACCGTCGGCGGCAAATTCAACCGCCCTCTCGTCGTCACTGAAGACGAGCGTCATGAAGGGTAGGGTAACGGCGGTGTATTTTCCGCCGGTCGCCGTCGAAAGTGAGGCGGCCAGCTTTTGATGATCGAACGCTGGTTGTTTAGACAAAGTCACAGCATCAACCATCACGAACTCGTTACCGCCCTTGACTGTCTTTCGGTACCAAAACCTGCTGGTCGTTCCAATCCAGTTGGCCCGCTCGGGAACATTGATTGCGACCGCCTGATACTTGTCACGAAGCTTATAGGCCCGTTCATAATCAGCCCGCGTGCCTTGGGCGTAACTCATCGTTTGGATGAGCAGAAGACCGGAACATAGAACTGCTGCGTGTAAGAGATTCGGACGTTTCATGATGTCTCCTTGCAGTCGTGGTTTCTGGGAAGTTTTTAGTAAACCGCGCGCTGATGCTCGCTCGCTTTCGTAGCCAGACTAAAGCGCGGTTCGATACCTTCGCTACTGCCCTCAACTCGCGCCGCTACGTATTCGCCGACAACCGGCCCGTGCTTGAAGCCATGGCCCGAGCCGCCCCCAACCAGCCAGACGTTATCAAAATCCGGATGAAGGTCGATCAGAAAGTCGCCGTTTGAAGTGTTCTCGTATTGGCAGACGCGGGTCTCGGTTACCGGCGCGTCTTTCAATTCTGGTAACCGACGGGCCAGGCATCGACGCACTTCAGCCAGTCCTTCGCTGGTCACAACTCGATCGCCGGTGTCGGGATCAAATTCGGACCCATGACGATCTATCGCGATCTTAATGCCGCGCCCTTCTGTGTCCGGCAAGCCATAAGCTTCGTCTTTGAAGTCGATCCAAGTGGGCAGCGCCGGGGCGGCGAAACTTCGGTCGCCGGCGGGAGTGCCGAAATAAAAAACTTCCTGACGCGTCGGGTGTATTCGATTGGCTAACAACTCGGGAAAGATTTTCGGGAGCCACGGTCCACAAGCGAAAACATATTGACCGGCTGAGATGCATTGGCCGCTGGCGGTCGTGATCTCATTCAGAGATCCACTGCCGGCCGGCGTCTTAACCGCATCCTGCAAATACTCGACGCCGGTCTTGGTTGCCGCGAAAGTAACGGCCTGCACTGCGCGACGCGCGCTCAGCACTCCGCTGTCGGGTTCAAGCATGGCCCAGGAAATTCGCTCGAGCCCAATTTGGGGATAACGCCGGCTGACTTCCGCAGCCGTTAACCTCTCAAACGGAATTCCGATTCGTTGCAGCGTCTCAGCAGTCTGCACCGGATACGGATCGTCTTCGTGGGCCAGCCACAACACCCCGGTTCGATGAAAGAGCCGCTGATCAACCCGCGCGAATAGTTCCAGCCAAAGTCGCAAGGATCGCTGCGCCGAGCGCGTGTAAATCTCGTCCGGGCCATAGCCCATGCGGATGATGCGCGATTCGTCGCCGGAACTTGAGCGGCTGTTGGCGGCGCCGTAAGCGTCGATCAGGATCACACGCTTTCCGGATCGTTGAAGCTGATAAGCAGTCCACGCGCCAAACACTCCGGCGCCGACCACGGCCACGTCATAGGTACGGTTGTCCACTACTCGCTCAAATCCCCTCGAGGTAGGCCGCCTCGCCGTGGATCGCCAGATCGAGGCCTTCCGTCTCCCCGGCTTCGTCGACTTTTACTTTGGTGATGCGATCAATGATCCAGAGCATCACGTAAGTAAAGACGAACGCCCACAGCGAAGAGAGCAGTACCGCGCCGAGTTGGACCAGAAAGAAACGTTTGTTGCCGCGCAGCAATCCATCGACCCCGGCCGGATTGAATAGCGTGGTGGCGAAGATGCCGCACAGGACAATGCCGATGAAACCACCAACCCCGTGCACGCCCCAGACATCCAGCGCGTCATCCCATTTCAGTTTGTTCTTCAACGCCACCGCGTAAAAGCAGACGACGCCAGCGATCACCCCGATGAGACAAGCCGTCGCTGGAGAGACATAACCCGCGGCCGGCGTGATGGTGGCCAATCCCGCTACGGCGCCGGTTAACAAACCGAGAAACTTCGGCTTCTTCGTCGTCATCCAGTCCATGCCGAGCCACGCGATTGCCGCGAAGCTGGCAGCGAGATCGGTATTCAGAAACGCTACGGCCGTGACTGAGTCGACCCGGAACTCGCTGCCCGCGTTAAAGCCATACCACCCAAACCAGAGCAGGCCGGTTCCCAAAGCAACCAGAGGGATCGAGTGTGGGCCGTGATCAGCAACCTTGCGCCTCCCGACGTACAGAACCGAAGCCAGCGCGGCGATGCCGGCGATGTTGTGCACGACGATGCCACCCGCGAAATCCAGCACGCCCCAACTCGCCATGATGCCGCCGCCCCAAACCATGTGCACAAACGGGAAGTAGACGAGCGCGAGCCAGCCGGTTAAGAAGAGCATGTACGCTTTGAACGTCACGCGATTTGCAAACGCTCCCGTAATCAGCGCCGGCGTGATGATCGCAAACATCATCTGGTAAGCGCAGAAGACAATCATCGGGATCGACGGATTGATCAGAGACGGCGTGTCCAAAGTGGTCCCGCGCAGAAAGGCCCAGTTGAAGTTGCCCAGGATGCCATAGAAGTCGGTGCCGCTTTTCAGGTCGCCGCTAAAGCAGAGCGAGAAACCAAACGCCCACCACAGCACCGTGGTCCAACCCATGGACACGAAGCTCTGGATCATTATGGCAAGAACATTCTTGCGACCGACCAGTCCGCCGTAGAAGAAGGCCAACCCCGGCGTCATCAGCATGACCAGGCTGGAGCAAAGCAACATGAAAGCCGTGTTTCCGGTGTCGATGATCATTGAAGTTTCTCCTTCGTTGGGTTGTTAGACGACTGAACTATGCGTGTGGTTAGCCGCATCGCACCTACGTATCAAGCATGTCCCACTCGTCTCCTAAGATCCACCGAAGAGCAGACAGCTTGCCGTTGATCATGCCCCACTCGAAATCATCCCACGGTCCGAGGTTCTTTTTGCCGTAGTCACGCTCAACTCTTCGCGCGGACGCCAGAGCCCCTTTCCACACATCCCGCTGAATCGTTTCTTGCGCACCCGGTGGACGGGGATAGCTCTCTTTTTCTACAACCTTTATTCTCCCCTCTTGGACGCCAATCCGCCGGTTCCAGTGCCGGTTGTACCAGACTTGATTGAATAGCAAGTCCTCAGCTTCAAGGATTTCAGTCAAGCCGCGCGGCTCTTGCGTCCAGGAGTGCTCAAGCATGATGTCGGTAACCAGCGACGACTCAACGCGGCGGAGGGCTTCCGGCAGGTTGATGAAGTATAGCGACTTGCGAGGCGAGAATACTCCGGTGAAGTCCAGATGCGGCAACTTGTGACTGCCGTCTTCTATGCTGAAGTCGCTCTTGTTGTGCGTTACAAACGCGAAGCGAACGCCCGACGCTGGTTTGTCGTGTACGCAGTCGGCGTACGTCTCGATGAGAATCGCGTCGGCCATTTCGTTCTTATTGTGATGGAACGGAGCCTTCTTCTCGATTGCTCGCTGTGCTGCACGGAGCCTTACCGCATCGGACGTTTCGATTATGCTGGACGCGGTAAGCAGCTTCTCGATGCGGTCTAGAATGCCGACGGCCTCACCGCCGATGATCGGGATCTTATGACCTACATCGTCCAGATGCGAGAGAACGACGCGCATCTTTTTCTTGTCGCCTCCAATCTTGCCAACCGCGTCCTTAACGAGCCGGAAATGCGTAGATAGACTCTTGGCGCTTTCTTTGGCAATGCGCTCCCGGTTGCGCAAGAACTCGTCGAGTCCAACGCGCGGCACAATGAGTGTGACCATGCCAAGTCTGACCATTTCCTCAACGACGCCGAGCACAGCTACTTGCCTCGGATCCTTGGCGAGATCAAGCCATACGCACGTGTCAATCAGCATTCTGAACATAGGTTCACCACGAAACGCTTCCGCATGATACGCCTTTCGACCGTGTGATCAAGATTTCGCGCCGGGGCACTAGCCCGACCGTGAGGGAGGGCGTGGATTGGTCACGCTCCGACGAAGTAACCCGCCCTTGCCTACGCGTCGGCTACTGCCCCGAGACGGGGCTTGCTTTGCAAGAGGTCCTGGCAGCATAATTTTCCGCATGACAGAGAAGGAAATGGTGATGAAAACCGTCCGCGAGTTGCCGGACGATTGCTCCATCGATGAAATCGCTGACCGTATTGAGTTCCTGGCTGCGGTGCAGAAGGGTCTCGACCAGCTCGACCGCGGCGAAGGCATTCCCCACGACGAGATCAAGAAACAGTTGGCCTCATGGCTTACAAACTGATTTGGTCTCCGGCCTCCCGCCCCCGCCTCCCGTTAACCTGCGCGACATTCGACCTTCATATCACGCGACAGCCGTCAGCGCGCAGAAACGTTTGGCTATCGCCTCATCGCAGAGACCGACAAGCTGCAGAACTTTTCCGAGATTGGCCGAGTTGTTCCTGAGTACGGCGTCCCAACTATCCGCGAAATCATTGTCCGATCTTACCGGATTGTTTACCGCGTCGATCACGAGCGGAAGCTCGTCGAGATTGCACGAGTATGGCATGCAGCTAGAGGCACGCCCGAACTGTGAGCCCTCCCTGTCGCGCGGCTAGCGCCCGTTTTTGCAATCAGGATTTGTTGCGTAGCCGATCCTTACGTGATGGGCCGGCGACGAGGTACATTACGGCGTGCCCGATGGCCACAATGCCAACGTATGCCGCGGCGTCTACAAGGATGGGAGCAATGCCCGGCGCGAAAACCATCCACCCCGGGAACTTCGCGGCGTACAGGTAATCTCGCGGCGGGCCGATGATCGCAACGATGCCAAGGCACACCGCCAGACCGCGCCAACCGAACCGGCGGACCACCCTCCAGGTAACGAGGTAGATTGGCGTGACCGTGATAGTCAACCCGAAGTAGAACAGCGCCAGGAAGTACGGCGTCCAGACAATCGGCACCCGCCACAGTCCCGATGCATTGCCAAAGACGATCGCTCCCATCCCAAAAAGCCCGACGGCGGCTCCGCCAACGAAGGCCCCCACGATGCGCCGCGCAGTTGCCCGCGTGAAGTAAATGACAATGAGCAGGGCGACGAAGTACAGGCAGGTTACAACGACAATTTGCAGCGGGGTCATGTGTGTCTCAACGGCGGAACTGCCGAATTGTAACAGCCTGGAAGGCTGTCAGATAGTAGCCGGTGGTCGGAGCGTCGCGCAGACCACCGGAGGTGTTTAAGATCATCAGCACCCTGAAGGGGTGCGCGAACTCTTATGAGGCTGGTTACGCTTGCACCCTTTCAGGGTGCGGCTTGCTACTCGCTGCTTACCGGAGGTCTTCGCTACGCTCCGACCTCCGGCTACTCTCGCGCAACCCCGCGGGTTGCAAATGCAAATCCGTGCGCCCTAACTAGCGCGCAAACTCACGCCCTTGCTGACGCGTGGGCTACTGCCCTATGATTTGTCAGCCACTGACCGAAGAACCATTTCATGATCAAAAACGAAATCATCAATCTGATTAAGGACAAGCGCGCGCGCGTCGGCGTGATTGGGCTCGGCTACGTTGGTCTGCCCCTCCTGACTGAGTTTGCCGGCAAAGGATGCGACACCATCGGGTTCGAAGTTGACGAAAGAAAGGCTTCGCAGATCAACGCCGGCGAGTCTTACATCGGCGACGTCGCATCGTCGCTGGTCAAAGAGTTGGTTGACGCGGGCCGTCTGCGGGCGACGACTGACTTCGATCATCTGAAAGAATGCGAAGCAATTATCATCTGTGTGCCTACGCCGCTGCGGAAAACGAAAGAGCCGGACGTGTCTTTCATTCTCGCCGCCGCCGAAGCGATTAAGCGGCGTCTGCGTCGCGGGCAGCTCGTAATTCTCGAATCGACTACTTATCCCGGCACGACTGACGAAGTCTTGTTGCCGATCTTCCAGGAGACGGGATTGAAACTCGACGAAGATTTCCTGCTCGCGTTCTCGCCGGAGCGTGTCGATCCAGGCAATCCTCATTTTCAAACTCACAACATTCCGAAAGTTGTTGGCGGGGTTACGGCAGATTCAACCGAAGCCGCAGCCTGTCTCTATTCGCAAATCGTGAACGAGGTCCATGCAGTCAGTTCGGCGCGCGTCGCGGAAGCGGCGAAGCTTTTGGAAAATACTTTTCGCGCGGTGAACATCGGGATGGCGAACGAGATGGCGCGGCTCTGCTATGCGCTGAACATCGACACCTGGGAAGTGATCGGCGCGGCGGCCACGAAACCGTTCGGCTTCATGCCCTTTTATCCGGGCCCGGGCATCGGCGGTCACTGCATTCCGCTCGACCCGCATTATCTTTCATGGAAAGCGCGTCAGCACGGTTTCGATTCGCGCTTCATCAGCCTGGCTGAGGAAGTGAACTCCCGCATGCCTGAGCACGTCGTTCAGCTCGTGTCGGACGGATTGAACGACGATCGCAAAGCGATGAAGGGCTCGCGCATCCTGCTGCTGGGGGTGGCTTACAAGCGCGACATCGACGACGTGCGCGAAAGTCCGGCGCTGTCGATTATCGATCGGCTGCGGAGCAAAGGCTGTGACGTGCGTTATCACGATCCGTTTGTGCGCGCAGTGCGCTTTGACGATGCGCATATCGAGGGCGGAGGCGCGCCACTCACATCCGTGGACCTCAGTGACGAGGAAATCCACGCGGCCGATTGCATAGTGATCGTTACGAATCACACCCAGATTGATTACGCCCGAGTTACCGAGCTGGCTGCTTTGGTCGTGGACACACGCAACGCGCTGAACGGAGACCTGCGACGCGGGAGCCGAGCGCGGATAATTCGTTTGTGAAGTCCAACGTCCAAAGTCCAAAGTCCAAAGTTAACAACGACGAGTGGGCTTTGGACGTTGGGCTTTGGACACTGGACTAGCTTCATGCTCAAGATCATCAACGTAGCCGGCGCGCGTCCCAACTTCATGAAGATCGCGCCGCTGGTCGCGGCCATGAATCGGCGCCGCGCTGACTTTCAATCCATCCTGGTTCACACCGGCCAACATTACGACGCCAGTATGTCGCAGGCGTTCTTTCGCGATCTGGAAATGCCTGAGCCGGACATTGATCTGGGCGTCGGCTCGGCCAGTCACGCAGTTCAGACGGCGGGCGTCATACAGGCTTTCGAACCCGTGGTGCTCAGTGAAAAGCCCGACTGGGTTGTGGTTGTCGGCGATGTGAATTCAACCATGGCGTGTTCGCTGGTCTGTGCCAAGCTCGACGTCAAAGTCGCGCACGTCGAAGCCGGTTTGCGCAGCCGCGATCGCACGATGCCCGAAGAGATCAATCGCGTGCTCACCGATCAAATTGCGGATCTTCTGCTCACGCCGTCCGCAGACGCCGATCAAAACCTGCTGGCCGAAGGCATTCCGGCGGAGCGTATTCGCATGGTCGGCAACATCATGATCGATTCGCTGCTCGGCAATCTGGAACGCGCTAAGCAATCTACCGTGCGCGCGGACCTGGGTCTGCAAAACAAAGATTATGCGGTGCTGACACTGCATCGCCCGTCGAACGTTGACGAGGTAACTTCGTTCACGCGCATCCTGGACGCGCTGGAAGAAATCGCGACGCGCCTGCCAATCATTTTTCCCGCGCACCCGCGCACGCGAAAGATGATCGACGAGCTTGGCTTAACCGAAAGGATCGAAAGACCCAACGGCCTGCTGGCGATCGAACCGGCTGGTTATCTCGACTTTCTGCAACTGCTCAGCGGCGCGCGTCTGGTCTTTACTGACTCAGGCGGGATTCAGGAAGAAACCACGGTGCTCGGCATTCCGTGCATCACCCTGCGCGAGAATACGGAACGGCCGATCACGGTCGAGATGGGAACGAACACCATCGCTGGCACTGACCCCGCGAAAATCGTCGCCGCCGCAACTCACGCACTCGAAAATCCACCGGACAAATCTTCATTACGAATTCCGCCGCTGTGGGACGGACACACTGCCGATCGGATCCTCGACGCCTTGTCAGAACCGCCTGCGGTAGCGGGCGGTTGAGCCAAAACATCAACAATTTCTGATTACCGGGATTAGCCGCCCGCTACCGCAGACGGTTCCAACCCTCTTTGCCCTTTGCCCTTTTCCCCTTTACCCTCTCTTCTGAGTAATGATCACGGTCCCTAAGATCAAACGCATGCTGCGCGGCGAGGTCGACGCCCGCATGTTCCTTCGCGAAGCGACCCGGCGGATCGGCGTGGCGCGCGCGCGCCGGCGGGAGCGCGGGCAGTTAACAACGCTCAATCAACAGCCAGCCCGTTTGCGGGCAGAGTTTGCGCGGCTGTCGGCTTCGGAATTGATCGCGCATTTTCAGACGCGCGCGGCGCCGCAGTTTTTCCCCGGCTTTGCCTCGCCGTCAACCACCGGCTTGCAACGAACTCTGTTTCCGGAAGAGACTTCGCAACTTCTAAAGCAAGCCAACAGGATCAGTGCCGAGCATTGCTGGCCTTTGCTTGGGTTTGGTGAGAAGTATTTTGGCGCCGGAGAGATCGATTGGAATCTCGATCCGCTGTCGGGCTTTGACTGGCCGCTTACCTATCATGCCGGCGTTAGTCTGATTCGCAATGATGGTTCCGATGCGCGCGTGGTTTGGGAGCTGAATCGTCTCGCGCATTTCATCACGCTCGGCCGCGCTTACGCGGTTACGGACAACGAAACATTCAGCGCTGAATTCTTCCATCAGCTCGCGAGCTGGCGCGCGCAAAATCCCGTAGCTCGCGGGGTGAACTGGAACTGCGCGATGGAGGTCGCGCTGCGCGCGATGAATCTGCTGTCTGCGTTCACGCTGTTTATGCCCGCGCCGCAAATGAATGAACAAACGCTGCTCGAATTTCTGGCAACCTTCGATCAGCACGGCGCGCACATCAAACGCAATCTTGAGTTCTCGCACATCGCCACCAGCAATCATTATCTTGCCGATGTCGCTGGGTTGTTGTGGCTCGGCGTGATGTTGCCGGAATTGCAGGCGGCGCAGGAGTGGCGTGATTTTGGTTTGCGCGAACTGCTTTCGGAGATGGACAAACAGATTCTCGCCGACGGTGCGGATTATGAAGCATCAACCGGCTATCATCGCTTGAAGTTGGAGTTGTTTCTCTACTCGTTTGTGCTTTGTCACCTCAACAGCATCGCCATCGATGAGAAATATTGGAACAAGCTGCGTGCGATGATCGATTATGTCCGCGTCTATTTGCGTCCCGATGGCGGCGCGCCAGTGATTGGCGATTCGGACAGCGGGCAAGTCCTGCCGATTGTGCGACGCACCGGCGACGATCACGCGTACGTGGCGACGTTGGGCGCGGCCGTGTTTCAGGAGACGCAGTTCAAGATCGAAGGTTCGCACGCGCCCGAAGAAGTGCTCTGGATTTTGGGCGACCAAGGCGTCCGCGACTATGTGAGTCTGGCGGATGCCGAACCGCCCAAGTCGCAAGCTTTTCCAGACGCCGGGACTTACGTCCTTCGCGACCACGATCTGTATTTGCTCTTTAACGCGAGCGGCGCCGGAATAAACGGCCGCGGCTCTCACGGCCACAACGACGCGCTCTCGATCGAAGTCTCTGCTTGTGGAACCGCGTTCATTGTCGATCCGGGGACCTACGTTTACACGGCTGATCTGAAAGCGCGACATCTCTTTCGCTCGACCGCGTATCATTCGACCGTCGAGATCGATGGCGTCGAGCAAAACACCACGGCCGAGCAGATGCCGTTTGTGATCGGTGACGAAGCGCACCCGCGCGTGCTCAGTTGGGAATCGACTGACGAGCGCGACCGCGTTATCGCCGAGCACGGCGGTTACACACGCTTGCCGGAACCCGTGACGCATCGTCGCAAGATCGAGTTCCACAAGAAAGAACGCTACTGGACGATCCAGGATGAGTTGACCGGCGTTGGCGCGCACACGTTTAGTTTTCGCTTTCACTTCGCGCCCGGGTTGGAAACCAAAGTGCGCGCGGATGGGATTGTCGACGTGTGCGATAAGATGAACGGCGCGCGGCTGGTGATTGTGGCGAGCGGAGTGAATGCTGCACCCGTGTTCGAAGCACGCTTTTCATCCCGCGATTACGGAGCGAAGAAGCCTTCGGTGTCCGTTTGTTGGACGGTTCGCCGTTCGGTGCCGCTGACCGCGCGATTTGCGCTGGTGCCAATTCGCGCTGACGAAGATGAGAGTGAGCGAGTAAAGGTAATTGGGTTTTCTCTGTGAATCTCTGTGAGAACTCCGTGTCTCTGTGGTGAATCATTCGCTCCAAACACTCAGACCCACGGAGAAGAACCGGGCAATCGGCAATCGCAAATAAATAATGTGTGGCATCTGCGGAGTCTGGGAATACGGAGCGGCGCAAGGGAATGTCGAGCGCGCGCTGGTCGAGCGTATGCGCGACGTCATGACGCATCGCGGCCCGGACGATGCGGGCGAGTTAATCTTTGACGACGCGCGCGGTGGCTTTGGTTTCCGCCGGCTGTCGATCATCGATTTGTCCGAAGCCGGCCACCAGCCGATGCATGGTTGCACCGATCGCGTCTGGCTGGTTTTCAACGGCGAGATTTACAACCATGCTTCGTTGCGCGAGGGCCTGGAGCAGCGCGGCCATGTTTACAGATCGCGGACAGATTCGGAAACGATCCTGCATCTTTACGAAGAGCGGGGTCTGGATTTTGTCCACGACCTGGAAGGTGATTACGCGATTGCTTTGTGGGACGCTGATCGTGAACAGCTCGTTCTGGCGCGCGATCGGGCGGGCGTGAAGCCGCTTTATTTCTATCAGCAGAATGGGCGCTTCATCTTTGCTTCCGAAATCAAAGCGATCCTCGAACATCCGGCAGTCACGCCCGAGGTAAATGAAGAGGCGCTGTATCATTATCTAACTTTCGTCACGACGCCCGCGCCGCAGACACTCTTTTGCCAGATTCAAAAGCTTCCCGCGAGACACATGCTGGTGATTGATCGCGCTGGCGAGGCGCGGATCACGCAATATTGGGACGCGCTGCCGCCTCTGGCACCGATCGTGCGCACCGAAGCAGAGCATCAGGAGAACATTCTCGAGCTGCTGCGCGCCTCGATTAAGAAGCGCATGATGGCGGACGTGCCGTTCGGAGTTTTTCTTTCCGGCGGCGTTGATTCATCGGCGAATGTCGCGTTGATGTCTGAGCTGATGACTCAGCCGGTGCGAACCTTCACCGTTGGCTTTCATGATACTGAAGAGCTGAACGAGCTGGAGTCCGCGCGCGCCATCTCAAAGCGGTTCGGCACCAACCATCACGAAGTTATGATTGGCCGCGCTGAGATGCTGAAGTTTCTTCCGGAACTCGTTTTCCATCAGGACGAGCCGATTGCCGATCCGGTGTGCGTCCCGCTTTACTATGTCTCGAAACTTGCGCGTGACACGGGCACGATCGTGGTGCAGGTCGGGGAAGGCTCAGACGAAATCTTTGCCGGCTATGACTGGTTTAGAACTTATTTGAAAATCGAAGAGCGTTTCTGGCGTCATGCCGAGCGGACGCCAATCGTCGCGCGTCGCGCCGCCGCCGCGCTGGCGCGACCGGTGGTGCAGAAGGTTTTGAAGAAGCGCTTGTCCAGCGAACTGGTTCGGCGGCTGGGCGCAAACGAATCTTTGTTCTGGGGTGGAGCGGTTGTGTTTGACGAAACGATGAAGCTGCGGGTGTTAAGCCCGGAAATGCGTGGCCGTTACGACGGAAGTTCTACTCACGATGTAGTGCGACAGTATCTCGAAACAATCGCGTCCGCACGGCCAGATTCGGACTACGCTGCGCGGATGACGTATCTGGAATTGAAACTTCGCCTGCCTGAGCTGTTGTTGATGCGCGTGGACAAGATCACGATGGCTACTTCGGTCGAAGCGCGCGTTCCTTTTCTCGATCACCATCTGATCGAATACGCGATGGGGCTGCCGCGAAGTCTGAAAGTGAAAGGAACGACGGGCAAGCATATCCTGAAGCGCGCGCTGGAGTCGGTGTTGCCGAAGGATGTTTTGTACCAGCCGAAGCGCGGATTTGGCGCGCCTACGCGCGAATGGTTTCGTGGACCTGAAGGCGAAGGCTTGATTCAGCAACTGATGAATTCATCGATCCGCAAACGCAACTTCTTTGATTATGAATTTATCGAGCGCCTGGCGGATGAACATCGGCGTGAACAAAACGATTGGAGTTTTCATTTGTGGGCGCTCCTTAACCTGAGCGTTTGGTATGACCGCTGGATCGGGCATAACTGAAAGCATGAGTGAACCAACCATCAAAAAAAGGCCGGACACCATTGCGTCAATCGAAGCGGGAGCTTTCGGTAGCTTCACTTCCGGCGTCGCTCTGACGTTCGTGACCAGGCTGGTCATGATCGGGAGCGTATTCGGTTCCAGCGTCATTATCGGGCGATGGCTGGGGCCTGAAGGTTTGGGAGTGCTTGCGGTCCTGAATGTCACGGTATTCCTCAGCTTACAAATCGGCAGCGCGGGATTGCCATCAGCTAACACATATTTCATCGCGCGGGACCGAAAACGGATGGGACCAGTGTGGGCGAATGCTCTGGTCTTTGGCCTCGTGGTTGGCGGTGTGCTGGCTTTGGCGATCGTTGGCCTGGCGATTATCGAGCCGACATTGTTTGGCCGGGTTCCGTTCCGGCTAGTCGCAATCGCGGCGGCGTCAATTCCATTTCAGCTCCTGTTGATTCTCGGACTGAACGTGCTCCTGGCGGTCGATCGGATCGATTTGCTCAACCTTTTGGATCTCGCGGCACCCGCGCTCGTCTTGCTCAATGCGATCGTCGTGCTCTTGATCATGGGGGCGGGATTGACGCCGCTGGTTTCGTTTAATACTGCGGCAGTAATTCTTCTCGCTCTGGTCATGGTGGTCGTCGTCGGCCTGGTGAAGCGGCAAAAAGAGGGCGACCCTTTCCGGCCGAATCTTCATTTGCTCCTGGGGATGCTTTCGTACGGCGCGAAGTTTTGCGTTTCGATTGTGGCGGGTGCGGCGATCTTTCGTGCCGACTTGCTGATCGTCAATCACTATCGCGGCGCGTCGGAAGCAGGCGTCTACGCTGTAGCCTCGCAGATAGCGAACTTGCTGATGATCCTTCCGGGCGTGATTGCCATGCTGCTGTTTCCGCGCGTGGCGTCAGAGCCGGATCCGCGCGGCGAGTTTGCGCTACGGGTGACCCGGCACGCATCGTTTCTGATGCTTGTGATTTGCATACTGTCAGTGGCCGGCGCGTTCGCTTTGCCGCTCGTGTACGGCCGCAGCTTTGGCGACGCGGTGGTGCAATTGCTGATCCTTCTGCCCGGCGTCTATCTGGTCAGCATTGAATCGGTGCTGGTGCAGCATTTCACCGGAACCGGACTACCCATCGCGATCCCGGTGTTTTGGCTGATCACTTTGGCGCTAAGCGTGGGACTCAATCTCGGCTTCGTGCCGGGGTTTGGCGCGCGCGCGGCCGCGGTGATTTCGACAATCTGCTATGCATTGATTTTCTTGTTGGTCGCCGTTTACTTCTGCATGAAAACTGGCCGGCGTCCTGCGGAGATGTTTTGGTTGCGCCGGGGAGAGTTGCCCGATCTGATCGCCCGCGTTCGTTCGCTTGTGCCCGCGACAAAGGCGCGACAGTGATCGATCCGAATCCCGTATGAGAATCGTCCTAATTGTGCTCAGCGGTGATGCGGGCCAGGCGCGCGAGCGTCTGCGGCGGCGTTATCCTGCGGCCGAGATCGAAAATCTCTCTCGCGATGAATTGGAAAAAGGCAGCTATCGAAACCGCGTCGCTGCCTTGCGATCGATGAAGCCAGAGGTGGTCGCGATCGCCACCGAGCGTCTAGTGTGGCAGCGCGGACAAAATGCGCTGATGCTCTTTGGCGTGCTGGCGGGCGCGCGCCGAGTGATTCTGCTCGACGCGTACGACGATGCGAGAGACGAAACGCGTGGCCGCATTCTCTTGCGAACGCCTTTCCGTTTGGCTTTTGAATTCACGACGAGCGCGCTGGCGATCAAAAAGACGCGTTCCCGTCTGACGCAGCTTGAGAGCGCGATTCGGAATCGTGCGAAGTCCGTCGCCTCAAGTTCTAAGAAAGCGCCGAGCGCGCTGAGGGTTGCGTACCTGCGCAGCACGCCCAGCCCCGGCACGCCCGCGGGTGGCGCGGCGACCCACATCAAAGGTTTCGTCGGCGCCGCGACCGAATTAGGGGTGCAAGTTAATTTGATCAGCAACGATTACATCGCTGGACTCGACGAAAAGGAATTGACGCTGGTCGATCCCGAACCGGTGGGGACGACGCGCGCGGCCTTCGATCTGCTCAACAATCTGATTTTTTCCGCGGGCGCGTTGCGAGAGATCGAGCGCGCGCCGGTCGATCTGATCTATCAGCGGTACGGGCGGTTCACCTGGGCCGGCGTGGAGAGCAGTTTGCGCACCGGCGCGCCGCTGTTTCTGGAATACAACGGCTCGGAAGTGTGGATCGGAAAGCACTGGGACACGTCGGGAATGATTCCTCTGCTGGAACGATTCGAGCGTTTGAATCTGAATGCGGCCGCACGTATCTTCGTCGTCTCGGAAGTCGAGCGGCGCAATTTGTTGCGCGCCGGGATCGCGGATGAGAAAATCGTCGTTAATCCTAACGGCGTTGACACGGAAAAGTTTCGGCCGGACATTGGCGGCGCTGCGGTTCGTCGCCAACTGGGCGTCAGTGAAGGTGAAGTACTCGCAGGTTTCGTCGGCACGTTCGGACCGTGGCACGGGGTGCTGACTCTGGCTGAAGCAATTACAATGTTGCCCGATGACTGCGGCGTTCGCTTTCTTCTGGTCGGTGCCGGCCGTTTTCGCGACGAAGTCGAACGCATAGTGCGATCGGCGGGAAAAGCTGGGCGCGTGATTTTCGCGGGCCACGTCGAACACGAACGCGTGCCGGCTTTGCTCGACGCGTGCGAAATTCTCCTGTCGCCGCACGTGCCACTGGAAGACGGCAGCGAGTTCTTCGGCTCGCCGACGAAACTCTTCGAATACATGGCGATGGGAAAGGGAATTATCGCCAGCCGCCTGGGACAAATCGGCGAAGTGCTCGCGGATGAAGAGACCGCGCTGCTGGTCGAACCGGGCAATGCGCAAAAATTGTCGGAAGCGATTTTGCGATTGAGCAGGTCGCGCGAATTGCGTGAAAGTCTCGGCGCGGCGGCGCGGGTTACCGCAATCGCGAAGCATACTTGGAAACATAACGCGGAGCGTGTGCTTGGCGAGTATCTGTCACTGGCGGATGGTTCTTGAGCGGAGGCCCTTTTTGTTTGAACCAATCAACGAGCCATCGAAGATGGCGGCAGAGTGTAGCCCCGGGCGTGAGCCCGGGGTCAGTGGTCCATCAAAGTTCCAGAGCCCGCTTTAGCGGGCGACAGAGACCGGTTCTGTACCTGTCGCCCCCTTCGGGGCTCATGAATTTCTTTTTCTCTTGTTTCCCCGGGCTTACGCCCGGGGCTACATTCTGCCGCCCGCTTGCGCGGGCTCGTTGAGTGTGAGTCTCTTGCTTCGATGGCGATCAGCTCGTTGCTATTTCAATGAAACTTGAAATTGAAAACACAGCGCTCGCCGAAGAAAAACAACGGGCGCGCGAGCAGTGGAGCGAAGACCCGTGCGGCGCAGTCTATGGTCGCGAGCAGGAGTTTGGCACGCGCGAGTTCTTCGACGCGGTCGAGCGGCATCGCTACACCGAGTACGCGCCGTGGATGCCCGCCGTGATGGGCTTCAATGATTTTGCCGGCGCACGTCTGCTGGAAGTGGGCTGCGGCATGGGCACGGACCTCTTGCAGTTTGCGCGCGGCGGGGCAAAGGTCACCGGAGTCGATCTCACTCCGCGATCGATCGAAATCTCGCGTCAGCACTTATCCGTGTACGGAGAGCGCGGCGATTTTGCGATTACCGATGGCGAGAGCCTGCCGTTTGCCGATGAAAGTTTCGACGTCGTCTATTCCAACGGTGTGCTGCATCACACGCCCGACACCGCCGGCGCAGTGCGCGAGGTGCATCGAGTCTTGCGGACGGGAGGCCAGGCGCGGGTAATGCTTTACTATCGAAATTCTTTGAGCTACTGGGGGCTGATCATTCTGTGGCACGGTTTGCTGCACGGCGAGCTGCTGCGCGGAAATTCCCCTGGCGATATCATGAGCAAGTATATCGAGTTCAATGAAAGCGGCGGGCGCCCATTGGTGAAAGTTTACAGCCGCCGCGAAGCGCGCCAACTGTTTTCGATGTTTCGCGAAGTGAGGGTCCAGGTCGAGCAACTGACGCGCGCCGAACTCTACTTTCTTAGTCGTGTCATCCCAGAGAAGATGTTTCTGCGTCTGCGACGTAGCGTGGGCTGGAACGTGATTATTACGGCGACTAAGTGAGATCGCGGTACTGATTCATTCGTGGTCGAATCATTTCAAGCCAATGCTGGGAGCGCGGACGTCCTCGTCCGCACCAGCGTCGCCGGCGCTCAAGATCCTTGGACTGATTAATATTCGCGCTACGCGCTCAGTGCGGACGAGGACGTCCGCGCTCCCAGCGGAATGGAGTCTCCAGTTTTGAAACTGCATCAGTACCGGAGCAAAAGCCTTTCCCATCCATTCACTCAGCGCATCCTCGCGCTGCTGTTCATCGTGGCGCTCGCCTTCGCCGTCCGTTCGCTGACCGCGAATTTTCTGCGCGCGCACTTTGATGATCCGGGCTGGTTCCAGTTTGGCTCGTACTCAGTCTTTGATCGGCAGGCGCAGAACATCCTCGATCACAAGGAGCCGGTGTTTTGGATCAACGATCGGACGCGCACGGATCAGATGATCTATCCGCCCGGCTATCCGCTCTGGATGGCTTCGATCTACGCGGCCAGCGGCGATCGATCGCCGATACCCATTCAGCGTGTGCAACTAGTGCTCGACTCTTTCGCGGTCCTGCTGCTGGTGGGAATTGGCGCGACTGCATTTCGCTGGAACATCGGTGTTGCGGCGGGAGTGCTGGGGGCGTTGTCGCCCTTGTTGGCCCTCGCCGGCGGGACGCCGAATGCTGATGCGCCAACGAACTGGCTCGTGCTCGGCGCGGTGTGGTTACTGCTGTTGGCCGCCAAGCGTCAGAAGATCGCGCATGCGATCGCGGCCGGCGCCCTGCTGGGCCTGGCGTGCTGGCTACGCGTGAATCCAGTGCTCTTGTTTGTCGCGTGGGCGGCTGCCCTGCTGATATTCGTTAAGGCGAGTTGGCGGCGGAGGATCGGTTTGAGTGCTTCACTAGCACTCTCAACTTTGCTCGTCATCGCGCCAGTGGTCGCGCGCAATCTTATCGTTTTCTATCCTGAAGTTGCGCCGACGGGACTCGGCGTAGGCTGGAATCTTTGGGCCGGCATCGGCGAAACAGAGCGTGGTCCCGAGTTTGGGGCGCCGTGTTGTGACGAGCAGGTGATCGAACAGGATCGCCGCGCGCTGGGACTCGCTGCGGATGTTCAGATCGGATTATTTTGGCCCGATGGAATTCGTCGCGATCGCGAACGAGGCCGAAAGGCCCTCGCAGTCATCAAAGCTCATCCGGTCTGGTACACCGGCACGATGGCGCATCGACTATGGGGTCATTTGAAATTTGCGGGTGCGCCGGTGCCGCACGTTGGCAGCCAGGGTTTCAATGTGACCAGCAAGAAGTGCCTGTCACCGGATCGTCAGGGCGGCGTGCTCGGGTTGAGCGTCAACGTGCTGGGAATGATCCAAAGCGTTTGGCGTTACGTCGCGTTGCCACTCATGCTCTGCGGACTCTATTTGTCATTCCGAAAAGATTGGCGCACTACCGGAGTCTTGCTGGCGACCGTAATCTACTACCTGGCGACGCTGGCCGTCGGTCATTCCGAGATTCGTTACGGCTTGCCGATGCAGGGACTGTTGATTATTTTCGCAGGTGTCGCCGTGTGCGGGTTGGTGACGCGGGTGCGCTTCCGGAAACGCAACGTTCGCGTTTGAGACCCCACACCGGCGATGGCATAGATAGCCGCGCCGGGTTGCAAAGTGGTGAGTGAGTCAGGCTCGCGACGATCCTGAGAGTTGTCAATCGGCGGTTAACCCGGTGAGCTGTGCTGCTGTTTCAGCAACTCTTCCAGGTATTCGATCAGAGTTTGCAGCGATGAAAAGGGACTCTTCTCCTTCGACAGCAGATTCTCGTCGGCGATAGTGATGTCCGTACCGAATTCGGCGTTGATCTTTTCCTCGACCTCCATGATCAAAGTCACGAAGTCGAGCGATTCCAACTTCCCCGATCCGCCATACAAGGGCGCATCCGGCGCTTTCTCAACCTGGATGCCTTTCGGCAGTTGTTTGTTCAGCTCGTCAATCGCGGCGTAAACCGCCTGCTGGATTCTTTCGTCTGTGGTCATTCATTCTCTCCGCTTCGAAATTCTATCCGAAGCAACCCGCAGTTATGAAATGGGGCGAGCGATCCGGCTATAATGAATGCCGCGCCGGAATTCATCATGAACCAGAGAGCTGCAATCAAAGCGATCGCTTCTTTCCTGCCCGCGGGAAAACTTACGAACGAACAACTTGCGGCGGAATTCGGTGACTGGCATGCAAGTCAGATTCTTTCCAAGACGGGCGTGGCTGTGCGAGGAGTGGCCGCAGCGGACGAATGCGCTTCAGATCTGGGCGTGGCGGCGGCGAAGCGTCTGTTTGAGAATGGCGCAGGTTCGCCGGACGAAATTGATTTCCTGATTTTCTGTACGCAAAGCCCCGACTACTTCACACCGACCACTGCCTGTCTGATGCAGGAGCGTTTGGGGCTGAAGACCAGTTGCGGCGCGATTGATATCAATCAGGGTTGCTCAGGGTACATCTATGGGCTGGCGCTGGCGAAGAGCCTGGTTGAAGCAGGAACCGCAAACACGGTGCTGCTCGTCACGGCGGACACTTACACGAAGTTTATCAATCGCAGAGATCGTTCACTGCTGACATTGTTTGGAGATGGCGCCGCGGCGACGCTGATTCGCGCCGTCGAAGCGGCTTCGGAATTAATTGGACCCTTCGTGCTTGGCACTGACGGACGCGGGGCTAATCAGATCATCGTAAGGTCCGGCGGCTTGCGGTGTCCGGCGACTCCAGAGACTGCGATCGAGAAGGAGGATAGCAGCGGGAACTGGCGTTCAGAACAGAATCTTTTCATGGACGGTGGCGACGTTTTCAGCTTTGCGTTGAAGACGGTGCCGCAGACGCTTCAGCAACTGTTAGAGAAGGCGGGTCTGACTCTCGAGCAAATCGATTTCATCATTCCACATCAGGCGAACAAGTTCATGCTCGAGCGCCTGCGTGCAAAGATGAAAATCCCGAAGGAAAAGTTTTGGATCGACATGGAGAATGGTGGCAACACAGTTTCTTCTACCATCCCTATCGCCCTCGAAGGCGCCATCCAGCAGCAGCGGATCAAGACAGGTGATCGCGTTGCTTTAGTTGGTTTCGGTGTCGGCTATTCCTGGGGCGCAACAATGATCGAGATCTTTTGACGATGGATCTGCGTAAGATTGCCACAATCGCCTTGCCCATTCGTGCAGTCGCTTCACTCCGACGCGCGAAGTGGAAACGGGAACGACGCCGCGTGGCTTCTCTCCCGCCACTGACCGAAGCTGACTTTGCCGAGATCCTTGTCGGTCAGCTTGGCTTGGGCCCGGGAGATTTGGTTTATGTCCACAGCGGCATGGACGGGCTTAGCCTCGGCTTTCCTTTTTATCGCATCCTGTTTCTGATCAGGGAGGCGATTGGCGAGGGCGGCACGGTGGTCTTTCCAACCTATCCAAATCATCGCATCTCTTCCTACGAGTGGCTGAGACAGGGAAATGTTTTCGATGTTCGCCGAACGCCTTCATATACCGGGATTCTGACGGAGTTGGCACGGCGGCAACCTAACGCCTTGCGTAGTTTGCATCCTACGAAATCCGTCTGCGCAAGCGGGCCCGCAGCCAGCGAGCTTACGGCGACGCATCATTTGTCCCCATACCCCTACGACACTTGCAGCCCTTACTACAAATTGATAGAGGGTGGTGGAAAGATCATCGGACTGGGCGCCACGACTAATTACATTTCGTTTGGTTATTGCGTGGATGATGCTTTGAAGGGAGAGTTTCCCGTGCGGGTCTATCACGATCGGGTTTTCGACGCGCGCTGTATCAACTACGAAGGCGAAGGCGTAATTGTCAGAACTTACGCGCACGACATGAGCCGCGTCGTCCATCCGGACATGCCCCGGTTCATGCGGCGTTACGTGTCTGAGTCAGCATGCCGGGACGTGCGCATTCGCGGAATGAATTTCTTTCGCGCCAGCGCGCCGAGACTCTTCACAGAGATGATGGCGCTTGCCGGGCGAAACATCGTCTCTTATCCGCGATCGGTGTATAAGAAGCAGTAGGCAGTAGGCAGAAAGCAGTAGGCAGGAAACGCAGGCCCTATCCCGACCGTCAAGCCTCCCGTAGAACTCTCACCGGCCAGTTCTAACTTGGAACTCACCACTTCGGAGCTTGCCAGAAAGTTCCGTCAACGTAATAAACTCTATGTCTTCCGCTTGGGAAATCTCGCCGACAAAGCGTTCGATTGCCAGGAAGTCGCGAATGTACTTTGGGTGATTGGTCAGCACCACGGGAACGTTTGCCAGGCCGCTCGCTCTTGCGCGGTGACGAATCGAAGTAAGCATTTCGCGCATCAGTGTGTAGTTGAGACTAGCCGTGTCCGAGACGAAATATTTTCTTCTTAACGCCGGCAGGACTAGCTTTTCGAATGCCTGACCGGCCCGGGATTCATTACCGGATTCGGCGCCGGGCGTCGGCTGCAAACTCCTGGCGCCGCTGGGGGGAGATCGGCGCTTCAATTTCTGACGCGCGAGCGAGATGTTTTGAAGGGTAACCGCCCAACGCGATCCGTAAAAATGATTCAGCGGCACGCAAACAATCTCTTCGCGCTTGTCTGAGACTCTGCGCGCATCTTCCATCACCGGATAGAAGGGCAGGAATGTCTCTTCGCAGTTTCGATAATCGACTTCCACGTTTTGATGCTTGGCGATCAAACCAGCAGCAATGCTCACCTCGAGTTGAAAACCCAATCCGGCGAGCGACTTGAAGAGATGCGGCGAGGGTGCGGTCGCCAAGGTGCAGGCGCGAAACGCCAGACAACGGTAAGACGAGTCGAGCGGTCGCAAGAGATTTTCCAAATATTGCTTGCCACCGGCCAACATCGCGCAAGCAGCCTCGCGGTCATACTTCAGGATTGACCAATCACCATTCAATCGCCAACTTCCGTTTTCATACTCGGCGCTGTGCCATTGCGGATGAAGATGTAACTGAATGTCGTGTCCCTGACGGTAAGCTTCGCGCACGTGGTCGTCCCAGGAATCGGCCGTGATTTTCAATTCGGGATGCCGGGTTTCGAGTCGTCTGAATTTGAGTTGCTGCATTACGTCCGGGAGAAACGTCGTTGCAGCGCGGTGCTTTCGATAAGTCTGCAACAACGTTCGCAACGGCGCGAATTGAAGCTGCTCGATGTCGCCCGAGCCGTCTCCGCGCAATTCCCAATCGTGAGTCAGGGCGAGATGAATCAGCGGTTTCATGGCGCGGTAATTGTCCAAAGACAACCTCGGTGCAGGTTCTTGGTTCAATGAGAACTTTCCAAGCGCTCAGGTTGTGCTGTTGGCTATGGCAACTATTATGCCCGGCAGGTCGCTTGCGAATTTACGTCGTACTTCGTTCGTTGAGGTAGTCCTGGCGCGCAAATTGGCATCTGCGCTGCGTAAGATCACACTATCGCTGGCCGCATTGAGAACGACCATCAGGTCTGTCTATGCAGGCAGAGAAAACACTTGACGGCCGGCGCTGGCTAGCGGCCAGACCCTGCATCACGAACCAGGACGTGCTTGGCGAAACCAAACACTGACGCCAAAAAGACTGCGGCCAAGATGAACGTAAAGTAGTGAATGACGATCACGTATCTGCGTTCAGTATGCAAAGCGGATTGTAAGATCACGTAGTAAGCCGGGACCAAAAGCAGCAAGACTAGCGTGCGAAAGTTCCGGGTCCAGAGCAACGCGAAGATTCCCAGAATCACGCAGGGCAGCACCGCGGCCGTCACGAAAAACTTTTGCAGGATGCGAATGGGAAAGCGGGTGTAGCGCATCCAAGCTTGCGAACTCGGACCCAGGTCAAACAACTCCAGACGGCCTATCTCTGCGATGGAACGCGTTGACGCGGGCGCGTTGTTCGCCAGGCTCACGACAACTTGCGATTCGCCGCCGGTGACAAAGGCCAGCGCGAGATTGTTGACGGGTTGCTCAAGGGACGAAAGTCCTTCATTCAAATCCACGTCGATTGAAGTCATCTCTTTACTTTGTCCGGCATCAGTTACCTTCACGGTAACGCGGCCGCCCTCGAGTTTCAGCGGCAGACGCAGAATATAGTCGTGTTGCTTTGTGACCGCAATCGGCGGCGTGGCGATTTGCACGCCGTACTTGGCTTCATCGCTTTCGATTCTTAACTTCTGCGCGTCGATCGTGAGCGCAGCCTTCGCTGTCGCGGAAACAAAGCTTGGCTTGGCAATTAATTCCGACGGAGCGCTCGTCCACACCGGCGTGCCGTTGCTCACGTCGAGCGCGTGCGAGACGGGCGCTTCGGTAGCTGTGATCGGGACTCTGGCCAATTTGAAAAAAGACACGCCGCGCCGAAACATGACGCCGCCGTACCAGACCGGATGAGTCGCGACGATGCTCGCTCCGCGCCGCATCCGCCACCGATCGCGCTCGATTCCGTCACGACCAAAGAGCACCTGAGCGTAATCGGGCTGCTGATACATCGCGGCTTCCTGGCGCATGATTCCCAGATCGGTTTTGGGAATATTGAATCGTCCCTGATCGTATTCGGCGATGCCTTCCAGGAGTTTTTGACCGGCGCCCAGCGAAAGCGGAATGAAGCGATGAAAGACGACGGCGTTGCGGATCGTGATAGGGGCGATCAGGATCGCCGCACCAAAAACAAGCGCCAGAGAATTGCGCAGGCGCTGTCCTCGCGCCAGGAAAAACGGCACGATACACGCAAGAATCGGCGCCAACAATAAAGGGTTCGCTCTCAGCCAGCACGAAAGACCGATGAACGCGCCGGCGATCGCGAACGACCAGAGTCGCGGATGCCTGATCGCGCGAATCAACAAATAGGCGGCGACGAGGATGGGCAGGATGGCCAGCGAATCCGGCAACAGCAGTACTGAATAGTAAGCGAACTGTGGCGAGAGCGCCGCGAGAATTCCGGCGGCCATGGCGATGCCGAGAGAAAGCAATTCTCCGGCGATCAGAAAGACGAACACGGCGGCCAGCGCATCGCCAAACATCTGGACAAACTCGATTGCGGTGTCCGACTCGCCAAAGACCTTGAAAATCCCAGCGAGCAGAATCGCGTAGCCGGGCGGATGCGCCATGTGCTCAAGGTCGCTGAGAAAGACCCGCAGGTTTCCGCTCAGCAACTGTTGCGCGGATTGTTTGTATTCCGCGGTGACAAAAGTCTCGACCCTCCACGCATCGCGACGGTTATCCTGCCAACTCAGGAAGCGCACGCCAAACGCAACGAGGAAGATGACGCCGCAAATCACGAGCAGGTTTTTTCGGCTACACTGGCTCGGCCTGTAACCATTGCGGAGGCGAGAGCTGATCGTGTTAGTAGCTCTGCTGCCCGGCTCAGGGTAAGATTCAGACGCTATAGTTTCAGTTAGCATCGTCTATGCTGCGCGACAAATCGATCATCTGTTTTGGCGGAGAAGACTGGTGGTATCACCACCCGCATTCGAAGAACCATCTGATGCGCCGCTTCGCGCGCGCCGGCAATCGCGTGATTTTCGTCAACTCGATTTCCATGGGCTTGCCTTCGCTCGCGCACAAGGATTTGCTGCCGCGGGTCACGCGCAAGCTGCGAAGTTACGCCAAGTTCGCGCGGAAGACCAGTGAAGGCATCACGGTGGTCTCGCCTGCGACGCTGCCTTTTTTTGCCAGCCAAACGGCGCGGCGAATGAATCGCCAGCTACTGAAGTCGCAGATACAAAGACTCGCGGGCCGAGATGGACTTTCTAAACCGATTCTATGGATTGCAATCCCAACCGCGGCGGAAATGATTGGCTGCTTTGACGAGTCAATCGTGATCTACCATGTCTCGGACAAGTACGAAGCCAACACGATGGATCACGGGACCGATCCGGCTTTGATTCGCCAGCTACACGAACGAGCGATCGAAAACGCGGATATCATTTTCTATTCCAGCAGAAAGTTGTTTGAAGAAGATAAGCGAGGCCGCGAGCGTTCGCACTTGCTTGAGCAGGCCGTTGATTTCGATCACTGGTCAAGAGTGGGAAGCGGCGAGCTGGAAGTTGCGGCCGAGGTTGCGAAAATCCCGCAACCGCGTCTCGGATACTTCGGCGCGATCGAGCCGTGGCTGGTCGATCAGGACTTGATTAAGCGCGCGTCGCGCGAGCGGCCCGAATGGAATTGGGTCTTCATCGGAAACAAATCGCGCGGTTTGGAGATCGAGAATCTGCCGAACGTACATTTCCTGCCCGCCGTTCCGTACGATCGTTTGCCGAACTATGCCGCTGGTTTTGATGTGTGTGTCTTGCCGTGGGACACAGAGCTGGCGTTTACCAGCTACGGTTCGGCGATCAAGGTGCGTGAGTATCTCGCGACCGGCAAGCCGGTGGTGATCTCTCCGCTGCCCGAATACGAAACGATGAGCGACGTGCTGCGCATCGCGCGCAGCGGCGATGAGTTCATGAAGTTGATCGATGACGCGATGCATGAGCAGGGAACGGAAACTTCTCGCGCGCGTCAGAACGCAGTTCGCAGCGGCACTTGGGACGCGCGCGCCGAGTGGGTGAGTGATTTGATTGAAGAAGTGCTTTCGAAGAAGGATAGTGTACTAATCTAACAGGTGTTCAGAGTACCGACTTCAGTCGGGTTCTTTCCCGGTCGCAAAAGCCCGACTAAAGTCGGTACTCTGAGCACCTGCTTCCCAAGTAGGCACTAACCAAAAAGGCTGCTAAGTAAGTCTCGGTCTCAATATGTGTGGAATCGCCGGACTCGTGAGTTTAGATCCTGAAACGCGCATTGGCGCGATGCTGCAAGCCATCGAGCATCGCGGGCGCGATGACGAAGGTGTGTGGACGTCGCCGGCGATCGGCGACGAGGGACGGCGCGTGTGTTTCGGTCACCGGCGTTTGTCGATCATCGATACCAGCAGCGCTGGACATCAGCCGATGCTTTCGCACGACGGACGTTTCGTCCTGATTCTGAACGGCGAGATTTACAACTTTCGCGAGTTGCGCGAACAGCTCATAAGCAAAGGCCACAGCTTTCGCACGCAGTCGGATACCGAAGTTCTGCTGACGGCTTGGGCCGAGTGGGGCGACGAATGTCTTCCACGCTTGAATGGGATGTTTGCGTTCGCGCTCTGGGATAACAACGAGCGTACGCTTTTCCTGGCGCGCGATCGCGTCGGCATTAAGCCACTTTATTATGCACAGTTGTCCGACAAACTTAAGTTTGTCGAACATAGCAGGCAGGATGCCTGCGCTCCCGGCTCTTTCATCTTCGCTTCCGAAATCAAATCAATTCTCGCTAGCGGACTTATCAAAGCTGAACTCGATAACGAATCGCTTCATCAGTTCCTGACGTTCCTTTGGGCGCCGGATCCTGACACTCTTTTTCGCGGAATCAAGACCGTTCCGCCAGGTCACGTCGTGACGATGCGTGGCGATGAATTGAACGTCCGCCAATGGTGGGACATCTCGTTCGACGCGATCGAAGAAGGAAGAAGCGAAGCGTGGTGGCAAGAGCAGGTTCTGGAAACGCTCGATCGCGTGGTCAAGCTCGAGATGGTTGCGGATGTGCCGCTGGGATCGTTTCTGTCCGGCGGAATCGATTCGTCATCGATCGTGGCGATGATGAAACATCACAGCAACGGTCGCCGCGTTGGCACTTACACAATCGGAATCGAAGCGGAAGATTTGCGCTATGACATAATCCCGGACGATGTCGAATGGGCGCGCCGCGTCAATCAACAACTGGACACCGACTATCACGAGATCATGCTCAAGCCCGAAGTCGCCGAGCTTTTGCCCAAGCTGGTCTATCACATGGACGAGCCGGCGATCGATATGGCGATTCCCAGTTATCTGGTATCAGTGGCGGCGCGCGAGACGTTGCGGGTGATGCTCTCGGGAATGGGCGGTGACGAAGTCTTTGCCGGCTATCCGCGCCAGATGGCGATGAAAGTGGCGGGAGCAATCGATCCTTTGCCCGATTTGCTGCGCCGGCCTTTGATGAATACGATCGCGCAAGTGCTGCCAGGTGGCTTGCCGGGAAGACTGACTGCGCCTTTGCGCAACGCCAAGAAATTCGCGCGCAGCGCGGCGCTGGGTTTCGAAGCGCGTTACCTCGGCTTTCAAACCTATTTCAACGACGAAGCGAAGACGCGTCTTTATTCAGACGAGCTGCGCGAAGCGACCAAAGGCATGGATGCATACAGCGCGCACCGGCAATATTTTTCGCGGGTGAAGGACGCCGCGCCGCTTAACCAGATGCTTTACGTCGATCTGAAAACATTTCTGCCTTGTCTGAACTTGATGACCACGGACAAAACCTCGATGGCTGCGAATTTGGAAGTGCGGGTGCCGTTTCTCAATCTGGAAATGCTGGAGCTGGCCGCGCGCATGCCGCCTGACTTGAAGTTGCGTGGATTGAAACGCAAATACATTTTGAAGCGCGCGATGGAGAGAGTTTTGCCACGCGAAATCGTCTGGCGAAAGAAGGCAGGCTTTGGCGCCCCGATCCGTTCCTGGCTGCGCGGACCTCTGCGTCCGATGGTGAAGGACTTGTTGTCAGCAGAGACGATCAAGCGGCGCGGTTTGTTCCGGCCGGAAGAAGTGCGGCGCGTCATTGACGCCAATCTTTCGGGCAGGGAAGACTACAACCTGCAGGTGTTTCAACTTTTGAATTTGGAACTGTGGCAGCGAGCGTTTATCGACGGACGGTGAGCAAGGGTAGTTTTGTTGGCGGCCGGGCCGGGTAAGCGAGAAGGGCTCAACCGCGGCTTTGCCGCTCCGATGCGCGGCCTTCTGTTCCGGGTAGCCCTTGCTGACGCGCGGGCTTCTGATACTTCTGTCGCAGGGAGCGTGTGTCAGAAGCCCGACCGTTAGGGAGGGCAAGCATCAATCCACTCTTCTGCCCCGAAAACTCAAACTTCAACCGGCAATCCGGTTCGCAAAGACTCTCTAATCCGAAAAGTCGCGCGCGTGGTAGTAGCTAGATCTTCGAGCGCGATCGGCGCTGGTTTTCCTTCCAGGACCATGGCGCAAACGGCGCCCACTTCATCTTCTTGCCCTTTGTCCTGCTCGCGCAGTTTTGTCTTCTTCTCGCGGCCGTCTTGATAAGCCACGCCACCGCGAAAGTCATCGATCATAAACGACTTGCCCGCGCCGAAGATCTCTATGCGCTCCTTTGGCAATGCCTTGGCGCCTTCGGCGAGGTAGGCGATTGAACCGTTTGAACCGTCGGCGAAGCGCAGCGTGATGAAAACTGAATCTTCGTTGGTGATTTCCTGGTTGCGAGCCGCGATTGATTCAGCGTAAACGCGCGTGGTCAGCGAGCCGGTCACAAAGTGCATGAAATCTATGAAGTGACAAACCTCGCCGATGATGCGGCCGCCGCCTTCACGCGCGTTCTGGGCCCAGTGACCGGGCGGAATCCGTCCGGCATTCACGCGATAGCTAATCGACAGCGGCGCTTGTCGATCGGTGAAGAATTCTTTGGCCGCGCGCGTCAGCGGCGAGAAGCGGCGATTGTAACCAACCATCAACTCGCCCTTCGATTGTGTGGCCGCGGCGATCACACTTTCCAATTCGTCATCATTCAAGGCCAGAGGCTTCTCGACAAAGACATGCCGCCCGAGCTCGAGCGCGCGCCGCGACAGTTCAGCATGCGTATCGTGACGCGTGGCAATCACGATGAGGCTCACTTCTTCGTCGGCTAGCACTTCGTCTGCGCCGGAGACGCAAAAGCGAAAGCCGAATTTCTCGGCAACCGTGCGCGCGGTGACGCCCGAAGCTGTTGCGATCGATTGCAGCTCGGCGCCCGCGGATTTGAAGTGCGGCAAAAGCATCGCCTTTGCGTAATTGCCCGCGCCAATCAAACCGACGCGAACACTCTTGGCCGGCGAAGCGGTTGCGGCTTTCTTTACCGAGATCGGAATTCGTCGTTCGAGATTGCCTTCGCTAGCGTATTGCAGGACCACGCCGAGATATGGCTCGCTCGATTCACCGGCGATCAACTGATAAGCCTGCTCCGCTGCGTCGAGTTTGAAGCGATGCGTAATCAATCCTTCGACATTGACGCGGCCTTCGGCGAGCAGATCCAGAAACGCTTCGAGGTTGCGTCCCTCGGTCCAGCGCACGTAACCGATCGGGTAGTCATGGCCGCGCTCTTCGTATTCTGGATCGTAACGGCCCGGCCCGTAAGACATCGAAATCTTGAACGCGAGCTCACGATTGTAGTAAGGCTGGCGCGGAATGTTCAGCCCGACAGCTCCGACCGCGATGACCCGTCCTTTTTGTCGCGAAATCTCTCCGGCTAACTCTACGGGCGCATTCGACGAGGTTGCCGCAGTAATCAACACTGCGTCAGCGCCGCGGCCGCGCGACCACTCCATCACGTGGCGCTTCGCGTCATCGTCGGGGGCGCAGCCAGCATCCGCACCGAACCGTTTGGCCAATTCGATCTTGTTTGAGTCGAGATCGATTCCGAAAACTCGACAGCCGTTTGCTTTCAGAAGTTGTGCCGTCACTTGCCCGATCAAACCGAGGCCGATGACCACGACAGATTCCCCCAGAGTCAACTCTGCCAGCCTCACTCCTTGCATCGCGATCGCGCCCAGCGTGCCGAATGCAGCCGCGTCAAAGCTAACTTCATCAGGCAAACGGACACAGAGATTCTTTGGCACCGACAAGACTTCGGCATGCGAAGCGTAACCCACGCCGGCACACGCAACGCGCGCGCCGACATGAAAGTTGCTGACGTCATTGCCAACCTCGATCACCGTACCCGCGGCGCTGTAGCCGAGCGCGAGGAGCGAACCGAGTTTCGAGCGCACCGCATCGACCGTGTTTAGGATTCCTTCGCTCTTTGCTTTTTGAATTACCTGACTAACGAGCCGAGGTTGCTCTACTGCGCGCGCTAATAGACTCTTCTGGCCAGCCTCGACCGTCGCGCGTTCAGTGCCCGCGCTAATCAGCGAAGCCGCCGTGCGCACTAGCACGAATCCGGGCCGAGCAACCGGCGCAGGGACGTCGGTGGCCTTCACTTCGCCCGTCTTCTGATTCTGGAGGACTTGTTTCATAGCGGCTGTGCCGCTCCGATGCGCGGCAAGTCTATGACTTGCCGACAAGCGGATCACCCAAGAGTTCATCAGGTCTTTGACCTGCTGTTAGGTGAGCCGGAGGTCATAGACCCCAAGAAAATGGCACGGCTTTTCGGCAAGTCGGAGACTTGCCGCGCATCCCTGGCGGCGGAGCCGCTAAAACCAACGTCAGACGCGCTCTGAATATCCTCGATCTTTGTTTGCCTAGTCAATCACGCGTCGCGAATGAAGGGCCAACCTAAATTTGCGGACAGAGAGGCTCTGCGCATCATTAATCGCAAATTTGATTGACAATCGGGCACTTCTTTTGTTAGTTATGCTTCGCTGTTTGCAGCGCTAATCAAGAATAAAAGCTTTCTAGATTGGGTACTATTGTAAAAACAGTTGTCGTGTTCACTGCCAAAGTCTTTGGGTCACGGCAAGTGCTTTTGAGCAGGCCTCATCCATTTGAGCAACGTTTCGCAGTAGGATTTCACAAAAACTTAGGAGACTAAAAATGTCGCAAAACTGGACTCCGCCGCCGGCTGGCGGATCGGCAACTGTGCCGAACTACATGGTGCAGGCGATCATCTCGATATTCTGTTGCTGGCCTTTGGCAATCCCCGCGATCATCTTTGCTACTCAGGTGAATAGCAAAGCGGCGGCGGGTGACATCGCGGGCGCGGAGGATGCATCCAAAAAGGCGAAGATGTTCAGCTACATCGCGCTTGGGCTGGGCGCCCTTTGGGTAATCTTCATCATTATCTACGTGGTATTTGTGATCGGCATCGCCGCGCTGACGGCGGGCGGGTCGCGTTAGGGCGATTCGATCAACCCTGGCGCCAGTTCGGGTTCCAGGTGGCTTGGCTTTGTGCGTCCGTTCATGGTTGCGTACCGTTTGAGTTGTCTGTTTTCTACAGGTCAAACGGTGCGCACTAATTTATTGCATTCAAGGTAATCCACATGCCCGTCTTTTGTACTAAGTGCGGCGCGCAGAATTACGACAGTGCCGTGACTTGCGGCACTTGCCAGGCGGTGTTGCCCGTGATTGCTGGCCAACAGCAACAGGCGCAGGCCGATTATCAGCAGCCTTATCAACCCAGTTACGAACCGATTCAACCGCCAGCGCCGATGTATGGCCAGCCGATGGTACAGGACTGGAAGGCGGCCGGCGCCGACAAGAAAGTCGTGGCCGGGATCCTGGGCATCCTGTTGGGTGGTTTGGGAATTCACAAGTTCATGCTCGGCTATCAAAAAGAGGGCGTGATCATGTTGCTAGTCTCTGTGCTGAGCTGCTTCACCCTTTATGGCATCATTCACGTGATCGGAATCGTCGAAGGGATCATGTATCTCACCAAAACTGACGAGGCTTTTGTGAGGGAGTACATTTACGGTCGGAAGGGTTGGTTCTAGATATTCAAGCCTGACGCCCACTTGCGTTAATTGGGCGGCGGTGAATATTGTATCCGCAGCGACTCAGGGTGTCCGAGTTGTTGCGGGTTTTCAGATCATGGGGATGACTATCCGGTGTGCGCTCAGGTCTCTTGAGGTATAATCCAGCAAACGATTTGATATTTCCTCAATGGAGCAAATGGCACTTAAGTACGACACCGAAGTGAACGCTGGCGGCCGCGTTGAACTTGACGTGCCTTTAGCACCGGGCGTTCATGTAACTGTCTTTGTGATTGAATCTAGTAAAGGAGCTTTCCAGGATTTGCTCTCGGCCAGTCAGAGCAGTCTTGCGTTCTGGAACAATCTTCTCGACGATGAAGACTGGAACGATGCCTGAGCAAGGCGATATCCTCCTCATCCCCGTCCCCTTTAGCGATCTGACTTCGCAAAAGAGGCGTCCGGTCATCGTAATCTCGAATAATCAATACAACAGCAAGACAGGGGATGTGGTCGTAGTGGCGATGACTTCGAATCCGCAGGTTACGGATTACAGTTTTTCGATCACTTCTTCGGACTTGGTGAAAGGCGCGCTGAATCGTCCGGGCAAGGTTCGCGTTGACAAGATTTACACACTGTCGCAAACGATTGTTGTCAAAACCTTCGGGCGAGTGAACCGAGTGACTATTGACCGTATCCGTGGCGCATTACAAGAATTAGTGGCTACAAGATCATGACGGGTTTCCATTTCATTGAAGTGGCCAGCGATCGTTCCCGCCAGCTCGCCATCGCCGCGACAGTTTGGCTGGGACTGGCCGCTGGCGCGACTTTTCTCTTTCTCGTAAACCCGGCCAGTCCGTCGCATCAGTTTTTCCCCAAGTGTCCCTTCCGCTTGTTGACGGGTTTGCAGTGTCCCGGCTGCGGTTCGACGCGGGCCTTCTACCAATTGCTGCATCTGCACCCCGTAGCAGCGTTCAAGCTGAATCCGTTGATGATGCTAACCCTCCCGTTCATTGTGTACGGGTTTCTCGGATTTACGAAGAGCGCCATCACAGGCCGTCCGCAGCGGCGCATCTTCATCCCGACGTTCTACCTATGGGCGTGGCTCGCGCTGATGATCTTCTTCTGGATCTTTCGCAACACACCGTGGTATCCGTTCGTCTCATGAATACAGATCCAGCCATCCGCCTCGCTATGCTGCCCCGCGACACGAATTCGCAAGGCACGATTTTCGGCGGCGTCATACTCAGCTATATCGACATGGCCGGAGCGATCGAAGCGCACCGCCACACCGAAATGGACCGCTTCGTCACCGTCGCGATGCGCGAAGTGATTTTTCACGCGCCTGTGTTTGTCGGCGACCTGGTCAGCTTCTACTGTGAGATCGTGAGGATTGGCACGACCTCGATCACGACGCGAGTGGTGGTCGAGGCAGAACGCTATGGTGGCCCACGCGAGAGCGTACGGGTGACTGAAGCGGAAGTGATTTATGTCGCGGTGGATGCGGAACAGAAGAAAACGAAGATTGTGGTTAAGTGAGATGAGTCCGCGAACGCGGACGATCGAAAATAGCCCAGCGATTTATCGCTGGGGCACGGAGAGCCTTTTCAAAACAAGTCCGCGAAGCGGACGACAGAATTCTTTGTGTGAGCGCATTTTCTGTCGCCTGCTTCGCGGGCTTTGGATTCTTTTCTCTTGTCGCGTTCCCAGCGCTAAAGCGCTGGGCTATTATCACTCGTCCGCTTCGCGGACTCGGCCTCACCACCGATGATATGCGGGATGCCCAGGCTTTACCGCCACAAACGTTCCCCGACAGGTAGCGCAAACTTTATCGTGCGCGATCAACTCGCCTTCAACAATCGCGCGATCGTCGGTTGATTCAATCACTCGCGCTCGCAATTCAATTGGTTTGTCCGTCGGCGTCGGCCGCTTCAAAGTGATCGTGTAATCCGCAGTGACTGTGCAGGGCGGATGATCCAGTCCGGCTTTCTTCATCAAGTGATACGCTCCCGCCCAGTTGCAATGGCAATCCAGCAGCGTGCCGATGATTCCGCCGCTGAGCATCCCCGGGAACGCTTCCTGATAGGCTTCGGGTTGAAAGGTCGCAATGACTTCATCGCCATGCGCGAAGCTGCGAATGTGCAAGCCCTTTTCGTTCGCCGGACCACAGCCAAAACAGGCGTTGCGCGGCGCGTAGGTTTCCTGGATGCTTTTTTCGCTCATAATGTTTAGAGTTCAAGCTTTAGCTTGTGCTTATGGAATCAGGCAACCTAAAGGTTGAACTCTGAACTCCGCAATTGCTCTCGCAACTTGAACCTTTGCACCTTGCCCGTCGCAGTGTACGGCAACTCCGCAACGAAAAGATAACGACGCGGTTGTTTGAAGCGCGGCAGCGCGTCTTCACACAGCGCGCGCAATTCCTTTTCTGCCGTCTTAGCGTCGTGGCGATCATCCGAGAGCACGATGAACGCGCACACGCACGCCAATCCGGCATCGTCTTGGCCTTCAACGACGGCCGCCGCGCGCATGTTCGGATGGCGCAGCAGCACGCCTTCGACTTCAACCGGCGAGACCCATTGGCCCGTTGGCTTGAAACAGTCATCGCTGCGGCCCATGTGCCACCAGAATTCATCCGCGTCGCGACGGTAGAGATCGCCCGTGCGCACCCAACCGTCAACAAATGTTTCCGCGGTGGTCTCTGGCCGTTGCCAGTAACCGATCGCTGCGCTGCCGCCACGAATCCAGAGGTTGCCCACTTCACCGGTCGGCGTGGGCTTGCCTTCGTGATCAATCAAACGCGCTTCGTAACCGGGCAGCAATTTGCCGCTACTGCCATAGCGCACCTCGCCGGCGTGATTTGACATGAACATGTGCAGCATCTCGGTCGAGCCGATGCCGTCGAGCACTTCGACGCCAAACGTGCGCTGCCATTCTTCGCCGAGTTGCGCCGGCAGCGCTTCGCCTGCAGAGATACACAAACGCAAGCTAGCGGTGTTCAGAGTACCAACTTCAGTTGGGCTTTTCTCAGAGAGCAAGGACCCGACTGAGGTTGGTACTCTCAACGCCTGTCGATGATGATCCAGAAGCATGCGATAGACGACCGGGACGCCGAAAAAGATCGTCGGACGATCTTCCCGAAAGACGCGAGCGACAACTTCGGGCGATGGCTTCTCACGACAGAGAATCGTCGTCAAGCCGTTCAGCAGCGGAAAAGAAAAACTGTTGCCTAGTCCGTAAGCGAACGGCAAACGCGAAGAAGAGAAGATGCGATCGCCTTCGCGGAGGCGCAAAACATCAGAGCAAAACGTTTCGTTTGTGTAGAAGATGTCCGACTGGCGATGCACCGCGCCCTTCGGTTCGCCGGTGCTACCCGAAGTGTAAAGGATGAACGCCGGCGCACTCTCGTTACCACGCAAAGGGAATTCTTCACCCAGCGCCTTGCGCGGAGCGCCCTGAAACGACTGGGCGCTGATGCCCGCGTACGAAGATCGAATTGATGCTTCACGGTCAACGACCAACAATTGCTGTAAACCGCGCAACGTCTCAACCGCTAGACCGGGATCTTCTCCGTCCGGTTGAAGGATCGCACGGACGGCCTGTGCCTCGACGATTGCCGCGCGCGCGCCGCAGTCTTTCAGGATGAAAAGCTGGTCATCTCTGCGCAGCGCCATATTGATCGGCACGGCGATCGCCCCGATTGAAATGATTGCCCCGAACGACGCAATGAATTCCGGCGAATCGTTCAGGAGAATGGCGACCCGATCCTCTTCGCAGATGCCGAGCGCATGCAGTGCCTCCGCAGCGCGGACTGTCGCCGCGCGCAAATCTTCATAGGTGATCTGGCGTTGCTCGTACACGACGGCGGTGCGCGCGGAGTGCTCGGGCGAATAGACTCGATCAAAGAGACACTGAGGGTTCACGAGTAGCATAGACTTTAGTCTGTGACGCCTTTCAATCGCAACAAACACGGACCGAAGGAAACTCTGATCAAGTGAAGGTCCCAACTTTTCAGCAGAGTCCCGTAGGGACGAAATATTTGTAGCCCTGTGAGCGTGCTTGGCCTCAAAGCTCCGTTAGGAGCGACATCACCTTTTCCGCAGCCCATAAATGGGCTGAGAAAACTCATTTGACTCATCTTGTTCTTTAGATATTTCGTCCCTACGGGACTGCCCGCTCAAAACCAATAGGACTCAAGTGTCCGTTTCCTTTCCTGAGTCGCTTAAACGAGCTTCTTTAGTGATTCCAACCGCAGAAGCGACACAGACTGAAGTCTATGCTACAAGTGAAACGCAGTTGAGAGTTGCGTCGTGCTGTGGTTTGATTACGAGCGATGCCGATACTCAAGAAACGCGATCATCAAACCGAGACCCGCTTGCTGTTGGAATCAGCCGAGCCGATCGACTTGCCGCCCGCCGAAGTCGCGGATGATGCCGTGCTTGTCCAGTTTGATAAGCTCAAGCCATACGTTCCGGAATTGCTGGATGAGTTGCGCGCAGGAACGCACGCGGAACCTGTCGCCGTGATGAACGACGGCTCGACGTTCGCCATTCACGGCGCGACGCGCACGTTCTGGGTCAAGCTATGGCACAGGGCCGGCTCCGATTTGACCATGATCGAACGCGTTCAGATAATCAGTTGCCTGCCGTCAACGCGCGGGACGCAAGTAAGAATAAGTGATGAGTAATGAGTGATGGGTGATGAGAGAAATAATAGAGTTTGTTTAGAGGCGGGCTACTGCCCGCCTTTGTGCTGATGGAAATCGACGTACCTGAAAAAGTCTTGAGCCTGGCCGAAACGATCCGTGACGCGGGCGGCCGTGCGCTGCTGGTCGGTGGTTGTGTGCGCGATGCGCTAATGGAAAAGCAACCGAAGGATTGGGACGTCGAAGCTTATGGAGTCGAGCCGGCGCGCTTGCGCGAAGTTTTGGATCAGTTCGGCCCGGTCAACGTTGTCGGCGAAGCCTTCACGGTCTACAAACTCGGATCGGATCTGGATGTGGGCTTGCCGCGCCGCGAGCGAAAGACCGGGCGCGGGCATCGCGCGTTCGTCATCGAGGGCGATCCTTCGATGACCATCGAAGACAGCGCGCGGCGGCGTGACTTTACGATCAATGCGATCTTGCAGGACCCGCTGACCGGTGAAATCATCGATCCGCTTCACGGCCGCGACGATCTTGAGAAGAAGCTTCTACGAGCCGTTTCTTCGGACACGTTCAGTGAGGACAGTCTGCGCGTCTTGCGGGCCGCGCAATTTGCCGCACGCTTTGAATTCGAGATTGATTCAAGGACTGTCGAGCTCTGTCGCGAGATTGATCTTTCCGACTTGCCGAGCGAACGCCTTTGGGGCGAGATGGAAAAACTCTTGCTGCGCGCGCAGCGTCCATCGATTGGATTGGACTGGCTGCAAAGACTTGGCGCTATCGATCAACTGTTTCCTGAAATCAAAGCGCTGATCGCCGTAGAGCAAGATCGCGAATGGCATCCCGAAGGCGATGTCTTCATTCACACCGGGTTGGTTATCGATCGCGCGCGCGAGTTGATAGATGATCTTCCATACGCCAAACAAGTCACGGTGATGCTGGCTGCTCTGTGTCATGATTTCGGTAAACCGGCGACGACGGAATTCATTGACGGACGCCTGCGCTCACGCGGACACGAAGAAGCGGGTGTGGAGCCGACGTTAAGTTTTCTCGACAAGCTGAACATCCACACGTTCGATGGCTATGACGTGCGCGCGCAGGTCGTCGCGCTGGTGCGCGATCATCTGAAGCCCGGCGAGTATTTCAAGAAGCGCGAAGAAGTTGGCGACGGTGCGTTTCGCCGCCTGGCGCGCAAATGCGAACTGAATCTGTTGTACCGGGTGGCGAAAGCAGATTCGCTGGGCCGTAACGCCGAATGGCTTCCGCGCGCGAAGTGGTACGACGCCGAGGCCCAGGAGTGGTTCATTGCTCACGCGCGTGAATTGGAAGTTGAATTGAAAGCGCCGGCGCCGATCTTGCAGGGACGACATTTATTGGAAATGGGCATCGATCCCGGGCCGCGGGTTGGCGAGATCACACGCACGGTTTACGAGATGCAGTTGGATGGGCGGGTGCGAACGCTGGACGAGGCAAAGGCAGAGGCGCGATCGTTAATGGGGCAGTAGTCGAGTCTTTATTGATGTAGGCTCCGTGTGGTCTAATGACTAGTCATGTCAACTGCGACTGAACATCTTTACGTCACGAGTACCGATCAAATTCTGAGCGGCGAGCCGATTATCAAAGGAACGCGAACACCGGTTAGGGCAATCGTAGAACTTTGGCGACAAGGCTCGCAGCCGGAGGATATCTGCGGACATTTACCGCATCTGAGTCTCGCCCAGGTTTTCGATGCTCTTAGTTACTACAGTGACCATCAGGACGAGATCAATGCGCATATTGAGCGCAATCGGATTCCAGAAGAATTGATCGAGAGCTGACCTCCCGCTTGTGAACCGCTTATTCATCGAACTCTATCTGGATGAGGATGTGAGCGTGTTGATTGCTCAGCTCTTGCGAGCGCGGGGTTTTGTGGTTATGACCACGCAAGAGGCAGCAAAGTTGGGCGCGAGCGATCGCGAGCAGTTAGAATTTGCGACTAGCCGAGGACTTACCTTGCTAACCCACAATCGCCGCGATTTCGAGACCCTGGCCCAATCTTATTTTGAGTCGAACCAAACTCATCCGGGAATCATGATAGCAACGCGTCATCGGCCGCGGAGATCGTTGCGCGCTTGCTTGCTATTCTCAATTCCGTGACCGCAGATGAGATTGAGAATCAGTTACGCTACATTTAGGAGACAACATGATCGACCTCGAACTTACTGAAGACCACAAAGCACTAATAGAAACCGTGCGCGAGTTCGCGCAGAAGGAAGTCGCGCCTTACATCAAAGAGTGGGACGAAAAGCAGGAAGCTCATCCGGAAGTCTTCAAGAAGATGGCTGAGTTGAATCTGCTCGGCGTGTGCATTCCGGAAGAGTACGGCGGCGCCGGCTTTGATTACATTTCGCTCGGCCTGGTGTGCGAAGAACTGGAAGCCGTGGACACGTTTCTGCGCGTCGCGATGTCCGTGCACACGGGCTTGAATTCGCTGACGCTTTACACTTGGGGCACGGAAGAGCAGAAGCAAAAATATCTGGTGCCACAAGCGAAAGGCGAAAAGCTCGCGACCTACGGGCTGACTGAGCCCGGCGCAGGATCGGACGTAGTCGCCGCTCGCTCAACCGCGCGGCGCGAAGGCGACGAGTACGTTTTGAACGGCGAGAAGATGTGGATCAGTCTCGCCGACTATGCGGACAATTTTCTTTTCTTCTGTTGGACCGATGAAGAGAAAAAGCGGAAACGCGATCACTCAGGCATGTCCTGTTTCATCGTTGAGCGCACGATGAAGGGTTTCACTTCGGGCACGATTCACGGCAAGCTCGGCATCCGCGCCGGCAACACCGGATATTTTTCTTTGCAGGACGTGCGCGTGCCGATAGAAAATCTGATCGGCGAAGAAGGCGAGGGTTTCAAGATCGCGATGTTCGCCCTCGAACAGGGTAGATTCACAGTGGCGGCGGGGGCGACGGGAGTGATTCGGGCTTCGCGCGATGCCTCGGTGGCATACGCAAACACGCGTGAGACTTTTGGCACAAAGATCGCTAATCATCAGCTGGTCAAACAAAAGATTGCCAACATGGAAGCCGACTATCAGATGAGCCGCTTGCTTTGGCTGAATGCCGGCTGGTTGAAGAACCAGGGCCAACCGAACGGCCGCGCGACCAGCCTGGCGAAATGGCAAGCGACCGTGCGCAGTGAAGTGGCCGCGTCGATGGCCATCGAAGTCCACGGGGCCAACGGTTATTCGAACGACTATCCGGTCGAGCGTTACCTGCGCAACTGCAAGGCCGCGGTCATCTACGAGGGCACGCGCGACATACACACACTGATGCAAGCCGACTGGGCGCTCGGATTGAAAAAGGAAAAACCTGCGCGCAAGAGTCTGCCACCGTGGAAGCCCGTGGAAATCCGCGCTGGCATGGCCCTTTGAACGCGCCCATCCTCCCACCTTCGGCTCGCCAAAAAACTTGTAGCGACCACGCTCCTGGGCTTATAGTTACGGCTACCTGAAAGAGTCCCCATCAAGGAGACGAACTATGCGAAGCGTTCGGTTTGGACTTCGAGGTTTAGTCCTCGCGATTTTCTGTCTGGTTCCTCTGGGGAGTGCGTTGGCTCAGGCGCCTCCGTCTTCGGTACAGATCTTCATGCCAAATGGCGGCATGCCGTCGCGAGCCCTGCTCATGAACATCGTTTCCGACGATGGGCGCACCGACGTCGTCTTTACTGACTCAAAAGGCATATATTCAATGCGAACCCCGACCGCGGGAGCAGTGAATTACACCGTAACGATCAGGGGCGACGATCAAACCTTCGAAACCAGCACCTTAAGGTTCAGGATTGAACGCAACAGTCCCGGCCGTTTTTTCGTTTTCCTTAAGCCCATCGCTTCCGCGAAACTTCCCGTCAACGGCGTGGTGGACGCGACTACTCTGGAAAGCAATGTTCCATCACGAGCGCATGCGGCGTATCAACGCGCGATGGAATCAATTGGCAAGGGCCAGCTTGAGATCGCCATCAGCAGCCTGCACGAAGCTATCAGGATTTATCCGGAATACGTCAGGGCCCGAAACGATCTGGGCGTGGTCTTTATGAAACTCGGACGGCTGGACGAAGCCGCGGCCACGTTTCGCCAGACGTCCGAAATCAACAAGCGCTTCTTTCATCCGCGGCTGAATCTCGGGATTGTTCTCAGTCAACAGCATAAGTACAAGGAAGCCGTCGATATCCTCGGACCGTTATTCGAAGAGAACCACGGGATGCTGGAGGTGCGGCTGGCTTATGCGCGAGCGTTAGAGGGGGCTGGACAACTTTCCAACGCCGAGAAGATCTACCGGTCTACGCTCGAGTCAAGGAACCTGCCGCCGGCAACCCAAGCTGACATGCACTTCTGTATGGGAGTGATACTGAATCGTCAACGCAAATTTGGCGAGGCGGTTACTGAGTTGCAAAAGGCCATCTCGATTAATGATGCGGCGAACTCGCACTTGCAATTGGGAGCCGCGCTGATGCTTTTGCAACAACCGAGCGCGGCCGAACACGAACTGTTGCGCGCCTATGAGTTGGGCGGGCAGTCGGCCGGCGCGGCGCAGTTGTTGCTCGGGAATATCTATTACGCGCAGCAAAGATTTAGCGATGCGCAGCATGCTCTTGAGCAATACTTGAGAGATGTGCCCTCGGCCCCCAACGCCCCGCAAGTCACGAAGCTGATCGCCGACCTCAAGACCAGGTCAAAGAATTGACTGCTTTGGGATTGGGATTCCCGCGGCGCTCACAGGCTTGTTAACTGGTTGCGGTTGTTTCAGACAACGCTCGCTCAACCAACTGCTCAATCTCGTCCAGACTGAAAGGCTTGGTCACGTAGGCGAAGGCGCCCAGCGCGAGCAGGGACTGGCCGTCTTGTTCGCGGCCTTTGCCGGAAATCAGGATCACCGGCGTGCCTTCGTCGCGCAACTGAACACGCTCCAGCAATTCAACTCCCGTTAATCCTGGCATGGCAATGTCTGTCAAAACGGCGTCGTACTTTTCCACTTCCAGATACTGCAGCGCTTGTTCGGCAGTACTGGCGGTGTTGCATTCGTATTTTTCTGAAAACAGATCGTGAAGAATTCCGCGAATCGCGGCGTCGTCGTCAACGATGAGGATCGTGGGCATGGAAGTGCTCATTGTAAACGCATGTTGCCCCGGGGTGCTACAACCGATCAAGAGTTAATTCCGGTTCAAATACGCGAGGTCCGCGACGCGTCCGCGCTCGGCTGCAAATCCTCGTCTCGCGCATCACTCGCCGCCGCCGCAGTTTTGAAGCTCGCTTGGTGCGGCTCAGCGATCTTCTGAACGCCGAGCTGCGCTTCGGCTTCAACTATCAAATGTGTCGTTTGGAGGACAGTGTCGGGGTTGAGCGAGATTGAGGTGATGCCTTTCTCAACCAGGAAGCGCGCGAATTCCGGATAGTCGGAAGGCGCCTGACCGCAGATGCCGATCTTCTTGCCATTACGGTGGGCCGCGTCAATGACCGTTGCGATCATCTTCTCAACCGCGGCATTGCGCTCGTCAAAAAGGTGGGCCACCATCTCAGAATCGCGATCGAGGCCGAGCGTTAGCTGCGTCAGATCATTCGACCCGATTGAATACCCATCAAAGACCTGAAGGAACTCGTCCGCCAGAACTACGTTGGAAGGCAGTTCACACATCGCGTAGATTTCCAATTCGTGATCGCCTTGTTTCAATCCCAATTCGGCCATCAGCGCGATGACTCGCTCGCCTTCTTCGACGGTGCGGCAGAAGGGAATCATCGCCTTGACGTTGACCAGGCCCATCTCGTTACGGACCCGTTCGAGCGCGAGACATTCCAGCTCAAAGCCTTCGCGATAACGCTCGTCGTAATAGCGCGACGCGCCGCGAAAGCCGAGCATCGGATTTTCTTCGGTGGGCTCAAACTCCTGCCCGCCGATGAGCATGGCGTATTCGTTCGACTTGAAATCCGACATGCGGACGATTACCGGCTTTGGATAGAACGCCGCCGCGATGCGCGCGATGCCCTCAGCCAGGCGACGCACGAAGAACTCGCGCGGATCTTCTTCACCGATGCGGCGCTCGATCTCGCGCACCACCTCGGGGTTCTGCAAATGCGGATACTTAACCAGCGCCATCGGGTGAATGCCGATGTGATTGTTGATGATGAATTCCAGGCGGGCCAGCCCCACGCCGTCGTTTGGCAAAGCCGCAACCGCAAAAGCATGATCCGGATCGCCGACGTTCATCATCACCTGCGTTCGCGGACGTTGCTCTTCAGCAACGGCACGCCGTTCGACGATAAAATCGATCGGACCTTCGTAGATATTTCCGTGTGCGCCCTCCGCGCAGCAAACGGTCACGGTAGTTCCGGTTTGCAGTACCTTGGTTGCGTTACCCGTGCCGACGATGCAAGGCAGGCCCAGCTCGCGGCTGATGATGGCGCTGTGACACGTGCGCCCGCCGTGCTCAGTGACTATCGCCGCCGCCTTTTTCATGATCGGCTCCCAGGCGGGATCGGTCATCGAGGTAACCAGCACATCGCCGGCCTGGAACTCTGCGAGGTGGTCCGGATCGGCGAGCACATGTACTCGGCCCTGTCCGATTCTTTCCCCGACCGCAATTCCCGAAACCAGCGGCGCGCCGTGTTCACCCGTTAGCTTGAAAGTTTCGATGTAATTTTCGCGGTTCGTCGCGTGAACTGTTTCGGGCCTCGCCTGTAAGACATGAAGTTCGCCGGTGTAGCCATCCTTGGCCCATTCGATGTCCATTGGCGTCGGCCGCCCGGCGCGCTCGGAGTAGTGCGCTTCGATGAGGCAGGCCCAGTTCGCCAGTTGCAAAACTTCGTAGTCACTCAGGCAAAAGCGATCTCGTTGTGCTTCCACAACTGCGCGCGTGCGCGTGCCGCGACCGTCAAGACCGTAAACCATCTTTACTTCTTTGCTGCCGAGCCGGCGACTGACGATCGGACGCGCGCCCGTCAACAGAGTCGGCTTGAAAACCACCCACTCGTCAGGTGTTGCCATCCCCTGCACGATAGCTTCGCCCAGACCCCACGCGGCGTTAAGGACCACCGCATCGCGAAATCCCGATTCGGTGTCGAGCGTGAACATCACGCCAGAGCAAGCTTGATCCGAACGCACCATCGGCTGCACGCCGATTGCCAGCGACACGTCAAAGTGATCAAAGCCGCGCGCCGCGCGATACGAGATGGCGCGATCCGTCCAGAGCGAAGCAAAGCAACGATGACAGGCGTCAATCAGTCGATCGTCGCCGCGAACATTCAGGATTGTGTCTTGTTGCCCGGCAAAGGAAGCGTCGGGCAGGTCTTCGGCAGTCGCGGACGACCGCACTGCAACCTCAGGCGTGCGGCCCAGACGAGTGCACAAGCGCCGGAAACCGTCGAGGATGGCCTCGTTCACTGCTTCAGGCAGCGGCGTGTCAAGCATCAGCGCTCGCGCCTGACGGCCCACCGCATTCAGCGCGTTCATGTCGTTGTAGTCGAGGCCGCTCAGCAATTCGCGCAGCCGTTCCCGGAGGCCGTTGGTTTCCAGCAACTGGCGATAGGCTGCACTGGTTACGGCAAAACCATCGACCGCGCGCACGCCTTTTGGAGTCAGCGCGCAAAATAATTCGCCCAGGCTGGCGCACTTGCCGCCGACTAACGCGACATCGCCGGCGCCGACCTCGCTGAGATCGAGAACCAACGCTTTGGGATTCTTTTTCATTCGGATCGGTCCCTCTCTTCTCGTTCTGGGAAACGAGAATTACATCGATCTTGTCAGAGGATCTCCTGGAGACTAGCACAACACCCGCGGAGCTTGTGCGTTCTTAGGTGGTAAGAACTCCAACTTTGCGGGTGTTGCCCTGGGCGGAGATTTGCCTGGCAGGGTCAATCAGTGCTTGGTCGTGTGCGCGACGATCCAGTCCCCCATCATTTCCAGCGCCACCGGCGCGATCGTCTCCTCAATTGCGCCGTACTCGGAAGGCGACCCTGTCTTGCTGGTCTGAAACAGATGATTCAGCTTTGGCAGCAAAACGATCTTGTAGTCGCGATTGCCGCCGTCCTTTAACGCTTGTTCGATCGCTTCGAGATCTTCGCGCGCCGGCACCTGCGTGTCTTTCTCGCCATTGATCGCCAGCACGGGCACACGGACTTTTGTCAGCGTGGGCCGCGGATCGTAGCTGAGGAAAAAGCGAAACCACGGCGATAGAATTTGATTGACGCGAGCGTCTACCGAAGACAGTTGCGCTTCGAGTTTCTTTCTGGCGTCCGCGACGATCTTCGCGCTTTCGGCTTTCATCTTCTCTTTGGCAACGGCTGGATCCTTTTCATCCTTGGCGATGACGAATAGCCGCTCGGCCTGAGCAACCGACTCCTTCACTTCCCGGTCGCATTCCGCCGCAGAGATCAGTCCGTTTTGCATGGCCAGGAGCTTGTCGCCTACGATCCCCGGTCCGGCCATCAGCACGATGAAAGCAACGTCGTTCGATCTGGCGGCAGCCATCGGCGCGATCATGCCACCTTCGCTGTGGCCGATCAGGCCGATCTGTTTCGGATTGATCTCTTTGCGCGTTTTCAGAAACTCGACGCCGGCCAGCGCGTCCCCCGCGTAGTTTTCGCTGGTGTCATTGGATGTTCCCTTCGTAGTTCCCCCCATGCCGCGGTCGTCGGCGCGCAACACGGCGATGCCGCGACGCGTCAGATAGTCAGCCAGCACCAGAAACGGTTGATGACCCAGGAGCGCCTCGTTGCGGTCCTGCGAGCCCGAGCCGGTAATCAGCACGACCCCCGGAAATGGCCCGGCGCCGGGCGGCACGGTCAGCGTAGCTGCAAGTGTGATCTTGTCCGGCTTATTTGCGTAAGTGACGTCGACTTCGTTGTAAGGGTAAGGCTTCTGCGGAGTCTGCGGTCGCTTGAGCGCGGCGTCCTCGGCTTTCTCGATCCGCTTCAGGTCCAGCGGCAGCTTGGCGCCTTGCGTGAACTCACCGGTGATCTGCGTTCCGTCGGCGCCTAGTTTGCCATCATAGGTCGCGCCGAGGCTTTTCATCTCGACGTGCAGCGCGCCGTTCTCAAAAGTAACGAGACTCATCGGAATATCCTTGGCGCCCTGATCCAGGCTATCGAGCGTACCCGACAACTTTCCGTCAGGCGTGCGGGAAAACTTCATCACCAGACGCAGCCTGAATGTGCCCGTGTCCAGCGCGCCTGCCCAGAAGCCTTCGATGCTTTGGCTTTGAGCCGAAGTGCGCGTGCTGCCAAACGTGAGCAGCGTCGCGATGATCAGGAACGTGGCGAAAGGTAACGAGTACTTGTGATTCATCTTTGAAGCCTCCGAAAGTGGTTGCGTGGATTATCTAAAGCCGCGAAGTCTAATACGCGACGGCGCTTCGATTGGTTTTCAGCTATGGCGGGCTTTCTGCTACTATGACCGCGCTTTCTTTCATTCTCAGACATCTTTAGTCAGCAGTTCTTGCGGACGACAGTGCCTGCGCACAGGAGACAAAAATGGCGGCAGAGGTAAGAACAGAGCGCGAGCTGTCACTCGATTTTTTACGCGTGACGGAGGCGGCGGCGATTGCCGCGGCGCGCACCATGGGCCAGGGCGATCGAAAATATTCCGATCAGGTCGCGGTCGAGGCCATGCGCGAAGTGATGGACTCAGTACCGATGCGTGGCCGGATCGTGATCGGCGAAGGTGAGCGTGATGAAGCGCCGATGCTCTACATCGGCGAAGAAGTCGGCGGCGGATTTGGCGTCGGCGACGAAATGGCTGCGTCGTGTCCCGAGGTAGACATTGCCGTCGATCCTTTGGAAGGCACTAACTTGTGCGCGCTTGGCGCCAACAACGCGATTGCCGTGCTCGCCGCTGCGGAGCGCGGCGGTTTGCTGCACGCGCCGGATATTTACATGGACAAGATCGTCGTCGGGCCTTCGTCGCGCGGCGTGATCGATATCGACGCGCCTATCAAAGACAACCTGCGCAACATCGCGCGGCGTCTGGGTCGCGACGTCGAAGACCTGACCGTGATCGTCCTGGATCGGCCACGTCACAAGAAGATAATCGACGATACTCGCGCGGCCGGCGCGCGCATTCGCTTGATCTCTGATGGCGACCTTTCAGCCGGTATTTCAGCAGCAGTTGCAGGCACAAATATTCACGCGTGCATCGGCATCGGCGGCGCACCTGAAGGCGTGCTGACCGCCGCGGCAATCAAGTGTCTGAACGGAGAAATTCAGGCGCGTCTGGTTTTCGATCCGGACAAATTGGGAGTGGACAGAAAAAAAGTGCCGCCCGCCGATCAGGTAATCGAGCGTTTGAAATCAATGGGCATCAGCGATCCGTACAAGACCTACGACACCGACGATCTCGCGCCCGGCAAAAAGATTATCTTTGCGGCCACCGGCGTTACCGATGGCGCGCTGATGCGCGGCGTACGTTTCTTTGGTTCCGGCAAGCGCACGCATTCATTGGTAATGACCAGCGAGTCGAAGCACATTCGCTTTGTCGACACGATGCATATCGAAGGCGGTCCCGACACGGTGATTAGATTCTAGGGCCGCCGCCGCATATGAAGCCCCTTCTTTCGATCGCCTTAGTCCTCACCACGGCGTTGGCCGCAACCCCAAGCTCTTCAGAGGCCCGCGCTCTGCCAGCGGCCCCGTTTCGCGTCGAAGAGACGACCATTGCCCAGATACACACCGCGCTGCGTACCAGGCAGGTGACGTGCCGAGGCCTCGTCGAGGCGTACCTCGCCCGCATCGACGCGTACGATAAGAAGGGTCCGTTCATCAATGCCGTCGCGCTGCTCAATCCCGACGCGCTGAAGACGGCGGATGATCTCGATGCGCGCATGAAGGCCGGGACCGCCATGCGCCCCCTGGAGTGCATTCCGGTCATCGTCAAGGACAACTACGAGACCAAAGGCCTGCGGACCACGGCAGGTTCACAGTCGCTCGCGAACTTCATTCCGACGCGGGACGCGTTCGTGGTGCAGAAGATTAAAGACGCCGGTGCCATCGTGCTGCTTAAGTCGAACATGGCGGAGTTCGCCTTCACGCCGCTCGAGACGGTGGGCTCGATTCTGCCGGGTTACACGTTCAATCCGTACGCGCTGAATCACACCACCGCCGGATCGAGCGGAGGGACGGCAGCAGGCGTCGCCGCAAGCTTTGGCGCCGTCGGGTTGGGCAGTGACACCGGCAACTCGATCCGCGGTCCGTCATCGCACCAGAGCCTGGTCGGCATTCGCTCGACGATGGGGTTGGTCAGTCGCATGGGCGTGGTGCCGCTCAACTTCCTCGCGGACATCGCCGGGCCGATGACGCGCACGGTTGAGGACGCGGCGGCCGTGCTGCAAGTGATTGCCGGGCCCGATCCCGGCGATCCCGTCACCGGGTCGAGCGCGGGGCACATTCCGCCGAGCTACACCGCATTTCTGAAGAAAGACGCGCTCAAAGGTGTGCGTCTCGGCGTGTTGCACGCGGCCTACGACCGGCCGACTGCCGACGCCGAAGTCATGGCGGTCTTTAAGGCGGCGCTGGCAGAATTGAAAGCTGCGGGTGCGGAGATCGTGGATCCCGTCGCTGTCGATGGATTGGCGCAGGTGCAGCGCCCGAAGGATGCGGGACCGTGTCGCGGTTTCAAGTACGACCTTGAACACTACCTGGCGGAAGCCGGCGCGCCGGTCAAGACGCTCGACGAGATCATCAAGAGCGGGAACTTTCACCCGACGATTCGCCGGCGGCTCGAGAGCGCGCAGACGACCGACGACGCCGGCGACAACAGCCCTGGTTGCCAAGCCAGTCGTGACTATCGCAAAGGGTATGGCGAGGCGGTGCTCGCGACGATGGCGACGCTGAAGCTTGACGCGTTCGTCTATCCCACGTGGAGCAATCCACCGGCGATCATCGGCGATGTGCGATCGAATCTGGCGGGCGACAACAGCCAAGTCTATGCGCCGACGACGGGGTTTCCGGCAATCACGGTCCCGATGGGTTTCACGCGGGGCGGCACGCTGCCTGCGGGCCTGACGATCTTTGGCCGTCCCTGGGACGAAGGCCGGCTATTCGCGTTCGCCTATGCGTATGAACAGGCGACGCACCATCGCAAACCGCCACCGACCACGCCGCCGGTGAAGTGAAACCTCGGTCGTGGGAGGCGAGAGATTAGAAGCTTAAGTTTGGAGGTTGCCGAGTGTCCGACGCAGTAACCGCCAATGGCCAACATTCTCAAGCCTCTGCGTCTTACGCGACCGTCACTTGGGCCGTCACAGCAACGATCGCACTAGCGTTAGTCGCGACGATCGTTGGCGCGCCGCTCGCCCAGGCCAACGGCCATCCTGCTTTCGCCTCCGCAGTCTACAAAGCCTTCAGTTTCGTCTGTCATCAAATCCCTGAGCGTTCTTTTCACGTGGCCGGGCATCAATTCGCGGTCTGCTCGCGTTGCGTGGGATTGTACTCGGGCTTCGCGGTCGCGGTGCTGGTCTATCCTTTGGCGCGTTCATTGACCAGCACGGATGCGCCGCGCCGGCGTTGGCTAATCCTCGCTGCCGTTCCGCTCTTGATCGATTTTTCGCTCACTTATTTTGGCCTTTGGTCAAACACCCATCTCACGCGCTTCTCGACCGGCGCGCTGCTGGGCGCGGTGGCGGTGTTCTATGTGGTGCCGGGGCTGGTTGAGTTGAGTTCGGCGCTCGGGCGGCGCTTCGCTCGGAAATGAGTTCAAGCCGAGCACGAACATGCCAACACGAAAAAGCGGGAGTTTCCTCCCGCTCTCCCAAAACCAGATCAGGTCTTGATTTATTCTGACGCCGCGGCGCGAACTCGGGCTACGGGTTCGACGGCCGGAGAGACGCGCGCCTCGGTTTTGCCTTTTGACTCGGGCTGGCGACCGTTATCGCTGGTTCCGGCCGAGCGTTGTTCAGCCGAGGAGAACGCTTTCTCTTCACGTACGTAGGTGAGCCACGGGCCGGGCGGCTGGCGTTCGCCGGAAGTGATCGCAAAGAAAAGCTTCTGAATCTTCTCGGTGATTTCGCCGCGGCCGCCGTTGCCAATCGTGATGCGATCGACGGAACGGATCGGCGTAATCTCGGCAGCCGTTCCGCTAAAGAACACTTCGTCAGCGACGTAGAGCGCGGCGCGCTGAATGCTCCGCTCCTTGATCGTAATCCCCAGTTCTCCACAGATCTGAATCACGCTGTCGCGCGTGATGCCGGGCAGAATGGAAGAAGAGAGTGGCGGCGTATTCACAATCCCGTTGGCGACGACAAAAATGTTTTCGCCCGAGCCTTCGGAAACATAACCCCGATCGTCGAGCGCGATTCCTTCCGAGAACCCGTTGAGCAGCGCTTCCATCTTGATCAGTTGCGAGTTCATGTAGTTGGCGCCGCTCTTGGCCATCGCCGGCATTGAATTGGGCGTCAGGCGGTTCCAGGTCGAAACGCAAACATCCACGCCTTTTTCGATCGCTTCATCGCCGAGATATTTGCCCCAATCCCACGCGCCGATATAGCAGGCCAGCGGATTCGGAAACGGGTTCACGCCAAACGCCGGATGTTCTTCGTCCAGGCTGCGAAACAAAATTGGCCGAATATAGCACTGCTCCAGACCGCTCTGGCGCACCAGCTCAACTGCCGCGTCGCAAAAATCATCGATCTTCCATTCGTGATCCATGCGATAGATCTTCGCAGAGTTCAAGAATCGTTGCATGTGTTCGCGTAGCCGGAAAATCGCGGGGCCGCGCTTGGTCGCGTAACATCTGATTCCCTCAAAAACGCTGGAGCCGTAATGCAAAACGTGCGACATCACGTGCACCCGCGCGTCGCTCCACTTAATGAATTCGCCGTCGTGCCAGACCACGTCACAAATGCGTGGGCTAGGAATGTCTTTGCCGCTTTTCGAAAACATGGGTTCGACTCTCCTTTTTCCGGAGGCTAATCAGTCAGAACAGAGAGATAAACTTTCGGCCTGTTTGACAAAGCACGATACTCTAAACGAGCGCGGCTTTGCAAGATGAATCGCCATCCGTTTAGGGTACCTTCTTTCGTCTAAATTCGACTGTGATCCAGGTCACTTTGCAATCCTAACAAGAACCGTTAAAGAAGGCAGCTTCACTTGGCCCTTTGGGCTGGCCGCTTGATTCTAAAGAGTGCACTCCGTACGATTCTGCGTGAACTTGCACTTAAGTAAGAATCTCAAAGCGCCACAGTTTCCCCGGATTCGCCGCGCGCCGCTGGTTGTGTTCGGCGCCGTGCTGATTTTCTTGAGCAACTGTAGCGAATCCAAAACGCTCAGGCAGACTGAAGCAAAACCGATGACCAACACTTCTGAGTCAAAACCAGCCGATCCGCTTTCGATTCACCGACGCGCGATCGTTGTCGACATGCACGCCGATACAACGCAGCGGCTGGTCGACGAGAATATCGATCTTGCGCTGCGTCTGTCCGATGGCCATCTCGATGCCGTGCGCGCGAAGGACGGCGGACTCGACGCGCAGTTCTTTTCGATCTGGGTCGAGCCGGAATTGTTTGGCGGTGGCGGCGAACGCGCAATGAAGCGCGCTGATGTACAGATTGAAGCGGTGCGCAATCTTGCCGCGAAGCATCCGGAAACCTGGGAAGTGGCGACGACGGCGGCGGATGTACGGCGCATCGCGGCCGCGGGAAAGATCGCGGCGCTGATGGGAATGGAAGGCGGCTATGCGATTGACGAGAAGATTGAGAACGTCGAGCGCTATTACCAGATGGGCGTGCGCTACATGTCGGGAGCGTGGAGTGTGAGCACGAGCTGGGCCGGATCGTCCGGCGACGAAGTTGGCAAGACGCGCGGCTTGAACGATTTTGGCAAGCAGGTCATTCGCGAGATGAATCGTCTGGGCATGATGGTCGACGTTTCGCACCTGTCGGATAAAGCGTTCTGGGACATCGTCAACACTTCGACCCGACCGGTGATCGCGACGCACTCTGGTTGCCGCGCGATTACAAATGTGCCGCGCAACCTGACCGACGACATGATCGTTGCACTAGCGAAAACCGGTGGCGTCGTGAACGTAATCTTTTATCCGGAACACATCGAGCCTGGTTATAGCGAAAAGAAAAGGAGAGTCGACGCCGAAATTGCGTCAATGGTCCAGCACGCATCCGACGAAGAGAAGGGTAATGTCGCGCATAAGAAGCTGGCGCGCGATCGCGTGCGTCAGCGCGAATATCTGAACCGGCTCCCGCCTGTTTCGGTGGCGCGAATCGTCGATCACATCGATCACATCGTGAAGCTCGTCGGCATCGATCACGTCGGCATCGGATCGGACTTTGATGGCGTGCAAGTTGTTCCCGCCGACTTGAAATCGGTGGCTGACTTACCGCACTTAACCGCGGAACTCCTGCGGCGTGGTTATTCGCAAGGCGATATCGAAAAGATTTTGGGAGGGAACATGTTGAGAGTTATGGCGGAGGTTGAGCAGAAGTAGTTTCCTAGCGCTGCTGTGAGTTGGCAACTTATCCCGCGATTATTCTTGCCTAAATCGCCTTTGCACAGTATTCTCGTGCCGCTTTAGACCTCGAATATTCCGCAACTTCATTGCATACCCTAGTCCTGAGCGCGGGAGGAAACTGTCCATGTCTGAAAAAGTGAAACCGAAAGACATCATCATCACGCTGGCCGTGATTATTGTCTTCGGAGTGGCCCTGGTCCTGGTGCTGAAAATCTACAAGAGCGAAGGCGATAAACGCTCGGCGGCGGTCTCAGATCTCGGCGATAAGGATCCGAACCATATCGAGGTCGATGTGAAACTGGTCTCGATCGATCCAAACAAAGGCGACGTCGTAGCGCGTTTGGAATTCCTGCCCAAAGGACACTTCACTAAGGACGAGGGCTCGACTCTGTCTCGGGATCTGAAGCTGTACGTCAACAGCGCCAACGGCAAGCAGGAGCTTGATTTTCCCAAGGGCAAGCGCATGAATCCGATGGAAGTGGTCGTCAACATGTTCGACGGAGTGGTAACTGACTATCCGTTCGACAAGCACAGCGCCTATCTGGAAATGTATTTTGAGCCGGGGAAGGAAGCGCCGAAGGAAAAGACCGCTGACGCGGCACCGAAACCCACGCCCACACCAACTCCTGAAGCACCCGCCGCTGGGGAAGAGCAGAAGAAAGAAGAGGGCGCAAAGAAAACCGAAGCGGCAAAACCTGACGAGGACGAGATTCCCATCGGCGTGGATTTCCAGGGTTCGATTCCTGGTTTCAAGATCGCGGCGGCGAAAGCGAAAGAAAGCACTGCGGATTACGTGGGGATCGACATGACGATTTCCCGCGCCGCAACTACGAAGTTCTTTTCGCTCTTCGTTATGTCCATGATGTGGGGGCTGACTTTGGGAGTGATATTCCTGACCCTGAGTGTGGTGCTCCGTGGACGCAAGGTTGAGCTGGCGATGTTTTCTTTCACGGCCGCCTTGCTGTTTGCCTTTGCCGCGGTGCGCAATGCTCAGCCCGGCACGCCACCCATCGGCACCTATAGCGACTTTATCTCGTTCTTCTGGGCTGAGGTAATTATCGCGTTGTGTCTGGTAATTCTCGTATTCACCTGGGTGCTGCGTCCGGCGAAGTAAGTTAAGTTGCAATGAGCTTCGCGGGTCTGCCGCAGCACAGTGCCGGTAAGGCTCTGCCTTACCGGCAAGGCGGCTATGCCGCGGCGGAAAGCCGTCGGCTGATCTCATCGCTCTGGACGCGATCCGAATCTTTCGCTAGAATCTCTTCGTCAACGGTGAAGCAAATGTTTCAGAGCCGATCACTTACCAAACTCCTCCTTACAGTGCCGCTTCCGGGCCGGGCGCTATAGCCCTAATGGTCGAAGCGGCGAAACTTTAATCATCAAATCAATAGTTGGGCTGCGAACGCGTTAATGCTTTAATAAGCCTTTGCGCGATCCATCCTTTATCAATGACGGTGAGCGACTAGGGATTGCCAGTCATGGACGAAAAATATTTTCCGGAAAAAATAGAAGAGAAGTGGCAGCAGCGATGGAGTGAAGCGGGCGCATTCGAAGCGCACGACGACGATCCGCGGCCGAAGTTCTTCGCGCTCGAAATGCTGCCATACCCGTCGGGTTTTCTGCACATGGGCCACGTGCGCAACTATTCAATCGGCGACGCGCTGGCCTGGTACAAGCGTCTGCGTGGCTTCAACGTCTTGCATCCGATTGGTTGGGATAGTTTTGGCCAGCCGGCCGAACAGGCCGCAATCAAGCGCGGCATTCAACCGCGCGAATGGACCGAAGAAAACATCGCGCACATGCGCGGGCAATTGAAGCGGCTCGGCACGAGCTATGACTGGCGGCGCGAGATCGCCGCGCACCGGCCTGACTACTACAAATGGGATCAGTGGTTCTTCCTAAAGATGCTGGAGCGCGGGCTCGCCTACAAACGCACCTCGGCGGTCAACTGGTGTCCGAAAGAAGAAACCGTGCTTTCGAACGAGCAATCGTCGGGCGGGATTTGCTGGCGCTGCGGCACGGCGGTGGTGAAGAAAGAAATCGAGCAATGGTTTCTGCGCACCACAAAGTACGCCGAAGAATTAGTCGCCGACATCAAAGAGATCGAAAGCGGCTGGCCGGAAAAAGTTCTAAAGCGCCAGCGCGACTGGGTCGGTCGCAGCGAAGGCGCGTACGTCGATTTCAGCGTCAAGGATCACGACGAGAAGATTCGCGTATTCACTACGCGCATTGACACGATCTATGGTGCGACCGCGATTGTGCTTGCCGCTGAACATCCGCTGTTGCCCAAGCTGCTTGCAAGCTCGTCACTCAAAGAAGGCGTGATGCAATTTGCCGAAAAGGTGAAACACGCCCGCGCCATCAAGGCGCAGGACGCATCGGAAGAAGAAGAGAAAATAGGAATCAACACGGGCCAGCTGGCAGTTAATCCGTTCAGCGGAGAGTTGCTGCCAATCTGGGTCGCGAATTATGTGCTGATCGATTACGGAGCCGGCGCGGTGATGAGTGTGCCCGCGCATGACGAACGCGATTTCGAGTTCGCCAGAAAATATACCCTACCCATTCGTCAGGTGGTCGCGCGGATCGCTCACGGACAGCAAGGCGCAGTCGCCGAGACAGACCCGGGCGCCGCCTTCACCGAATACGGTGTGCTGGTAAACAGCGGCGAATGGGGCGGCAAGTTATCCCGAAATGCGACGCGCGAAATGGCTGAGCATGCTGAAGCGACAGGCTTCGGCGGGGGCGCGGTCACGTATCGCATACGGGACTGGGGCATCTCGCGTCAGCGTTTCTGGGGCGCGCCGATTCCGATTGTGTACTGCGAAACTTGCGGAATGGTTCCCGTGCCCGAAAAAGATTTGCCGGTAATGCTGCCCGATAAGGCTGCATTCACGGGCACCGGCGAATCGCCTTTGAAGAGCGTACCTGAGTTTGTGAACACGACTTGCCCGCAATGCTGCCGGCCGGCAACGCGCGAGACGGACACGATGGATACGTTCGTCGATTCGTCCTGGTACTTCTTCCGCTATTGCGATCCGCACAACGACACCGCGGCTTTTGATCCGGCGATTGCCGCAAAATGGACTCCGGTCGATCAGTACATCGGCGGCGACTCGCACGCGGTGATGCATTTGATCTACACGCGCTTCTGGACCAAGGTGATGCGCGACCTCGGCCTGGTGAAATTCAACGAACCGATCAAGCGTCTGTTGACGCAGGGCATGGTGACGAATCTGGTCGAAGGCACAAACGAATGGAAAGCCATGTCCAAGAGTTTGGGCAACGGCGTCGATCCGGACGAGATGATCGAAGCCTATGGCGCAGACGCGACGCGTTTGTTCGTGCTGTTCGCCGCGCCGGTTGAAAATGAATTGCGTTGGTCGGAAAGCGGCATCGAAGGCGCGGTTCGATTTCTGCGAAGGGTTTGGGTGCAGGTTCATAGGTACGCAGGCCTCCGGCCTGCTGCCTCGGGCGAAGAGCAGGCTGGAAGCCTGCGCACCCAGGCGGCGCGCGCTCTGCGACGCAAGACACACCAGACGATCGCGCGCGTGACCGATGATTTCGAAAAGCTCGACTTGAATACGAACGTCTCGGCGCTGATGGAGCTGTCGAATGCGCTCGGCGAATTCGGCGTGGAGTCGGCCGCAGCATCTGCCACAGAAGCGTTTGCTGCGCGCGAAGCAATCGAGGCGCTCATCGTAATGCTCGCGCCGTTCTCTCCGCATGTGGCGGAAGAAATGTGGGAAGGACTCGGCCACGCGGATGGACTGTTGAAGTCTGCGAAGTGGCCCGTCGCCGATGCCGAGCTGGCGAAGAAGGATGAACTGGAGATTCCGGTGCAGGTTAACGGCAAACTCCGTTCAAAGGTCATCGTCGCGCCGGACATTGCGGAGGCTGACCTGCGCGCGCTGGCGCTCGCCGACGGGAAAGTGCAGAGCTTCATCGATGGTCACGAAGTCTTGAAGGTGATCGTCGTGCCGCAGCGATTGGTGAATGTAGTGGTAAAATAGGTTGAGTTGGTTTGGAGGTGAATATGGCTGCTAATGTGGGTCAACTGAGCACGGATGAACTGAAGGAGATCATTGGCGCGGTCGTTGAAGAAAAGCTTAAAGAGGCGCTCGGCGACCCCGATAGCGGGTTGGATATTAGAGCTGACGTCAAAGACCAACTTCTCCGCCAACAGGATGACGTAAGAAATGGGGAGCGAGGCGAAGACTTGGTTGGCGTCGCGGAGCGCCTGGGTCTCGCCTGAAGAATGTACACTGTTCGGCTCCTAAAACCTGCGAGTCGAGGACTAGAACGTCTCGACGCGATCATCGCGAAACGCGTAATTAATCGTCTGCACTGGCTAGCGGAGAATCTCGATAATATCAATCCTGAACCCCTGAAGGGGCAATTGCGCGGGCTCTACAAACTGCGCGAGGGCGATTACCGAATTGCTTATGAAATACTGCGACAGGAACGGATGATCATAGTTCATCTCATCGGCCACCGTCGCGAGATTTATAGACTTAGAGGCTGAGCGCAATCAAAAGGGCTTCCAATGCTTCTTGCCCTGACCGTCGCGCAACCGCTAAAATCCAATACGCTAACGTCTTAGCCCCCGCGGGGTTTACGCAGTAGCCGCAACCAACGAATGAAAGAGTGCCCAACTTGTCGCAACTGTTTCGCTGACGACGTCAATCATTGTCCCAATGACGGCGTTGAGACGACGCCGTCAATTCTGGGCGAGCCGATTCTCGACGGCCGCTTTCAGCTCGAGAAGCGTCTGGGCCAGGGCGGGATGGGGGTCGTCTTTAAGGCGCGGCACATCTTTCTGAAGACTCAGCATGCCGTGAAGATCATTCTTCCGGATTTAGTCGGCAACGATCCAAATCTGGTAACTCGCTTTCGCCAGGAAGCGATGGCCGCGGCCGCGATTCGACATCAAAACATTATTGCCGTCTCGGATTTCGGGGTCGTGCGCGGCACGATGCCATTTCTGGTGATGGAGTTCGTGCAAGGCAAGTCGTTGCAAGACCTCATGGGCGAAGAAGGCGCGATGTCGCCGACGCGCGCTTTTGAGTTGATGCAACCGATTTGCGCCGGCATCGCCGCCGCGCACCGGCAGAAGATCGTGCATCGCGACCTCAAGCCGCTGAACGTGATGATTCAGGAAGGCGTGCCGATCAGCGAAGGCGCGAAGATCCTCGACTTTGGATTGGCGAAGATCAAGTCGGGCGAACTGCTCGGCTCGTTCATCGCGGCGCAAACGACGGGCTTGATGGGCTCGCCTTTTTATATGGCGCCTGAGCAGTGGGGTGACGAACCGCCAGACGCGCGCGCCGACGTCTACAGTCTCGGCGTGATGTTTTATCAAATGCTCGCGGGCGAGGTGCCGTTCAAAGGCAGCTCGATCCCATCGATCATGAAAAAGCACATCACCGCCGACGTGCCCACGTTCGCTTCAAAGGGCGTCGAAGTGCCGCCGCAGATCGAAGCAGTCGTGCGTCATGCGCTCGAGAAGGACCCGAAGTATCGCACGCCGTCGGCGGATGAATTCGCGCGCGAGTTGGGCGAGGCCATGAAGTCGGCCAGCGCGGAGTTGAAACGCACTGGCGATTCGGCCGTAATCGATCCTTCAAAGACGATCGTCAATCCGGCTTCGCCCGGGCAGTCCACGTTTGGCGTCAAGGGTAATCAGACGGCTTTTGATCCATTGGCCGGAACCATCAGCAGTCAGTCGCTGCTGGAGGACGACAAGAAGATTCGCGCCGCCCAAGAGGAGCTGGCGCGCGAAGCGGAAGCCCGCCGCCGTTTGGTTGACGAGGAAGAACAAAAGCGAAAATCCGACGACACCGGACGCGATGAAGAGCGCCGGCACCTGGAAGAATTGGTCGCCAAACAGACGAAGGTACTCGAAGACAAGCTGACGCAACTGGCATCAACGATGTCGCCCAAGGCGACTGGAACAATCGATCCTGAAGCAACGCACGTGCAAGCCGGCGGAGCGGCGACGGTTGGTAATAGCAGCTTTCCCGGAACTTCGAGCCAGGCGTTTCCGCACATGGATGTCAGCCTTATTCCCGCCAAGAAAAAATCCATGCTGCCGCTCATCCTGGTTGTGCTCGCGGTGTTGGTAATCGGCGGCGGAGTGGGCGGCTTTCTGCTGATTCGATCGAGGACACCAACGGCGGGACCCGTTAAGCCGAAAGATCCGAATGGACCAGACGCGCCGGTCAAGCCGGACTTGATCGACATCCCTGGCGGCACGTTTCAGATGGGAAGAAACGACGGACCGCCGACTGAAGGGCCGGCGCACGCGGCTATTGTTGGAAACTTTTCGATGGACAAGACGGAAGTAACCAACAAGGAGTACGGGCAATTTGTGCGCGAGAGTAATCACACGCCGCCAGAGCATTGGGGCGGAATCAAACCTCCCGTTGGTCAGGAGCTTTTGCCGGTCTCGAATGTTTCCTACGAAGACGCAGTCGCTTTTGCCGAGTGGCGATCGAAACGCGACGGCGTGACTTATCGTTTGCCGACCGAGGACGAGTGGGAATACGCCGCCCGCAACGGCGACAAAGATAATCTCTATCCGTGGGGGAACACCTGGCAAGCAGGTCGCGCGGCTACGCAGGAATCGGGCGTCGGGGCGACGCAGTCGGTCGGCACGTATTCGCAGGGAATAAATCGCTGGGGCATACAGGATCTGATTGGCAACGTTTGGGAATGGACTTCGTCGAAGGCGTCGCTTTACAAGGGCAACCCGGGACAGCTTCCGCCTCAGCACAAGGATTGGGTCATAATTCGCGGAGGTTGCTACGCGAGTTCAACCAAGAGCGAGCTGCCAGTGAGCGGCACCCTGCGGACCTGGTTTGCGCCGAATTACCGGAATCAGGTGCTCGGGTTTCGTCTGGTTAAGTCTGGCTCTTGAATCTCGCCCACTGCGCCGGTCCAGCCTGTGCCCCTGTAAAGACTTGCTTTTGACCGCTGGAATTCCTCACAATCAGTTGCCAGCATGACGGTCACCCCGGATTTACCGTCAACTAAATTCAAGCGCTCAAGGGCCAGCCTTGGAGCGCGCCATTCTATCGGCAAAGACGGAGGAAACAGATGTTTGGATCGGCCAGGCAGATAAGTGCAAAGAGCAAGGGGCACAGAGCTAAGAGCGTCCTCATACTGATTTCGATCGTGATTTGCGCCGGCGTGGTGCGGGCGCAGGAAACCGGCGGCGAGGCTGGCGTCGGAGCCGGCATCTTTCGTCCGAAAAATCCGGAGTCGAAACGCAATACGAGTCCTACCCACCCAGTGGCGCGGCCGACCCGACCGACGCGACCGAATCCCGCGGAGATAGAAGCCAAGTTTGAAGACGCCCTGTCGGACGGCAACGATGCCCGCGACGCGCGAAAATATGCTGCGGCCGAAACAGCTTACCGAAGCGCGATCAAGTTAAAGCCGCGCGACGCGCGCGGGTCGTACGGGCTGGGAAATGTTTTTGCCGATCAGCAGCGCTGGGACGAAGCCGAGAAAGCTTATCGCGATGCCGTCAACGCGAGTCCGGCAAACGTCGAAGCGCTCATCGCGCTGAGCTTTGTTCTGGTCCAACCTAGCACTGGCGCCGTGAACGCAAAAAGATTTGCCGACGCACAGGACTTTGCACATCGCGCCACTAGCTTACAGCCAACTAACGCGGTCGCGTTCGATCGGCTGGGCGTGGCGATGGTGGCGCGCGGCATGTTTACCGCCGACACTGAAGCAGCGTTTCGTCGAGCTACTGAGCTTGATCCGAACTTCGTGGTGGCCCGAGTCCACTTGGCGCGCGTACTGCGCCACCTGAATCGCTTTAGCGAAGCCGATCCACTCTACAATTCCGCGATCGAGCAGGCCAGGGATGCCCCGACGCTCGTCTTGATCGCCGATGCGATGCAAGCCGAACAGCGCTGGACCGATTCTGAACCAGTCCTGCGCCGGGCGCTCGACTTAGACCCAAGGAATCCCGGCGCGCTGTTTTTGTTGGGCCGCGTGATGACGGTGAATAAGCGATACGCAGAAGCCGAAGATGCTTTCAAACGCGCGGCCGAAGTAAACCCCAAGAGTTTTCAGGTGCAATACTTGCTCGGTCGAGCTTATCTCGGGTTGGAACGTTACGATGACGCATTCAGAACCTACGAGCGCGCGGCGACATTAGCTGCCGATGCGGATCGCAGACAGCTTGGTGGGGCATTTGGCTTTGGTGGAGTTGGCGATGGTTTCATAAAATCCGGCCGCCCTCGCGACGCCGTGCGCGCTTACGATAGAGCTTTGCAGCTTGATCCGAACAACGCTGACGTGCAGCAAAAAGCAGCCGCGGCGCGCGCCAAGGTTCCGCAATAGAGTTAGAAGTTCGACAAACTTCGGCTTGTCGCCAGAACTCGACAAGTTAAAGCTTGTCGGCCAGGCAATCGAGAGAGAACCCCGATGAAACGATGTCCCAAATGTAATCGCACTTATACGACTGACACGCAGAAGTTCTGCACGCACGACGGCGGAATTCTGGTGGTCGTGGAATCGCCACAAGCGGATACGATCCGCATCGACTCTTCGCAATTGGATGCGCCGACCAGGGCAATTTCGCGCGAGTTAGCGTCCGAGGTCGGCAAGTTCGACCCTTATAAGACGACGATTGGACAAGCTCCGCCCACCCAGACGTCCGAACCGCGCGCTCGGATTACGCAAGACTTGACGCCAGTTGCGCCGCCGCCACCAGAGACGACCGCACCCTTTGCATCGCCGGATTCCGGAACGCTGCGTTCGCTGCCGCCAACTCAGCCGACGCAACCACCGCCGCAATCTGCTCCTCCGCCAATCGCGACGTCGGCGCCGTTGCCACCGCCGCCAGCTCCGCAGGTTCCCGCCCCAGCTCAGGTTCAGCAGGCTCAGCCTCTGACCGCGGCGCCGAAAAAGAAATCGAAAGTGTTTTTGATCCTGGGAATTCTGGCAGTGCTTTTGGTGCTAGGCGTGGGTGTGTTGGGCGCGGCCTACATTTTCGTGGTCAGGCCGAGGCTCGCGCAGCGAGTTGCCGTGGGCCCAACCGAATCGCCAACACCGCGAACCACGACTGAGCCAACTCCGAGGGTAAGCACCACTCCGACCAACACCGAAACGCCCAGCGCGACTCCGCAGAATGAGCCGCCGCCATACTCGCCGCCGGCCGATGCGGCTCAGTTTGTGAATTCGAACAAGAACCTGGACGGCAAACTCGCCGACCATTACGTCGACTTCAATTTCTACTATCCCGAAAGATGGGAAAAAGATCCGAAGGCGGGCGTGCCGGGCGCGACTCTCTTTGCCAAGGTTGAGCGACGCCTGCCACCTGATTTCACCCAGGAGAATTTTGCGGTCGGTTGGTATTCGTCATCAGGCTCCGCGACGGACGACAAAGCCTTGTTTCCTAATCTGGCCGGGAACCTCAGCGCCCAGTACGCAAAGAACTTTCCTGAGTATCGAAAGGTATCGGAAGGCGAGACAAAGGCCGGCGTGTACGACGGCTACGAGTTTCGCTTTGAGAGCATGTCGCGCAACAGCGCCAAGGGTGATCTGAAAATTTGGGGCCGGGTCATCTTTCTGGCCCCGACCGACGGGGGAAAGAACGGCGTCACGCTGGTACTGATCACGACCTCCTTAGCACCAGAGCTAAGATCGATCGACGATGTGGGCGTGAAAGGCGAGCTGCCGATGATTCTGGAGTCGTTTCGCTTCGGGAAGAAATAGCGAAGTCCGCACACTCAATCTCATGAAGATCGTTCTCGCAGAGGATCGCAGCGGCAAGCTGGTCGGCGAACGTACGTTCACCAGTGAAGTGGTGCGCGTCGGCCGCGACCCGGCCGAGTGCCACTACTTCTTCACCGCGGAGCAGTGGCCGATGGTCTCGCGCAAGCACGCCGAGTTCCGTCTGGGCGAAGGGCGCTGTCTGGTCGCCGATAGCAACTCGCGCTTTGGCACATTCGTTAACGGACAGAAGATTATAGTGCCCGTCGAAGTGCGCGTCGGGGCTACGGTGCAGCTCGGCACCGGCGGACCAATCTTGCGCGTCGTCAGCATTGAACAAACCGCCACCTCACACGCTGGGCCTCAACCGGCTGAGCTTGGCCACATGGAAACTGTGCGCGAATCCAAAGACGCGGCGCCGCCTGCGAGACCGACACCAGTTGCACAAACGCCACCACCAAAAGCTCCGCCTTCGCCGAAATCAGCGCCCGCTTATCTTGAATTGGTCGACACGGGCGCAGAGCAAGCAAAACGCGTTGACTTGAATAAGGAAGTCATGCGCCTGGGCCGCGATCCCGAAGGCGAAGTTGTAATTCACGCTGACGCCGCCGTCGTCTCGCGCCGCCACGCCGAGATTCGCAAAGCCGGCGAGCAATTCGCAGTCACCGATCTAAAAAGCTTCAACGGCACGCTGGTCAACGGTCAGCGCATCGCCGGCACCGTCACCCTTTACGGTGGCGATCAAATTCAACTCGGCGTCGGTGGGCCAATCGTGCGCGTAGTTGATCCTTCGCATCCATCTCCGGCGGGACGCCCGTCCGGGGCGGGAGTTCAGACTCCGGCCACGCCGCAGTCCATTCCGCAGGCGTTTGGCCAAATCGCGGCGATGGCCAAGCGCGAGACGATTGTCGTCAGTTCTTCCAGCGGCTCAATGCCGCCGACGAAAGCGCCCGCCGGTTCTCAACCGCAATTGCTGGCGCGCCGTTCCTTTGAAGGTAAGCAGCAGCTTTCGATCGGCCGCGCTCCGGACAACGACATTCGCCTCGACGGCTTGCAGATTTCGAATCGTCACGCGCGCTTCACAGCGTCGAATGGCAGCGTGGCGGTCGAAGATGCGGGATCGACGAATGGTGTGTACGTCAACGGCGAGCGCATCAGCGGCAAACGCGTGGTGCAGCCTTCGGACGTAATCCAAATTGGCCCGTTCGTTTTGCAAGCCGACGCGCACCAGGGCGTCGCGGTTTACGACACGCGTTCAAAGACGCGCATCGATGCCATCAACATCGCCAAGGTCGTCGCGAATCGATCTGGTGGCGGCAAGATCAAGTTGCTCGACGATGTCGGTCTCACGATTCAGCCAAACGAATTCGTAGGCATGCTGGGGCCTTCGGGCGCGGGCAAATCGACTTTGATGGATTCGATGAACGGCATGCGGCCGGCGAGCAGCGGTCACGTGCTCATCAATAACCTTGATCTCTATCGGCATCTCGATTCGCTGAAGCAGTCGATTGGCTATGTCCCGCAGGACGACATCATCCATCGCGAACTGACCGTCTATCGCACGCTCTACTACGTCGCGCGTCTGCGTCTGTCGCGGGATGTTTCGAGCAAAGAGATCGATCAGATCGTGAACGAAGTGATGGACGTTACGGGCCTGTCTGAACGGCGTGACGTTCCCGTCGGCCAGCTCTCTGGCGGACAGCGCAAGCGCGTTTCGATCGCCGTCGAGCTGATTACCAAGCCTTCGGTGATCTTTCTGGACGAGCCGACTTCGGGTTTGGATCCGGCGACGGAAGAAAAGATCATGAAACTCTTCCGCCAGATCGCGGAAAGCGGCCGCACCGTCGTGTTGACGACGCACGCGATGGAAAACGTCAAGCTCTTTGACAAGATCGTGGTGCTGATGCGCGGCAAACTTGTCTTTTACGGCGCGCCGCAGGAAGCGCTGGCGCACGTCAAAGCCGAAAGCTTCAAAGACCTTTACGACAAACTCGAAGCCCCGATCGATCAGCAGATCGCGGCGATGGCCACGCTGCCCGCTAATGCCGCGAAGTCGCAGCAGCAGGCCTTCAAACAACGCCGCGAGCAGATCAGCGAACAGGTTGCCGAAGATTGGAAGCAGAAGTTTCAGGCGACTGATCAGTATCGTCGCAACGTAGTCGAGCCGCTCAGCGGTTTGCCGCGCGATGGTCGCGCCGCCGCGCCACCCAAGCGGCACATGAGCATCTTGGACGCCGTGCGCCAATGGGGGACGCTCACCCGGCGCTATCTTGAAGTGCTGAGTCGCGACAAGTTCAATCTGCTGATCCTGTTTGCCCAGGCGCCGATCATCGCGTTTCTGACCTACCTGGTGGTGGGAGAGAAACTGCCCCGCGACTTTCCTTACTTCATGCTGGGGTTGGTTTCAATTTGGTTCGGCACTTCGGTGGCGTCGCGCGAAATCATCCGCGAACGCGCGGTGTACACGCGCGAACGTATGGTGAATCTTCGCTTGCTGCCTTATGTCGGATCGAAAGTTTTTGTGCTGGCGTTGATTGTTTCGTTCCAGTGTGCGCTGCTATTCGCCACCGTAAAGTTCATGCACTACACGGGTCTGATGAGTTTGCCCGGCTGGGCCGTCCCACAGTTTGCCGTGATGTTCATCACCGCAATGGTCGGCATCGCTTTGGGATTGTTCGTGTCCGCGATTGTGAAGACGCCAGAAATGGCGACCAGTCTGGTGCCGCTGATCCTCATCCCGCAAATTATCTTTTCCGGGCTGGTTGGCGTGCCGCAGGGTCTGTCAAAGGCAGTTGGCACACTGATGCCGGCGACGTGGGCGTTTGATGGTCTCAAGCAATTTTCGACGCTGGATACATTGGACGAAGAAGGCTCTGATCCCAAAGGCGACAACGAAGGGCGCGGACTCTACAAACACTACGAAGACCTTAACGACCAGCACATCAAAGACGCGCGCAAGGATGTCGACAAGTATAAGAAGGACGCCGAGGCCGACTCGAAAGAATACGAGCGCAAGATGAAGGATTACGTGAAAGACTTACAGAGCGGCAGGCAAGCCGATCAGCCTGACGCTCCCAAGATCAAGCCGCCTCCCGAAATCCACGGCGCCGACAAAATTCCCGAGGATCTCAGTAACTACATCGGCTTTCTCCATCCGTGGGGCCACTGGACCTGGGATCCGCTGGTGCTGTTCGTGATGTTCTTCTTCTTCGTGATCGGAACAATCATCACCCTGCGCGCGCAGGATATTCTGTGAGGTCTATAGCTTATTTCGGCGGCGGCTTTTTGTAGATCATCGTGTAGAGAATATTCGCGTTATTCGGATTCAACGCTCGCAGCTTTTCGTACTGCGCGGCAGCTGCTTTCTTATCACCAGCCATTAGATAGTCAACACCCAGATTGTAATAAGCGCCACCATAGTCCGGCTTCAGTCTGACTGCTTCGGTATGCGCGGCGATCGCTTGCTTCCACTTGCCGAGATTCCCATAGGCGACGCCAAGATTGTTCTGCGCCGCGGGCCAGTCGGGTTTCAATTCAATCGTCTTCTGAAAGGCGGCCAGCGCCTCTTCCTTCTTTTGTAAATGGAAAGACGTGACGCCGATATTGAAATGACCCTCGGGCAATTCCGGCTTTAACTGAATCGCCTTCACCAGCGGCTCAAGCGCCGCGTTGAAGTTGCCGATGTTGTTATAGCCCCACCCGAGGTTGCTGTAAGCCTCGGCGTAATCCGGTTTCAGTTGGATCGCGCGCTTGAAGGCTTCAATCGCTTCGGGCCAACGCTTTGACTTGCCGAGCGCATAACCCATGTTGTTGTTCGCTTCCGCGTCGTCAGGTTTGAGACGAACAACCTGCTTGTAAGCTTCGGCGGCTTCCGTGTACTTGCCGAGCTTGTCATAGATCAAAGAGAGATTGCTGTAAGCGTCAACTAAGCCGGGCCTCAAACGAACCGCAACTTTGTAAGCTTCGACCGCCTCGTTGGGCTTGTTGAGTTGGCGATACGCATCGCCAAGATTATTCTGCGCTTCGGCGTAATCCGGCCTGAGCGTCACGGCCTGCTGGTAAGCGGCGACCGCATCGTCATACTTGTTCGCGTTATAGGCGGCGACGCCTTGATCGTAGTAAGCCAGACTGAGCGAGTTGCGCGCTTCGTTATCATTCGGATCGAGACTGAGCGCTTGCTTTAGCGCGTCCATCGCCTCGGCAGATCGATCCAATTTCAGATATGCATTCCCCAGCGCGTGGTAAGCGGGAGCCAGATCGGATTTGAGTTGAATCGCTTGCTTGCCGGCAGTGACGGCCTCGTCGTATCTGCCCAGATTGAAGTATGTTTCACTGAGGTTGACATACGCTTCGGCGTAATCCGGTTTCATGCGCACGGCCTGCTGATAAGACTCTGCGGCTTTTTCGTATTGACCCGCGTCGAAAAAATCGTCGCCCTGTCTGTTGTAATCTTCGGCCCCCATAGTACGCCGCGCCGGCCCACCGAGGGGTCTGGTTGACTCGAGCGGTCGAGAGCCAGCGTCGCCCGTGCTGCTCGTAGTCTGAGTGCTGCCGGTAGTTGTTGTGCTGGCGGTGGTCGTAGTTTGTCTCTGGGGATGCGCGGCGCGGACAGAGCGCGCGACGGTTTTCTTTTCGAGCGCCTTTGGCGCGTGGGTTCGTTTCGGGGCCGGAGTAAAGATGCCTTTGCCTAGTTTTGCCTCGGCTTCGGCGGTTGCCACAAACACGCTCGCGCCGCCGGTGATGTCCTGCGCGTGAGCAGCCAGGTCGGCGAAGCCGGACAGGGCCAGCGCCAATACGGAAACCGCGACGCGCGAACGGATCGAAGGCTGGGTCATCATTTTTCTACTCCAGAGGTATCATACGTCAACGGGCAGGGGAGCAGTCGAGCGTTGATTAGCTGATCCAAAGTCTACTGTGAGCCGCGCTTGACCACAAGTAAGGGAGCTTCGTATCTTGGCGACCTGATTTGACGGCGTATAGAGTACCAACTTTAGTTGGGTCTTTTCTCGCCGAACAAAAACCCGACTAAAGTCGGTACTCTGAACACCGCTTATCAAAGTAGGACGCAACCGCTTAGTGTGTTTTCAGAGCGCGCAGACCGCATGCAAAAGAATACGCGATGCATTCATGGGGTCGCTCTTCTGGGATTCCTCGCCATTTTTGTAGCGCGAACTGACTCTACCCAGGAGTTTCTGCCCGCGCCACCCGCTGATCGCAGTCTGATCTACGTGCTCGCCGACGAAAACAAACTCGTGCCGCTGCCGTTTGAACAGGGGTTCACTCCGTTGCGTTCAGACCAAGTGGCTAAGAGCACGAAGGTCAGCTACATCGAATTGAAAGGCGAGCACTCGGCGACGACTCTGACGACGGCGCGGCTCTTTCTTTTCACTTATCAGCGACCGGGGGCGCACCCGCCGTTTCTCGTCTGGCTGACACCGCATCACGGATCCAGGCGAGTCACAGCCATTGCGCAAAAGGGAATGAGTGGTTTTGCCATCGATTCCGCGGCAATCATCAAGCCCCTGGTGCGCGTCCTGGCCCAACTCGATGGGGATCGAGTGTTTATGGAGTTACGTCCGCGCGGTTCGCTGATCGGGGGTGAATATGCGATTATTGGCGATGACCTGACGCGCATAGTGACGTTTCGCATAGTGGCCGGCGCGCCGCAATAAATCATTCAGGAAAGAGAGAACTGAGTGGCTTTATCGAATAACAGCCCCGCAGGAGACGGAGGCATGAAGAAGATTTTCTGGACGGCTCCGCGGCTGGCGCTGACGCTGGTGGCCGTTGGTTTGCTGAGCGCGCTCGGCCTATCGAGTTGCAATTCAACTGACACCCCGACGAACGCGCCAGCGAATCGGGTGACGACAGCGCCGTCGACCAATGCACCGCCGGTGACGAACGCACCACCTGTGACTAATGCGCCACCAGCCGCCTTCGTCAGCCTGCCGCAGAATTTGCGCGACACGAAGTTGCAAACCATCGACGGCCAATCACTGAAGCTCTCGGACTTTGCGGATAAGGTGCTCATCGTGAATATTTGGGCGACGTGGTGTGGACCGTGCCGGCTGGAGATGCCAGAGCTGGTGAAGATGAGCGAAGAGTACAAGTCGCGGGGCCTGGTAGTGATTGGTCTGGCCACGACCTATAACGAACAAAACGATCCCACCCGCGTAAAGAATTTCATTCGCGCACAGAACGTCAATTACAGAATTGTCTGGGACGATGGGACGATGGCTGCGCCGCTGGTGCAGCTCGTTCAAGCACAGTCGGTGATTCCCCAAAGTTTTGTTATCTCGCGTGACGGCCGCATCGTGAAACACTTCCAGGGCTTTAGTCCGTACTCGACGCCGCAGTTGATGCGTCAGGCGGTCGAGGAAGCTCTTAACGACAAAGGGAAAGCATGAAGTTCAGAAGGCAGTAGGCAGTAAGCAGTCGGCAGTCAATCATGTCCAGCGACGTAACCAGCAACATCAAACAAAAACTTCAGGCCGAGCTTGATGGGTTGGAGAGCGAGTTGCGCGTTCATCTGCCGAAAGAGATTAAGCGCGCGCTTGAGTTTGGCGACCTGCGCGAGAATTCCGAATACCAAACCGCGCTGCAGCGGCAGACTATGGTGAAGGCGCGCATACGCGAACTGCGCCAGCGCATGAGCGAAGTCGCGTCGATCGATCTTTCCAGAATCCCGCGCGACAAAGCTGCGTACGGCTCAACGTTAGTGCTTTTCGACGCTGAGCGCGATGAAGAAGTCACCTATCGTCTGGTCACCCCGGAAGAGAGTGATCCCGCGGAGGGCTTGATTTCGACAGTGTCTCCGATCGGCCGCAGCCTGATGGGAAAAGAAGCCGGCGACGAAGTTGTCGTTACGATTCCTTCCGGCTCGCGACACTTTGAGATTAGGCGGCTGACGACGCTTCATGACCAGGCCAAGTGAAACGGTTCGAACTTGCAGAGCTTCTTGACAGCGAATTCCGCGGTTTCTATGATCGCCGGGTCTTAACGAACACACGAAGGACGAGCCTAGAGAATGTTTGGAGCAAGCATAGGACGAGCAGGCCAGCGCATCATTGATGCAATGGTGCGTTGGCTCGCGCGCGGGCACATTAGTCCGAACCTTCTGACGTTTACCGGGGTCGCGATTAACGTCGGCTCGGGCTTGCTGTTCGGCTATGGCAGGTTTTTTTGGGCCGGCATCGTTCTGATCGTCGCCAACTTGTTCGACATGCTCGACGGACAGGTCGCGCGTCTATCGGGTCGAGTGACTCTCTATGGCGGATTCCTGGATTCATCGCTCGACCGCCTGTCGGACATGGTCGTGTTCGTCGGCTTGATGGTTTTCTATGCGCGGGACACTGAGTTTCATTCGACGCTCAACGTTTTTCTGGTAGGCGCAGGCATGATGGGTTCGGTGATGGTCAGTTATGCCAGTGCACGCGCCGAGAGTCTGATTCCGAAATGCGACGTTGGTTTCTTGCGCCGGCCTGAGCGAGTCGTGCTTTTCATCATCGGCGCGCTGTCGACACGACCGGGCTCACACAATTTTTTTGCCAATCGCATGCCGGCGGTGTTGTGGGTGCTGGCGGTCGGCTCTTTCTGGACGTTCGCGCATCGGATGTATCACACGCGCCGCGAACTTAATAAGAGCAAAACCGATGTAGTGGAAGCTCAGGCCGCGACTGCTCCGGAAATTGGCCGAGAACCCACGCTGGCGCACAAAATCAGCTGAGTTTCGGCGAGTCTGTGATTGTCCAGGCGATTTATTGACGACAAACTCTTGACGAACGGGCCGTCTCAGTTCTAACTTAGTCCGCGCGTTTACGGATTTTCCGAGGTAACTGAATCTTGATTATCTGCCCCTCTTGCGGTTCGAATTTTGAAGGTGATCTCTGCGTTGGCTGCCCGTCATGCGGCGCCCGCGCCGTCGGTCCGCCGTTGGCAAAAGCCGAGCATGAGTTGCGTTCGTACGGCCGGGCGTTGGGCGCGGCTGCGACTGGAGTGGTCATGTCCGCGGGCTTCCTGGGTGTGATCATCGCAACGTTAGTTCAGTACAGAGCTTTCTCGCTTCGTTTTTGGACGTCCTTACTTAGGCTTCCTACGATTTTTTCCGCCGGTGAAGTCGCGGCCTGGCGCGTGAAATGGTTAGTGGTGCCCGCGGCGATTCTGGCGCTCTGGAGCGGCAGACTCTTGATCCGAAGCATCAAGAACTCTTCCGATCGTTTTGGTGGATTGCGTTTGGCGCGCACAGGTTTCTTTGTATCGGCGGCAGTGACAGTTCTGATCGCGACGCTGATTGGGATCACTATTCCTGAACGCCTGCGCCAACGCCAGATGGGGATCGATGCAGAGTTCTATGCCGAAGGGTATACGATTCAACTGGCGTTGCTTGATTATCGTGACCTGCACGGCACGCTCCCGTCAGCCCTGGCAGACCTGAAAGAACTGCCCGATCCAAACGGAGCGATTGGCGCAGCGCTCAGCCATCTGGACCTGAATGCTTACAAGGCGAGCGCAGTGCTGGCTTCGGCCACCAAGACCAAGCCCCGATCGATTCGCGTCGGCGCGTTCCGGAATTCTCCGTCCAGCCCCGGAGATGCCGTGCTTGGCAACGGCATTTCGTTCACGAATTACGACTTGCATCTGCCTGGTGAAGACAAGATCCTTGGCACTGATGACGACCTGATCATGCACGACGGCCTAATCATGAAAGTTTCCGAACTACCTCCGGCGTCGTCCGCCCCAGCCCGCCCAAGCCGACCATAAGCTTCATGTCGCTGTTATCGCGGTTCCGTCGCCAGAAAGAAGATCCTGAGCTGGCTCGTCGCGCTGCGCTGTTGCAGCACGGTCGTATCGGCGATGCGACGGTGCTCGGAATTGACGCGGACGCCGATGGCGTTGAGACTCTCTCGTATAACTACACGATTGGCGGCGTCGATTATCAATCCTTTCAGCCTCTGGACGCCGACCAGCTCGGCCGCAAGCACAGCTACCTTCCGGGCGCCAGGGTCCAATTGCGTTACGACCCGCGACGGCCGGCGAATTCAGTGGTAGTTTGAGTTCGTCCTTTGAGCTGGTACAAAGTACCGATCAATGTTCAGGAAAATCCTAATCGCGAATCGTGGAGAGATTGCCGTGCGCGTAATTCGCGCTTGCCGCGATCTGGGAATCGCGCCGGTCGCGGTTTTTTCCGAAGCTGACGCGAATGCTCTGCACGTGCGCATGTCCGACGAGGCATATTGCATCGGCCCGCCGTCATCCGCACAGAGTTACCTGAACATCGACGCCATCATCGCCGCCGCCAAGAAAGCGAACGCCGAGGCGATTCACCCTGGCTACGGATTTCTCGCCGAGAATGCGAAGTTCGCTAGCGCGGTAACTGCTGCAGGTCTGACTTTCATTGGCCCAACTCCTGAGGCGATGGAAGTCATGGGTTCAAAGACCAGCGCGCGTCGCGCCGCAATCGCTGCGGATGTGCCAATCGTGCCGGGCACGACCGAGCCTTTGAGGAGTCTTTCGGAAGCACGCGACACCGCTGGGCACCTTGGCTACCCAGTGATGTTGAAAGCCGCGGCCGGCGGCGGCGGCAAGGGTATGCGACTGGTCGCGCGCGAAGACGATCTCCAATCGGCTTTTGAGACTGCGCAATCGGAAGCCGCGGCCGCGTTTGGCAGCGATGCCATCTACCTGGAAAAAGCGGTCGAGCGTCCACGCCACATCGAAATTCAAGTCTTTGCCGACACCCACGGTAACGTCGTGCACCTCGGCGAGCGCGAATGTTCGATTCAACGCCGCCATCAGAAAGTGATCGAAGAGTGTCCTTCGCCAATCAACGATTCGTCTCTGCGCGAACGCATGGGTGAAGCAGCGATTCGGATCGCCCGAGCAGTGAGCTATGTCGGTGCGGGCACCGTCGAATTCCTTTTTTCTGATATCAGCCGCGAGTTCTACTTTCTGGAAATGAACACGCGTCTGCAGGTCGAGCATCCGGTCACTGAACTGGTCACGGGCTTTGATCTAGTACGCGAACAAATCAACGTCGCTGCCGGCTCGGTCTTGTCTTTCAAGCAGGAAGATGTGCGCTGGCAGGGTCATGCGATCGAATGTCGCGTCTATGCCGAAGACCCGGAGCACAACTTCTTTCCGTCGCCGGGCAGGATTACTTTTCTGCGCGTGCCCGACGGCCCGGGGGTTCGCGACGACAGCGGGGTGGTTGCAGGCGACGAAGTTTCGATTTATTACGATCCAATGATTTCGAAACTCGCGGTGTGGGGCCGCACGCGCGCCGAGGCCATCGATCGAATGCGTCGGGCCCTGGACGAATATGCCGTGGGTGGAATCAAGACAACGCTGCCGTTCTTTCGCGAAATCGTGCGCGACGAAGAGTTCATCGCCGCGCGTCTGGATACGGGATTCATTTCGCGTTTCAACGAACGCCGCCAGGAGCGCCCGCATCCTGCGGGCGGCACGCAGGCTTCCAGCCTGCAGCGTGACATCGCGATCATCGCCGCCGCGCTTGCCTACGCGCGTATGCAACGTCAGCCGGCCCAGGATCATGAATCAGCCGAAGCAAGCAAATGGAAAGCTGCGGGACGTGTCGCTGGGTTAAGTCCCGCATCATTAAGGAGAAGGCCTAAGCGCCGTTAGGCGCGGAATATTTATGGCCCCGCAAGACAAAACCTCGTGCGAAGCTCCGTCAGGAGCGAAATGACATCCCGCTCCTGACGGAGCTGAGACGGGGATTAGAAATGATTGGCAATAAACATTTCGCTCCTAAGCGATGATTTCTGATCGCGAGCGTACGAAGAGAGATATGAAACTGCACGCCACCGTCGCCGACTCTCAGTCCGACATCCTGATTCAGGATGAAGGTGCATGCGTGCGCGCGGAGGTCGATGGCCGTTCGTATGAGCTCGAGGTCCGCGAATCGGGCGTGGGCGGGTATGTCTTGATAATTGATGGGCAGGTTTTCGACTGCCGCGTTGCTGGCCGGCCAGTCTCGGCGAAACCGATCGACGTAATCGTCGGCGCTACTCAATACTCAGTCACGCTCATCGATCCGAAACGCCTGCGTGGCGCTTCCGGCATGGTCGCGCACGCCGACGAGGCAGCCCGCATCGTCGCACCCATGCCCGGTAAAGTCGTGCGCGTGTTGGTTAGCGTTGGCGATCGAGTCGAAGCCGGCGCCGGCATCGTCGTCGTCGAGGCCATGAAGATGCAAAACGAAATGAAATCACCAAAGGCCGGAACGGTAGTCGCGTTGAAGGTCGACGTCGGCGCGACCGTGAATGCTGGCGATGTGCTGGCGGTTGTTGAATAGCGACATGAAGAAACGAGGGGGAGAAAGGGTGACGGGGCGAAGGGGAGATTCTCGCAATCACCCCGTCTCCGGCTCGCCCCCTCTCCCGCTCTCTGAGCTGCGCATCCTGCTCTGGGATCTCGACGGCACGCTGGTGCGTGGCCAACGCTACGGCGTGTTCAAGGATTACACCGTGCCCATGCTCACGCGCGTGTTCGGCACTGCGGGTAGCCTGGACGGCATGATGGTTTCCGGGATGACGGATCTGCAGATTGTCGAAGAAGCCTTGCGCAGTGCAGGCATCACGCGTGAGCAAATCATCGCGCGCAAAGATGAACTGCTGAGTTGCTATGTTGAAGAGATGAAGCGCGCGACCGGCAACGGCGCCCATTTGGTTGAAGCAATTCCCGGCGGGCGCGAAGTGCTGCAGCGAGTCGCCTCACATCCGCGATATGTTTCGGCCCTGCTGACCGGCAACATCGAACCGGCCGCCTATTTGAAATTGGAATTGGCCGGGTTGTCTGAGTTCTTTCAGTTGCCGGGCGCCTTCGGCGATTCTTCATTCGATCGGCGCGATCTGCCGGCGATCGCAGCGGAAAGAATCAACGAGCATCTCGGCGCCGAACTTCAGCCCGAACAGTTCATTGTGATTGGCGACACGCCCAACGACATCGCCTGCGCCCGGCACTTTGGTGCGCGCGTTCTGGCCGTCGCCAGCGGACGTATGCACTCTGCGGAGGACTTACTCGCACATGAGCCCGATGCCCTGGTTCCGGATCTGCTGGATGTTGAGCTGGTGATGCAGACGCTGGCCGAGATGTAAGAGCGATTCGGCAGTTCTTCCGGGGCACTAGCCCGACCGGAAGGGAGGGCTCGGTTGTCGATACTCAAGAATGAGCCCGACCTGACGGTGGGGCTAATGCCTCTCGCTAGATTCGATGAAAGCCTTTCAAGATCATGTATCAAGCGACACAGAATAACCGGCCGGTCATTAACTTATCTCTCTAACTCATTTTCCCCACGCCTCCAATTCCATGATGTGGGCCCAATTATGTGGTGAAGCGTTGGCGAGGACACGAATCTTGGTTGTGGTGATTTTCTTAAACGAAAATTTGCGCCACACCTTGTTGTTGCCGGTCACACTTCCGCCCGGCACGGTTACCCACGAAGTGCCATCCCAATATTGCACGTCGTAACCGCTGAGACCATACAAACTGAAAGTCATCGACTCAGTCGGCTCTGACGGGCTCGTCAAGTTGTCCTGCGTAGTAAAGACATCGATCTCGTCGATCGTCTTGCTGCCCTTGAAATCAATTTGCAGCCATTGCGGTAAGGTGGCGCCAGCGGCGCTCCAGCCCCCATTCAGACCTTTTCTATCGCCATCGTTCGCGAAGCTGGCAGCTACGCTGGCGTAAGTCGATGACGCCGTTGCCACTCCGCCGTTGGAGGTCAGCGCCGCGTTTGTTCGACCAGGGCTAGCCAGGAGGAAGATCGGTGGCTCAGGCACAGGCACAGGAATTACCAGGACCGGCTCCTTCTTGTTGTACTTATAAGTTACAGTTAGTTTGAAATCGCCATAGCGGGTCGTGCATTGCGCGTTATTGTTCGGGTACTTGTCCTTTACCTCTTCCGGCGGGCCAACGATTGCGAAGCCGTATCTGTCTTCTGATCCCTTAATCCAGTTGTTGACGATTGACGTCACGTCAATGCTGCATGCTTCGGAAAGCCGGCATTCGATATAAGCAGGTGGCGCCAGTGGGCCGCTCTTGGGGAGCCGGCGAGGGGGCAGCCCTTTCCGCCAGTCCTCTAGCGGCAGTTGTAACTCATCGCGGCACGTCGTGTAGATGAGTCTCCCGTCATTATCTTTTGCATCGCTCTTCAGAGACTTAAACTGCAGGGTGGCCTTGCTGGCAAATGGCAGTGACGGCTTCTCGAAGATTTGTTTCAAATCAAACCAAACGGTGCCCGTGATTTCTGTAGTTCTGCGCTCGTCGCAAACAACGCCCGGGTCCCAGTAATGTATGTAGCCGGCGACGATCTGGCCAGCAGGAACATCAGTGGCTTTCCAAAACGGCCCATACGCGGGACGAGGACAGGGAGCGACTACGGGTACCCCGTCATTTTCCCAGGAATTCCACCAGGTCCATGTCTTCGTGCCATCCGGGGCGGGGCTGAAGGTAACAGTCTCTTCTACGACATCCGTCGTCGATGCGGCTGAAGTCTTGCCTGAAAGACGAGTGCCGGCACCGAACATTGCGATGGCGAGAATGGCGCAGAAGGCTATGAAATAAGCGACGTGTCTGGGAAAGATTTTCATCACACTACTCCTCTTCAGCCGGAATTAATCCCCTGCGTAGAGCAACAATCGTGCCTACATTTTCCGCGCTTCCTTTTTTGAAGTTAGTGCTGGTCTTATGAAATATGACCCACGAGGTGAGTAAATGCGCTCAGCATCTCAGGACGGTTCGACGCCATTTCGGAAGATGCTGGTGATGATGGTGAGTTATTCAGTGAGCTTCGCTAAATCCGGTGAAAGCCCTTCAGAATATCCTGTGTCGCGAGACGCAGAATCACGGGCCGTCCATGCGGGCAGGTGGTCGGTGAAGAAGTTAACAACAGACGATCGATTAGCCAGCGCATCTTTTCCGCCGCCAGCGGCATGTTCACTTTGATCGCGGCGTGACACGCGAGCGAAGCGGCAATTTCGTCGCGCAAGGTCGCGCGCGCATTCCCGCGCTTTTCCGAATCAACCGTGTCCAGGACTTCGGCGAGCATGTTGCGCGCCTCGCTGGCTGGCAGATCCGCTGGCGTTGCTTTGATCGCCACCGTGCGGCCGGACAAGCGCATCAATTCAAATCCGTAGCTTTCGAGTTCCGCCTCGACAGTGTCGAACGCGGAAGCCTGGGCCGGCGTGAGATCGAAAGTCTCGGGAATCAGCATCGCCTGTGATTCGGCGCGACGCGTGCTTTCCAAACCGCGGTACTTGTCAAACAAAACGCGTTCATGCGCGACGTGCTGATCGATAAGTAATAAACCCTCTTCATCGGTAGCTATGATAAAACTTTCGTCGAGCTGACCCAGCGGCCTAATGTTTGACGACAGCGATTCCACCGCGACTTCGCGCACAAACTTCAGAGCCGAGTTCAGCGGCGGCAAAGCCGGGGCGGAAGTCACGCGTGTAACCGTGGCTTGATTCTCAGGAACGATCGGAGCGCTCGATAGGGACGGTGCCGGAGCTGCGGCGGTCGCGGCGAAACTCGGCGGGGTGCTGGTCTCGGGCTCAGCGGGCGCGAACCCGATCCGCTCCTGCTGCGGTTGTGGCCCTAAGGGGAATGCTTCGCGCGAGAACGGCGCCGGAGTCACACCGGGAATTTCCATCGTCGCCGGCATATCCGAAAACGCTTCGACCTGGTCGTGGCTCGGGTCGGGCGCAACTTCGATCGATGCGGGCGCGGCATCTTTGATCTCAACCGCCGGCGCATAGCCCGCGCTGGCTAGCGCGGCGCGCACGGCTTCGCGCACACTGTCAGCAACGGCAGCGGCGCGACGAAAGCGCACTTCGGTTTTGGCGGGATGCACGTTGACATCGACTTCTTCGAGCGGCACTTCGATGAACAGCAGCGCCGCTGGGTAAACTCCGTGCGGCAGAATCGAGCGATAGCCTTCGGACAGAGCGCGGCCAATCAAGCGATCGCGCACAAAGCGGCCGTTCACAAAAAGAAACTGCGCATCGCGCGACGTGCGCCGCTCGCGCGGAGCCGAAACAAAACCACGCACCCGAGCAATCGGCGCGAACGAAATGCCCGCGTCGGCCTCGGCTGATTCGTTGTTGACTTCCAACAAGCTGTCGAGAAATTGCGCGCCAAAGATTTGATAGGCGCGCTCGCGCACGTCCTGGGCCGGCGCCACCCGCAGCGTCTCGCGCCCATTGTTCTGGAGCGTGAAGGAAATCTCGGGATGGGCCAGCGCGTAGTGTGTGACCAGATTCGTGAGGTGATAACTCTCAGTCGCCTCTGAGCGCAGAAACTTTCGCCGCGCCGGCGTGTTGAAGAAAAGATCGCGTACGCCGATCGTCGTGCCGCGCGGATGGGCCGCGTCTTTCACGTCGCGCATGCGCCCGCCTTCGATGACCACGCGCGTTCCGGCCGCGACCTCCTCCGTTCGCGTGATCAATTCGACGCGCGCGACCGAGGCAATTGACGCCAAGGCTTCGCCACGAAAGCCGAGCGTGCCGATCGCGCTCAGGTCTTCGGCCTTGCTGATCTTCGAAGTCGCATGCCGCTCGAAAGCCAGCACCGCGTCGTCACGCGTCATACCCTCGCCGTCATCCGTGATTTTCAAGAGGCGCCGCCCGCCGGCTTCGATGTCGATTGTGACGCGCGTCGCACCGGCGTCGATCGCGTTCTCAACGAGTTCCTTCGCGACCGAGGCGGGGCGCTCGACGACTTCACCGGCGGCGATTAGATTTGAAATGTGATCGGGAAGGACGCGAATTTTAGACATGAGAATTCTTTTGCTGGGAGCGCGGACGTCCTCGTCCGCAATGAGCGCGTAGCGCGAAGAATCCTAGCGTGCTAGCGCACGCTTTGCGGACGGGGACGTCCGCGCTCCCAGCACTAAGGCACGAGTTTCCTTTCACAAGTACACAATCTGATGTTCCGTCGACGCGAGATCAATTGCGTCATAAATCCAGTCGACGACATAACGGCCATGCCGCGACAGCAGCGACGTGATGTTGATGCTCCGCTCTTGTAGCGCCTTGTGCGGATAAAGCAAGTCGAAGGCGCGCTGCAACTGGCGGTGTACGGCTTCGTCGCGGGCCATCTGCGCGCGTTGAAAGCGCGTGCGCAGTCCATCAATCTGATAGTTGATCTTGCGCCGGCCGGTGTCCAGCGCGCCGGCCAGCGTTGGATCAACGCGCCGCAATTGCTCCTGCAACGCGTCGAGTTCCGTGTTGAATGTCGTGGTCGTATGATCGAACGCTTCCGAGGTTTCTTTGCCCAGATATTCTTTGACGACGCGCGCGACCACGTGATCGGATCCCGTGAAAAAATCTTTCAAGTCGATCTGGTAGCGTTCGAGCGAACGCCAGGTGTGCTTCTCAATTATGGTCATGCTGGCGCGATGCAGAATCGGCGTCGCCGGGCGATCCAGCAGACGATACACCTCGGAAGTCTGCGCGAAATAAGCAATCTCAGCCGCGCCACCATAGTACGCAACCGTCGGCAGCAGAAAATCCTGCACGACGGAGCGCAGCGTGACGTTGGGACTGAAGCGTTCCGGCTCGCGCACAGCCCACTCGGCGAGTTCATCAGCGGAGTACTCCAATGCAGTATTGCGCCCTCCCTCACCGTCCCACCCCAGCCGGGCTGCCCGGCCGGGGACCCCGGGGTCGGGCTTCTGCCGGTACTTGCCATTCTCTGTCCGCGCCAACGCATGACGCGCACCGCTTTCGTCATGCAGAAACAGTGGGAAAGAGTTCTCGGACGGAGCCACCTGCGCGTGATAGCCGGCTTGCTCTAATTCGTTACTGCGGGTAGCAATTGCCTGCGCAATCTCCTGGGCCCGGCGCGCTGCCTTTGCGTATAACGGCGCGGCCAGCTTTTTCAATTCCGGGTCCAGCGGATCGAGAAGGATCAAGCCGCGCTTGCTCGTCAAAGCGGTCATCATACGAGCGAATGCATCACCGTAATTCGCTCCGGGACGATAGGCGTCGCGCAAGAGCTTTTCGAGATCGTCGCTGAACTCGGTCTGCGGCAGTGCGGCCAGCAGACTCTGAACCGCGTCATTGATCGATTCGTCGAGTGCGACGCGACCCACCGGCAATCCTTCGGCGTGCATTTCCAGCGGTACGCTGACGCTACTGAGCGCGCAATCACGATTGATCAATTCCGCGTTCGCCACTTCCGCGAAATCGTGATCTTCGGTAGCGATCCAGAAAACCGGGACGGCCTTGACGCCGCGTTGCGTCATGCACTCAGCCAGTTTCACCGCCGACAAGGCTTTGTAAATCGTGTACAGCGGCCCGCCGAACAGGCCGGCCTGCTGGCCAGAGACGACCGCGAGACAGTCGGCGGCGCGCAACTCGCGAATGTTTGCGAGTGTCGTTTCGCCAGCTCCCCATCCGCGATTCATTTTTTCGAGCGCGTCGCAGAGCGCGCCGCGATCGGTTTCGTAAGCGCCGAGAACCCGTTCAGCGCGCGCGGAAAGATCGTAATGAAAGCGAACTGCTTCAGGATAGTAACGACGCAGCGTCGCCGGGTCGCGCAAATAGTCGAGAAAGAGTCGCGTCTGCTGTGGGACTTGATCGAACGAAAGCGTTTCGACGCGCAGCCCGGCCTCTTGTGGGGTGCTGTGACAGGCGGTTTCGACGGTGCTCAATTTTTGGGATCGCTCCTGAGCGATTATTCTACGCGTCGAGGTCTTGAAAACAAATCTTCGCTCCGACGGAGCGAAAGAAAGTAGCCAGGGGCAAGCGCAGAGCGCGCCGCCCCTGGTTAACGAGATGAATGAATCATGCGCACCCTGTAGGGGCGCGCAGAGGAGATTCCAAGATCAATGGTTTTCCTCGCACCCCTTCAGGGTGCAAACAAACTAACTGCTTCGATCCAGGGGTGGCGCGCTGCGCGCTTACCCCTGGCTACTTTATTTGACCCCTTCGGGGTCACAAGATCAGGCCACAGCAGTGCCTTGATCTACTAGCATCGCTTCCGTCGCGGCACGAAGCAATCCAGCGATTTCATTGCGCGCTTCTTCGGTCGGTCGCTGCAGTGGTGCGCGCACCGCGCCGCCGACGTAACCGTTCATCTCCAGCGCCACTTTCAGTCCGCCGATGCCGTAAGTCTTCGTAACCGCGCGCGCCAGCGGCGTCAATACTTCCTGCAAACCCGCGGCGCGACCGATATCGCCTGCTTGAACTGCAGAGTAGATCGCAATGCACGATTGCGGCGCGACGCAGCCCACGGCGAGGATTCCGGCGCGTGCGCCCGCTTGCAATGCTTCGCAAAACACGGTGCCGTTGCCAATCATCACCGCAAAGTCGGCGGGCACGAGTCGCACGGTTTCGGCCAGCTTCGCGACATCGTTCGAACTGTCCTTGATGCCGATGATGTTCTTGTGTGCGCTCAGACGCGCCGCGGTTTCCGGCTCGATCTTAATCCCAGTCAGATCGGGCATGCTGTAAAGAATGATTGGGATCGACGAAGCGTCGGCCACCGCCGTGTAATGACTGAAGAGCACGTCTTGTGAAATGGCGGCGCGATAGTAGTGCGGCGTGATCACCAACACGGCTTCGGCGCCGGCGCGCGCGGCTACCTCGATCTCACTGACAGTTCCGCGCGTGCTTTGCTGTCCCACGCCCGCGATGAACGCGAATTCTTTCGGAACAGCCCGCCGCGCGGTCTCGATCACCCGGACGTACTCGGGTTCGTCCAGATTCACGCGCTCGCCAGTCGAGCCCAAAATGACGTAGCCCGTTATGCCGGTCGCGTTCCACTTCTCAATATTTTCCGCGAGACCGCGCAGGTCGATACTCTCGTCCGCCATAAACGGCGTCGTCACCGGTAGCAGGATTCCGCTGAGGTTGGTTGGCATAATCGAGCACATATTTTAGCAGGGTTGCGGCACTTTGATTAGCTCACCTATAATTCCGGACGGTTCAAAGCTCAACCAAAGCGAGCGAAAAGATGCCATATCTAAAACCTGAGCGTCCCGAAAAAGTAACCGCACCGTCGCTGAAAGCCAGCAAGGAGCGCGGCGAGCGTTTGGTTTGCCTGACGGCCTACGATTATCCAACCGCGCGCATCGTTGACGAAGCCGGCATCGACATCATCCTGGTCGGCGACAGCCTGGGCAACGTCGTGCTCGGTTACGGCAACACGGTGCCGGTCACGCTGGACGAGATTCTGATTCACGTGAAAGCCGTGCGTCGCGGCGTGCAACGCGCGCTGCTGGTCGCCGACATGCCTTATGGATCGTTCCATACCGGGGCTGACGATACTGTGCGGGCGGCATTGAGACTGATCAAAGAAGGCGAAGCTGAAGCGGTGAAGCTCGAAGGCGGAATGAAGCGCGTGAAGCTGGTGAAGCGACTGGTGAACGAAGAGATTGCGGTGATGGGGCACATCGGATTGACGCCGCAATCGATTAATCAGCTTGGGAATTATCGGGTGCAGGGCAAGACGGCTGACGCAGCGCGGCGCTTGCTCGATGATGCGCACGCCCTGGAAGATGCCGGCGCGTTTTCGATCGTGTTGGAACTTGTGCCGCGCGAAATTGCGCAGGTGATCACCGAGAGCATTCATATCCCTACGATCGGCATTGGCGCAGGGGTCGGTTGCGACATCCAGGTACTCGTCTTTCACGATCTGCTGGGAATGGCTTTTGGAAAGTTGCCGCGCTTTGTCCGCGAATACGCGAACCTGCGCGAAACGATTACCGACGCCGTCACGCGCTGGGCCGAAGACGTGCGCAACGGTTCCTATCCTTCCGAGCAGGAATCCTATGGCTTGCCCGCCGAAGCCGCCGCGGAATTGCATCTCGAAAAATCTGTAAATCTTAAATCGTGAATCGGAAATAGAAGTCACGCGCCGATTCAGCGAGCATTACTCCGATGAGGGGCTCACGATTTACTATTTACCTGCAATGGAAACTATCACCAGTCGCCAGCGCATGATCTCTGTCGCGCGTGAGATTCGCCGCGAAGGGACTCGGACTATCGGATTTGTGCCGACGATGGGCGCGCTGCATGACGGTCACCTTAGCCTGGTGCGCACGGCGCGCGCGCGGTGCGACGTGGTGGTGGTGTCTGTGTTTGTAAATCCCGCTCAATTCGGGCCCAAAGAGGATTTCGCGGCCTATCCACGCGACCTGACGCGCGACTCAACCTTGCTGGCCGAGTCGAACGTTGATTACGTCTTCGCTCCGAAGGTCGCAGAGGTTTATCCGAAAAACTTTTCGACATACGTGACAGTTGAAGGATTATCCGAAGGGCTTGAAGGTGCTTCGCGCCCCGGCCATTTTCGCGGCGTGACGACTGTCGTGGCTTTGTTGCTCAATATCATCCGGCCGGACTTTGCCTTCTTTGGTCAGAAGGACGCGCAGCAGGCGATCGTCATCAAGCAGATGGTTCGCGATCTGGCTTTCGATAGCGAGGTCGTTGTTTTGCCGACCGCGCGCGCAGGGTCGGGATTGGCTTTGTCTTCTCGGAACGACTATCTTGACGATGCGCAGAGAGAAGCCGCGACGGTTTTGCATCGGAGTCTGGCGCGCGCTGCAGTCGAGTATGAGAGTGGCGAGCGAAACGCGGTGTGTCTGATTGAGGCTGTGAAATTAACGGTTGACTCGGAACCCCTCGCGCGCCTTGATTACGTCAGCATCAACGACGCCGAGACGTTAGAGCATCTGGACAAACTTGGTGATCGGCCCGCTTTGATTTCGATGGCTGTGTTTATCGGAAAGACAAGACTGATCGATAATATCGTTCTGGGGAAGGGCGAGAAGCAGGACGCGTCTGGAGCGAAGGCTTAATGCGAGGTTGATTCTGATTACTCTAGCGAAGAGTGAGGGCCCTCTATGCTATATTTTCTAACTTGAGGAGCAACGATTGGGGGAGTTATGAGTACCGCAAAAGACGAGGCCATTAAGATGATCACCAGGCTGCCGGAAGAGGTGTCGTGGGACGAAATCATTTACAAGATCTATGTAAAAAGAAAGATTGAAGAGGGTATCAAGGCAGCAGACGAGGGCCGGACTGTTTCTCATGAAGAAGTGAAAGAGCTGTTTGGGCATAAATGAAGATTCTTTGGACTGAGCCCGCTATTGAAGACCTCCGCAATTTACACGGCTACATCGCCAAAGACTCCGATGTGTACGCCAGTAGCTTCGTCCAACGAATAATTCTTGCTGTTGACAGGCTTTCTGATTTTCCGAGACTCGGCCGCATGGTGCCTGAGGCAGAGCAGGAGACAATTCGAGAACTTCTCTATCACAACTACCGAATCATATATCGTATCAAGAGCGACCTCGTCGAGATTCTAACTGTAATCCATGGTCGCCGAGATCTCGGTTCTTTCAAACCAGCGCCTTGGGAGGTAGACTGACCGGCCCGTGATCAATGTCTGAAGCAACTAAACAGAAAGCGCATATTTCGTTCATGCTCAACGGCGAAGCTGCCGAGGTCGCATTCGCGCCGCACAAGACTTTGCTGGAAGTCCTCCGTGAAGACCTCGCGCTAACCGGAACGAAGCATGGTTGCGAACTCGGCGAGTGCGGCACGTGCACCGTCCTTGTTGATGGACGATCAATTCTGTCCTGCCTGATGCTCGGTCTTGATGCTGAAGGCCGCGAGGTCACCACGATCGAGGGCATGGCCGAAGGCGGCGTGCTGCATCCTCTGCAGGACACGTTTGCCGATACCGGCGCGGCACAGTGTGGCTATTGCTCGCCTGGATTCCTGCTGGCAGCGAAAGAATTGATCGACAAGTTGCCAAGTCCTACCCGCGATGAAATCAAAGAAGCGCTGTCAGGAAATCTGTGCCGCTGCACCGGCTACATTAAAATCTATGAAGCTGTAGAATTGGCGGCGGCGCGGATGCGTGGCGAAGAGATGGAGCTTAGCAAAGAGTCAATCTATGGCCTCTGATTCAACCCTATTAATCTCGCAGGTCGGGAAGGTGGGCTTGCCCTCGCTCGACTATAGCGAACGACAAGTGGGGTAAACCACCCTTCCTAACCTGCGAGAATATTTTCCTGAGTGGTGACAGAGAGCATTGAATGCCTAACGATCAATCCAACAACGGAAAGCCGCTCAACGTAGTCGGCAAACCCTTTCGCAAGGTCGATGCCCGCGCCAAGTGCACGGGCCAGACGAAGTTTGCCGACGACATCTTTCTGCCGCGCATGCTCGCTTGCAAAATCCTGCGCAGCCATCACCCGCACGCGCTGATCAAGAACATCGATGCATCGAAAGCTCTAGCAGCGCCGGGCGTCGTAGCCGTGATCACCGGTAAGGACCTCCCGATTCCTTACGGAATTCTTCCGGTCAGCCAGGACGAACTCGCGCTTTGCATCGACAAGGTGCGCTACATCGGCGATCCAGTGGCGGCGGTCGCGGCAATCGACGAAGACGCGGCGTTCGACGCGATGAATCTGATCGATGTCGAGTACGAGCCGCTGAATACGATCTCTTCGATTGAAGAGGGCGTAATGATTGACGAGCCGCGCATACATGAGTACGGCGAAGGCGGCAATGTTCACAAGAAGGTTTCGCTGGAATTCGGCGAAGTGGACGAGGGTTTCGCCGAAGCCGATCTAATTCGCGAAGACACCTTCTTTTACGAAGGCAACACGCATCTTCCGATGGAGCAGCACGCGGCCGTTGCGCACTTCGATTCTGACGAGAAGCTGACGCTCTGGAGTGCAACTCAGACACCGCACTACGTTCATCGCGCGCTGACCAAAGTGCTCGAAATTCCGGCGAGCCACATTCGCGTCATTGCGACGCCCAACGGCGGGGGTTTTGGCGGCAAGAGCGATCCATTCAACCATGAAGTCATCGTCAGCAAACTGGCGATGATGACTGGCCGCCCGGTGAAGTGCACGCTGACGCGCGAAGAAGTTTTCTATTGTCATCGTGGTCGTCATCCGGTGCTGATGCGCGTCAAGACCGGGGTGAAGAAAGACGGCGCGATCACCGCAATGCATTTCAAATCGTTTCTCGATGGCGGCGCGTATGGCAGCTACGGCGTCGCGAGCACCTTCTACACCGGCGCGTTGCAGACGGTGACTTACGAAGTGCCGCGTTACAAATTCGACGGGCTGCGCGTCTTCACAAACAAGCCACCATGCGGGCCAAAGCGCGGACACGGTACCCCGCAGCCACGCTTCGCACTCGAAGTTCAACTCGACAAGATTGCTGAAGACTTGAAACTCGATCCGGCTGAGATGCGCCGGAAACATCTGGTTCAGCCTTACTCAGTCACCGCGAATTACCTGCGCATCGGCAGCATGGGCCTGGGCGCGTGCATCGATAAGATCGTCGCCGGCTCTGATTGGAAGAATAAGTTTGCCTGGTCAGAACCGCCTGCGGTAGCGGGCGGGCCGCTGCCGTCGGCCAACATGGCCCGCAAGCTTCCCTACGGCAAAGGAATCGGCATCGCTTGCAGTTCTTACATCTGCGGCGCGGGGTTGCCGATCTACTGGAACAACATGCCGCAGTCGGGCGTGCAGCTACGGCTCGACCGACAGGGTGGCGTCTGCGTGATGTGCGGCTCGACGGATATCGGTCAGGGCTCGGATTCGATTCTCGCTTACATAGTCGCGGAAGTTCTCGGGATCGATCCGTTCGACATTCGCGTGGTCACCGCCGACACCGATCTGACCCCAGTCGATCTCGGCAGTTATTCCAGCCGCGTGACTTTGATGACTGGGAACGCCGCGATCCAGGCGGCTGAACGCGCGCGCGAATTGCTGGTGATGGCAGTCGCGGAAAAACTCGGGAGCCCGATTGAAAACATTTCGCTCGCCGAGCGTCGCGTGTTCGATGTCGAAAATCCGGAAGTTGGCGTTTCCTTTGCCGAAGCAGTCGTGCTCGCCGAATCAAAGTTCGGCACGATCGGGACTGTCGGTTCCTATACGCCGCCACGTTCGCCGGGCAGATACAAAGGCGCGGGCGTTGGTCCTTCGCCGGCGTACAGTTATTCCGCCGCTGTAGCCGAAGTCGATGTTGATGCCAGCACCGGCATCGTCACTGTCGAGCGTGTCTGGATCGCGCACGATGTCGGCAAGTCGATCAATCCGGTGCTGGTGATGGGCCAGGTCGAGGGCAGCGTCTACATGGGTCTCGGCGAAGTCCTGATGGAAGAGATGGCCTATCGCGGCAACCGCAACGTCGTGCACAAGTTTCCCTCGATGCTCGAATACAAGAGTCCGACGACGATGGAGATGTGCGACGTCAAAACTTACTTGATCGAAGATCCCGATCCCAACGGTCCATTCGGCGCCAAGGAAGTTGGGCAAGGTCCATTGCTGCCGGTGCCGCCCGCGGTCGCGAATGCGGTTTGCAATGCCGTCGGCGTGCGCGTCGACGAAGTTCCGATCACTCCAGAGAAAGTTTTGAAAGCATTGCGTGAGAAATCAAAAGGTCGCGAGCCGCGTTACGGTCCAACGTCGATTCCTTCGGTCGAGTGGCCTGAGACGCTGCGCGTACTAACACCCAACGAAGGCGGCGATGGAAAAGAGATGCCGCGCGTGGCCGTTCATTCTTAAATTCTATGAAACGATATTTACCTTTCATCATCATCGCGGTCGTCCTGGCTGGCGCCGTTGTTTTGGCTTCGATGCTTTGGCGTAGAGGCAGCGTCGGTGGCGATCCAAACTCGCCTCTGGTCACGACCACGGGTCAGCCAACGCCGCTTGCCGGCAATAGCCCTGCCCCGAATGATTCGTCGCCGGTGGCTGTACCGACGAAACCGAATCTCAATGTGAGTTCGCCGGTCGTCGTTGAAGAGTATGGCGACTATCAGTGCCCGCCGTGCGGCCAACTCTATCCGGAGCTGAAGAAGATCGAAGACGAGTACGGCAAGCAAGTGCAGATCGTCTTTCATCACTTTCCCTTGATGAAGATGCATCAAAACGCTCTCGCGGCGGCGCAAGCGGCTGAAGCCGCGCGCAATCAGAACAAGTTCTGGGAGATGCATGATCGACTCTACCGCAATCAAAAGGTGTGGGTTGATCTGACGGATCCGCGTCCACTTTTTGTTTCTTATGCGCGCGAACTCGGACTGAATGTGGAGCGATTTACGACCGACATGCAGAGCAACCAGGTCGAGCAGAGAATCAGCGCTGACATTCAGCGAGGCACTTCGCTCGGCGTTACCGGCACGCCCACGGTCTTCCTTGATACCCACCTGCTGCGCTATGAAGCGACCAATGAGGAAGGTCTCCGCCGCGGCATAAATCTCCTGCTCGAGAGTAAGCCACGCTCCTAGTCGGGGATGCAGATACCCGCGCTGGGCTACCCGCTAAACATAGCCTTGTTGTCAATTAAAGTTCCCAAGCTCAAGTTTTGGTTGACATGTAGGCGGAGTGCCCTTATATTGCCTACGCGAAACGTCGCCTTTGATGCCCGTCACCCCCCGCATCAAATGACGGACACCAATGTTCAAGCTTAGACGCCTAGAAATCACGGGCTTTAAGTCCTTCGCGGACCACACTGATCTCATCTTTACGGGTGAAGGCATCACTGCCGTTGTCGGGCCAAACGGTTGCGGCAAGAGCAACGTCGCAGATGCGATCTCCTGGGTCCTGGGCGAGCAACGCGTCAAACATCTGCGCGGCGCCGACATGAAAGACGTGATCTTTCAAGGCTCGCGCAACCGGTCGCCCAGTGGCATGGCCGAAGTCGTCTTGCACCTGGTGCGCGACGAATATGTCGAGCACGAGCCCGACATTGAAGACATCGATTCGACGCTCGAGCAGATCGATCAGCACGCCGAAGTTCTTGACATGGTAGAGGCCAATGCCGCAAGCGACCCAAGCGAAGTGCTCGCGGCGACTGACGTAGTTGCCGATCCCACCGCCGATGCGTCGGCTCCGGACGCGTTACCCGATCAGACCAGGGCAAAGCAACCACATCATAGGCATTGGCGCCGACGCAATCTCGCACTCGAGTTTGCTCCGGGCGAAGCGGTTTCGGTTACCCGCCGCCTCTATCGCTCGGGCGAGAGCGAATACCTGCTGCAAGACCGGGCTTGCCGTCTGCGCGACATCCAGGATTTGTTCTCGGGCACCGGCCTGGCAGGCGGTCACTACGCGATTATCGAACAGGGCCGCATCGGTCAGATTCTTTCCGCCAAGCCGATGGATCGTCGTACGATCATCGAAGAAGCAGCGGGCATCACAAAGTTTCGCGTGCGGCAACGCGCGGCGGAAGCGAGGTTGGAATCCGCCCGCTCAAATCTCAGCCGCGTGTCGGACATCATCGCGGAGATCGAACGCCAGGTAAACAGTCTGCGACGACAGGCCGCGAAGGCGCGCCGGTATACGATTCAGCGCGAGGAATTGCGCGAGTTGCTGCGTCGGGTTTACGTCGGTGAAGAGCGCAGCCTGGCCGAGTTGCTGGCCCGAACTCAGGCTGAATTGGATCACGCTACCGAAGACGATCAGCGCCTGACCCTGGAGTTGGCCCAACGCGATGAGGGTAGCCGCGCGGCCACGCAAAATGCGCGCGCTCTCGAAGACGAACTGGGGCAGGTGCGCGCCGCCGTCGCCGACGCGGCGCTGCAAAGAGATCGTCGGATCCGCGAGCGCGTCTATCAGGAAGAGCAGATCGAAAACCTCACCAAGCGTCGTGCTGAGATTCAACGAGAAGTCGAAGCGCTCAGTGCGCGGCTGGTGACGATCGAATCCGAACTGGAACGCTTGCGGGAAGCCGACGCCAGGCTGAGCGCCGAGAACGAGAAGGCAACATCCGCGCTGCACTTGGCGGAAGAAACTCATGCACACAGCCTGGCTGAAGTGGCCACGGCGGAAGAAGACATTGAGGCTGCTCGCGCTGAGTTGTTGACCCATACGGTCGCGGCGGAACGCCTCAGCGAACTGGCGCGGCAAATGGAAAGCGCCCTCGAAAAACTTGCGCAGCAGGCCGAAGGCTTAGCGCGCGAGGGCGAACGCGCCAACGCCGCCTTCACGGAACGAAGCACCGAGGCTGAGAAGCTAAATCAGGAAGTCGCCGCCACGCGCGAGAAGCTGGCGAAACTTGTGACGGAACGCGAAGCCGCTATCAAGTCAGTTGTCGAAGGACATGAGCGGGTCGCCGACTCGGACGCGGAGCAAACTCGCGTGCGCGACGATCACTCGCGAACACTTCATAAGCTGGAGAGTCTGAAAGAACTGGATCAGCGCCGCGCGCATTTCTCGCTCGCGGTTCAGGAAGCGTTTTCCGCCAACGAGCAGCAGGATTTTCATTTGATCGGAACCCTGGCGGATTCGCTTCAGGTTGACGCGCAGTGGGAGCGAGCAGTCGAAGGCGTGTTCGGCTCTGCGCTGCAGTCGATTCTGGTACCCACGCCCGACGACGCGATTCGCGCAGGCGGCTGGCTGAAGGAAAATCAGGCCGGACGCGCGACGTTTCTGGTCACCGGCTTTCACGGCGGCAGCGATGAGACGGCGGTCCTTACTTTGAAAGGCGCCGCGACGGCCGCGACGCGACGACAATACGTGCCCGTCGGGATCGATGGGCCGCGGGTCGGCGATATCCTGAAGACTCCGCCAGAACTGCTGATCGTGCTCGAACGCACCTTGCCGGAAAGAATGAACGCGCGGATCGTTGACACACTCGACGATGCAACCGCGTTATCGCTGGCGACCGGCGACATGTTCGTGACGACGGATGGCGATTGGGTCGCCGGCGGACAACTGGTCAACGCCGGCAATGGCCGGGCGCTGGAAGAAGGCGCCGGTTTGCTGACCTTCAAACGCGAACTGCGCGAGTTGGAGCTTCGCGGCAACGAACTTGCCGGCGAGTTGGCCGTCGCCGAGATGTCTGCGAGAGACGCGCGCGCGCGGCTAACGGGCCTCGAAGAAGCAGTCGTCATGCTCAACGCGTCGATTGCGCACGAAGAGCGCGAGGCGATGTCGCGCGAACTAAATGCCAGCACCTTGAAGCAGGATGTCGAACGGGCCGAACGTCATCTGCGCGTGGTCGCCGACGATATCGCACGATTGTCGGAAGATCGTCGTGAATTGGAAAAGCGTCGCGCCGAGACGACCGCCGAAGCCGAGACGGCCGAAGCCGCCCGCCGCGCTACTCGCGAAAATATCGACCAGGCCAGTGCGGTGCTGGCGAACGTACGGCGACAAACGGAAGCCGAAAACGAGATTCTTAATCAACAGCGCTCGGAAGCAGCGGCCGCTGCCGAGCGGCGCCGGTCTACGTCTTCCGATTTGCGCCGTCTGGAAGCTGAGCGCGAAGAGGTCACGTCACGGGTCGCGCGACACAATCAGGAGCTTGGTGAAAGCGCGACTCGCATTGAGGAGTTGCGCAGCTCGGTGGCGGAAATAGATCGTCTCGCAGCGACCGTTGAGGAAGAAAAGCTCGGCGAAGAGAGTCAGATTGCCGCGGCCACGACGCGTTTGACTGAGGCTCGCGAACGCGCTGATGTTCTGGCCGCGGAACTGGCGGAGATGAATCGCGCTGCGGCCGCCTCACGCGACGCCCGCGCTGCGGTCGAAGTCCAGCGCGCCGAAGCGATGGCCCGCGTCAACTTTGTCCGCGAGTCGTGCGCGAACGAACTGAACCAGAGCCTCGAAGAAATCGCCCGCGAACTAACGCTGGACGAAACCTTCGATCTCGATGAGGGCCGCGCCCGCGTCGAAGAGTTGCGCGAGCGTTTGGAAAACTTTGGCGCCGTAAACATGATGGCGCTGGAAGAATTGTCAGAGAACGAAGAGCGTCTGGCTTTCCTGACGACGCAACGCGAAGACATCACCAAAGGGATCGCCTCGACCGAAGAAGCCCTGCGCGAGATCAAGCGACGTTCGCGTGAGCGCTTCCGCGATGCGTTTGAAAAGATTAATCAGAACTTCAGCGAACTCTTCCAGGAATTGTTTGGCGGCGGTCGCGGCGAGATGAGCCTGATCGATTCGGGCGACGAACTCGAGACGGGCATCGACATCATCGCGCAACCGCCGGGTAAGCGCTTGCAAAATGTCCTGTTGCTCTCCGGCGGCGAAAAAGCGATGGCGGCCTTGGCGCTGGTCCTCGGAATCTTTCATTATCGTCCCTCTCCCTTCTGCCTGCTTGACGAAGTTGACGCGCCGCTTGACGAAGCGAACATCAGCCGCTTTACGAACAAGGTGGTTAGCATGTCACAGAACACGCAGTTCATCGTCATCACACACAACAAACGCACCATGGAAACCGCGCGCGCGCTTTACGGCGTGACGATGGAAGAAGTGGGCGTGTCCAAACTCGTCTCCGTCAGGTTTGAATAAGCCCGCGCTCCCTTCGTACGCTTTCTCAACCAATTTGGAGTCCCACAGCTTGCAAGGGCGGCTCAACGAGCCAGGCGTAGCTGGCGGCAGAATTTAGCCCACGGTGAAGCGAGCCGAAGCGAGCGGAACCCTGGGTTACGTCTCTCAGATTGATAAGCCCGCTTTAGCGGGCGACAGGGGATGCTCGGCCGATTCGTCCGTCGACCGCTAAAGCGGGCTGCAAATTCTTTTGTGCGACCGATCCCCTGGGCTCGCGCCCGGGGCTTCCAATATGCCGCCCGCTCTGCGGGCTCGTTGCGCTGGCCTTTGGAAGGTCTTGAAACCCCATCGCATTTTCCCACCTTGCGTTCTTCCTTCTCATCGTCTAAAAGTAAATCCCCAGCGCGAAATGACAAGCCTCAACATGATTCGAATGAAAGCACGTATTTTGAGATTTCCGTTTGCCCTACTAGTGATTCTCAGTGTCGCACTGCTTTCGTTCTCCCAGGATCAAACCAAACGTAACGATCGTCCGCAGGAAACGGCCCCGACCACTCAGCCGCGCCAGGATAACAAGCGGCCGCCTGATCCGACTCGCTACTCCTGGGAATTCACAAAGCCGGAGTTTCTCGTCAGCCATATCGTGATCGAGCATGACGCGAGCGGACGCGGCAAGATCACTTTTGAGCATCGCGGCGAAGCGACGCCCATCGTCGAGCCAATTGAATTGTCGACCGCGGCGCTGGGACGCATCTTTGGTCTGTGGAGCGCGCTGCGCTTTCTCGATTCAAACGAGAATTATCAGACGGCGAAGAGTTTTGCCCACCTGGGCACTTATCACCTGCGCATGGACGACGGCCAGCGCCGGCGCACCGCGGAATTCAACTGGAGCGACAACAAGCCAGCCTGGACGCTGACCAACGAATACCGGCGCGTATCCAACCAAGCGATCCTGGTGTTTGACTTAACGCTGGCGCGCGAGATGCAGCCGCTGAATACGCCGGGCCTCATGAACGAGATGGAAGGGGATTTGACGCGCGGCGAACTTTCCGATCCTTATCAGCTTGTCCCGCTGCTAAGAGACCTGCGCACCGACGAACGCGTCCCGCTCATCGCCCGCAATCATGCCGATCGGATTCTGAAGAAGATTGAGAAGTAGCACGGAGCGCGGAATTCCTTTCAGTGAAACAGCCGTCCAGTCGGCGAAGCCGACGGCATATCAGTAGCCCACAGCGTAAGCTGTGGGTTGACAAGCCCAAGAGTCCTACCAGCCCGCGGACGCGGGCGACATAAATTAATCCCAGATATAACGCTCGTCATATTCGATTTCGTGCTTTCGCAGGAAATCGATGAACTCTTCTTTGAAAGTGATTTTCCGGTGATGCGCTTCTTGAATGCGAATGTATTTCAAAACGTCCGGCACATTCGACTTGCTCACACTGAATGCACGATAACCGAGCTGCCAGGCAAACGATCTACGAGGCCATTTGTCGTGCACCCAGCCTGAAGAATTCGACTTGATAAAGCTAAGGGCTTTCGAGATCGAAACAACCGGGGGCAAGCTAATCAGCATGTGAACGTGATCAGACGTGCCGCCGATGCCATAGGATTTTCCTTTGAGTTCGCGCGCCAACCCACCAAGGTAAGCATACAATTCCGGCTTTAGTTCGGGAACAATCAAAGGTTCGCGAGCCTTTGTGCTGAAGACAAGATGCGTCAGAAGATTTGTGAAGGTTCTACTCATTTTATGTCCGCCCCTCCGGGGCTATTGGGGAATCTGTGGGAACGCTTACCCACAGCTTGCGCTGTGGGCTACTGGTATGACCGCCCGCTAGGCGGGCTGATCGAGCCGTCAATTTAGAGAGGTTCTAACGAATCTTCAAGCGCGTTTTCTTGATATTGATGTGGCGATCAAACGTATCGACACTCCAATCAGAGATATGCAACAGGCAGGTTTTTGGCGGTTCTTGGTAATTCGTAGTAACTCAGCCGACTGCTTTCTCAAGTACGTGACAAAATTCCACCAAACGATTCTCCGCCCAGAAGCGGTCTTCATTCTCTGACTTCGCGGACATGAACGCGACGTGGCCGCCGTGTTCGGTGGCAATCAGCAACACGTGAGGATTCGCGGCGATTGACGCGTCGCGCAGCGGCGCGAATGGGATGAACGGATCATCTATGGCGTGAATCATCAGCGTCGGAATGCGTATGCGGCTGATGAGGGGAAGCGAACTGGCCTTGGCGTAATAGTTGTCGGCGTCGGCAAATCCAAACATCGGCGCGATGTAGCGATTGTCGAATTCCTCAATGCTGCGCAGGCGGCTCAAGCCGGTCGAATCGTACAGCTCGGGAAACAGTTTGTGTTTGACCCGGATTCGTATCCTCAAGCGCCGCAGGAAATCCTGTTGATAGATCCAATTGCGCCGCTGCATCAGCAGGTCACAGCTGGCTCGCATGCTGATCGACGGTGAGACAGTGCAGACGGCTTTCACTTCCACCGGCGGATGGTCGCCATACTCGCCCGCCAACTTCAAAACCGTGTTGCCGCCCAGCGAAAACCCGGCGATGAAGATTCGCGAGAGGCCATCGCGCGCGATCAGTTCGTCAATCACGACGCGCAAGTCGCTGGTCAGCCCACCGTGATACAGCGTCGGCGACAGATGCTCAGTCCCGCCGCAGTTGCGAAAGTTCACTCGCACCACATTGAAGCCGGCGCGAAAAGCTTTGTCGGCCGTCGTCAACATGTACGCAGAAGCAGTCGAGCCTTCCATGCCGTGCCAGATGACCAGCGTCGGATGTTTGGCTCGATCGCTTTGCCAACGACAACGCGCCAGAACCTGGCTGCCGGGTTCGACCTGAAAGAGACGTACCTCGTCCGTCGTGTTCTCGCGCGGGCGAATGCGTCCGGGCCAGACATACGCGACCAGGGTTTGCGCGTCGCCTTGTTTGAAGATGCGAAATGGAACGAACGGCCTGGATCTGAAGTCGCGAGCTATTTGATCAAGCAAAATCGCGACGGAGGTTTCATCGTGGGGCATTGGCGTCGTGGATTCGTCAGCAGACAGGATCATGCCGAGCCTGACTTCTTCACGCCGAAGGCGTGACATGTAATAGCCGGGGGCAACGCCCCCGGTGCACGCGCAACAAACGTTTCGACCCTGAAGGGGTCGCACAGCAGCGTGTGAGATTGTGCGACCCCTTCAGGGTCGGCTTCACTTCGGGAACGCGATCCGGGGGCGTCGCTTCGCTTTGCCCCCGGCTACTATCTTTGACGCCTTCAGCGTCAACGCTCACTGCGGTTGATTGAAGCTAAGGATCACATCGACGGTCTGCTTCGTTGCGTCAGGCTTGGTCGTTACGTCCACTCTGGCGCGCCGGCTGCCGGGCGAGCGCTGCGCAAGTCCCACGATGAATTCTCGCAAGCCCTTTTGCTCAAAGTCATCCACGTAAGTCTGGTCGTACACCGCGTTGGAGCCCAGCGTCCATTTTGATCTCAAGCGTTCTTCTTCTTCGGCAGGCAAGCCGCTGATGATCAATTTGCCCATAAAGTAGCGCGCGCCCTCGACAATGCTGAAGCGATAAACCACGCTGGAATTGGCATCGTCATACTCGACCGTTTCCTTGACCGTGGCCGACAGATAACCACGCTGGCTGTACAAAGCGGCGACCTTTTTCAAACCATCGTCAATCTTGATTCCATCGGCAAGATCGCCCGGATTCATACCGAGTGCAGGCGCCAACTCGTCGATCGTTAGCTTTTCATTCCCGTCCCAGACACTCTTGGCCCATCGATAACTCAGACCCTCTTCGACCGGAACCGTCACGTCCACGCCGCCGGCGCACTGCGGCGAATTCGAGAGGACGAACTTCACCGGCTGGAATTCCGCGCGCAAACGACCCAGCCGGCGATACAGGGGAGTAAGCCGGGCATCGACAAACGCCGCGATGTCTTTCTTGGAATACTCGGTGTTGAGCAGGGGACGCGACGCTTGCATCAACTGAGCTTCGGGAATGGCAGCGGCTCCGGGAAAGCGGACGACGCAGACAGGAATCTTCGCGCCCTTCACGGTGAAAACGAGTTCCAGTCTGTCTTTTGTGATGTTGGGAAAGGACTCGACGTGTCCGGTGATGTTGCGAGAGTTGAGCAGGCGTTGCAAATCGTTAGTGATCTTGTCCGCCGTGTCGCCGGTTGCCGGGGCAGTCCCGTTAAAGAACGGAACGTCCCGACGAATTGCCTCGACCATCTCCTCGTCAGAGAACCAAACAAAGTTTTCGAAAACGACTGGCAGCATGATCGCCGATTCTTCGACTGTGAAAATGACCGTCGCTCGGCCATTCGGACTGTGAACGCTGTAACCCAGCCTCTTGAATAATCCGGACTCCAACAACCTCGCTGCGGCAGCGTCAAGGACGCCGGCATCGATGGCTTGACCAATCTTCAGTCCGCTCAGTTCGATTGCCTGGGCGGCGGACAACTTTTTCAAGCCGGTGAATTGGATCCTTTCAAGCTTCGCCGCTTGCTGCGAGTAGCCGGCGGACGGCCAAAGTGAAACCGCAATCAACAAACCAAGCAGGACGATGATGCGATAACTATCGTGGAAATTCGTGTTCATAGTTGACTCGTGCTGCGTTAATGAAGCATCTTGCGATTGAATCGATTCTATCTTGATTGGATTGAGCATGGAAGGCGGACCTCATCCGGACGTTAGCGCGCGCACAAAACGCGAGTTGGCGGTCGAAGAGTGGAGCCGTCTGCGTCGCGCCGCTGTGGGCGAGCACGTGCTGAATGAGATTCAACTCGCGATCGCCAAACGATTTGGCGCCGGCGCAGTCGACAGCCCGGCCGCGATCGCGCGACTGCTCACGGACGAAGGCGCCGAACTCTGCCACCCGGAAGTCATCGAGTTCGATGCGCGCTGGCGTCAAACCCAGATCGAGAGAAGTGCCGCTGAGTTCGCTGTCTTCGAGCGTTTCGAGGGTGCGAAGCCTTTGCGACTGAAGCAGGCCGAGGCGTTGATCAGGAAACTCGAAAAGCTGCGATTGAAATATGAGCAGGCGAACGACGCACCGGCACTGCGGCTCTTACGAGATGAGGCGGTTAACGCGAGACAAACCGTGCAATCACTCGCGCAGAGCGAAAAGATTAATGAGCTGGTACGGCGGGAACAAGTCGAAATCGTTGAGTGGCTCGCGGTGTGGAGCCGGACTCCAGCCCTGTTTGCAGAATGGCTGGAGCTGCGTAAGCGCTCTACTGATTTCCGTCAGAGATTCCCGTGATGATCTCAAGCGTGGACTTTAGGGAGCGCCTTAACCGGATTCGCGAGTTCGTACGCGCCAGCCAGACGGAAAAGCGAAGGCTCGCTCCAGTTCGGCCCTAGGAGTTGTAAACCGATCGGCAATCCATCGCTCGAAACATCGCAAGGGACGCTGATGCCGGGAATGCCGGCGAGATTTGCGGTGACTGTGAAGATGTCGTTCAGGTACATAGCCAGCGGATCGTCGACCTTTTCTCCTGAGAGAAACGCTGGGGTCGGCGCGGTGGGTGTCAGGACGGCGTCACATTTTGCGAATGCGTTCGCGAAATCTTGCCTCAGCAGGGTCCGCACCTGCTGTGCTTTCAGGTAATAGGCGTCATAGTAGCCGGCGGAGAGAACGTAAGTGCCGAGCATGATGCGACGCTTCACTTCCGGGCCGAAGCCTTCGTCGCGCGTCCGGCGATACATGTCGCGCAGCGCGGGCGCGTCCTCAGCGCGAAAGCCATAACGCACGCCGTCGAAGCGCGCCAGATTCGACGATGCTTCGGCCGTCGCGATGATGTAGTAAACCGCGATCGCGTACTTCGCGTGCGGCAGATCGATGTCCACGATCTCAGCGCCCAAATCCCGATACGCATCGATCGATTTCTCAATCGAGCCGCGCACTTCGCCATCCAGACCTTTGCCAAGGAACTCCCTCGCAATGCCCAGCCGCAAGCCTTTGATTTCGGTGTTTAGCTCCGCCGCATAATTCGGAACCGGCACGTCGGCCGTCGTCGCGTCATGAGGGTCGCGTCCGGAAATAACTTCGAGTACAGCCGCAGCGTCGGCCGCGTGGCGCGCGAACACTCCGATTTGATCGAGCGACGATCCAAACGCGACCAGACCGTAGCGCGAGACCCGGCCATACGTTGGTTTGATCCCAACGACGCCGCACAAAGATGCGGGCTGCCGCACCGAACCGCCGGTGTCTGAGCCGAGCGCGATCGGCACGATGCCTGCGGCCACCGCAGCCGCCGAACCCCCCGACGAACCACCCGGCACGCGCGCCGTGTCCCAGGGATTTCTTACCGGGCCAAACGCGGAGTTTTCATTCGACGAGCCCATCGCAAATTCATCACAGTTGGTCTTGCCGATGATCACGGCGCCCGCGGCGATCAGACGTTCGATCACTGTCGCGTTGTAAGGCGGGTGATAAAGACCGAGAATGCGCGAGCCGCACGAGGTCTGCATTCCGCGTACGCAGATGTTGTCCTTGATCGCGACCGGCACGCCGGCTAGCGGCATCGCTGGGAGCGCGGACGTCCCGTCCGCATTCTTTCTTTCGGATCTTATTATCGCGTCGATCGCATCAGCGCGCTCCAACGCGCCTTCTCGATCGATTTCCAGGAATGCGTTCAGGGCGCCGTTCAATTTCTCGGCTGCAGCAAGCGCAGACTCGACGGCCGCGCGGGCCGTTGTCTCACCACGGGCGATTGCGTCTCTCAGTTTGGATATTGAACTCATGCTGATGTTGCTATTGAAAAGCGCGTGCTAGCTCAAAACCTTTGGGACTCGAAAATGGCCTGAGGCCGGATCGGGCGCCTGATCCAACGCGAGCTTCTGACCCAAAGACGGTTGCACCTGATCAATCCGCGCAGCTTCGGTGCGCTCGCCTTCGGGCGTTAGGCCGCCCAGCGCCGGCTCGATCGCCGCGGTGTCAATCTCGTTCAGTTGCTCGACATAGGCAACGATCTCAGCCATCTGCGGCGCAAAGACGCGGCGCTCTTCGTCCGTGATTTCCAGGTGCGCAAGCTGCGCGATCTTTTCAATGTCAGATTCGGTAATGGGCATGGTGGTTATGACTGAGGCTGACCAAGACTCGCCTCGCGTCGCGCGATGCAATTCTCAGCCGCGCGTATGAAACGCTCGCGCAGTTCTTTGTCGGAAATGTTGCTGGCCGCTGAGATCAACTTGGCCGGAATCGGGCGCGCTTCAGGTCGCGAAGACTCTTTCGCAGGGAAATTCAGCGCGCGCGCGGAGTCTATGGTTGCCGGGTCGATGCGGAATTCGATAAAGTCAACCACGTCGCGGCCCAGCAAACGATTGATACGAAACAGAAGTTCGGCGCTCATCGTTTGCATTTGCTTCTGCCAGATGGCGTCGGCGACCGAGACAATGAGCGTCTTTCGGTAGAGGCGAAAAGGAACCACCTCGGAACGCAGTCCCTCGCCGGCCGCGCGCGTCCAGGCGATCTTGGCCGCGATTTCCGTCAGCTCCGGATTTGCGCCGGGGGCGTTCATCAGTTTTGGCAACAAACGGGTTAAGTCGATCATAAACTCTAGAAGTTACGAAGTGTAATGGAAGATAAGCGAAACAACCAAGCCAGTGAAACTCAGTCCCATGATTTAACTTCGAGCGCGCAGTCGACCATGGTTCCAAGGCTGATTCTGGCTTCGGCCAGTCCGCGCCGGGCTGAAATCCTGCGCACGGTTGGCTGGCCGTTCGAAGCATTGCCCGCCGACATTGACGAGTCCCGCCACTCGGGCGAAGACGCTGTGATCTACGTCGAGAGAGTTGCCCGCGCCAAG
>Ga0082335_1000494_pt1 | contig 99954 bp, 82 predicted proteins | sample Subgrocontami58m_FD_72375 | JGI IMG/M metagenome (GOLD analysis project Ga0082335, IMG submission 72375) | Subsurface groundwater microbial communities from S. Glens Falls, New York, USA - GMW37 contaminated, 5.8 m (SPADES assembly) (version 2) ... | reverse complement strand
TGCCCCCCGGACACGCTCACCGACCGGGTCAGGAACTCCCGCAGCTCCTTCGCCAGCGGCTTCAGCAGCTCTTTGGGCAACCGCCGCACGTCGGCGGGGCTGTGGATGTCGTCTAGCAGGGGAAAAATGGCGGGCTTGTTCATGTATTCGGGGCTTCCTTTGAAATCGGTGCAGAAATTTAGCAAGGATGTGATTATCCAGATTAATTTCTGAGTGATCAAGTTGGGTATTAAAAATCCCCTGCAAAATTAGAAAGGGATGCCCATTAATACAACACTTATTGCAAATGCCGGTTTTTCAACAACACATAATGCGCCGCTGAATATTCCAAAAACTCCCGTTCCGATTCTGTCAATGGCCTAGCCTGTTTCGCTGGCGACCCGACGTACAAAAAACCGCCCGCCAAGTGTTTGCCTGGCGGAACCAATGCCCCCGCACCCAACATGACATAATCCTCCAGCACCGCGCCATCCATGATGACCGCACCGATGCCCACCAGACAATAATCCCCTACCGTGCAAGCATGGACGACCGCGCGATGCCCAATCGTCACACCTTTGCCTATGGTCAGGGGATAACCTTGCGGCGAAAATTTTCCGGCATGGGAGACATGCAGCACCGCGCCGTCTTGGACATTCGTCCCCTCCCCTATCCGAATCCGCTCCACATCGCCGCGAATGACCGTGGTAGGCCATACCGACACATCATCGCCCAAGGTGACATCGCCGATCACCACCGCACTTTCATCAATGTAAACGGATACGCCCAACTGCGGATATTTGTCCTCAAACGCTCTTACTGGCACACAACCCCCTTTGCTTATGCTAAATTGGCATCATTTATAAACTGGCTATTTTGGCACGGCTAGCCGCTAAACCCTAGCCATACGCCCTGGCAACCCCAACATTAACTATGCTCGCAACCTTAGTCCGCTTTTCCTTACGCTTCCATGGCATCGTCATTGCCCTCGCCTTGCTCATCCTCGTCTACGGCGGTTACCGATTTGCCGAAGCAGGGCTGGATATTTTTCCCGAATTTTCCCCGAAACGGGTGATTATCCAAACCGAGGCCTCGGGCTTTGCCGCCGAGCAAGTGGAAGTGCTGGTGACGCGGACGATAGAAACGGCGGTTAGCGGCTTGGCGGGGATGGAATCGGTGCGTTCGGAATCCATCCAAGGTTTGTCGGTGATTACCGCGACCTTCCGTGAAGACACCGATATTTACCGCAACCGCCAACTGGTCAGCGAACGCCTCGCCACCTTAACCGCGCAGCTGCCCGCTGGCATCACGCCTATCGCCATCCCCTTATCGTCATCATCGGCGACGGTCTTGACGCTAGGCCTGAATTCCGGCCATAAAGACCTGATGGCCTTGCGCAGTTTGGTGGATTGGACGGTCGTGCCGCGCTTGCTGGCGGTGCCTGGCGTGGCGGATGTCAATGTTTTTGGTGGCGAGATTGCGCAATTGCAAATCCAAACCGATCCGGTGCAATTGCAACGCTTTAACCTGACCTTGGATGAAATCATCCAAGCGACTACCTTGGCAACGCAACATCTGGGCAGTGGTTTTATCGAAAACAGCAACCAGCGGTTGACCTTGCAAGTGGCGGGAATGCCGCTCACGCCAGAGCAATTCGCTAACATCCCGATTCCGCGAGTTGGCTCTGGACGTAGCTTAGTGCTAGGCGAAATCGCCAAAATCCGTTACGCGCCAGAACCACCGATAGGCGCGGCGCAAATCAAAGGTAAAACGGGGATTGTGCTGATGGTCATCGGGCAATACGGCGCGAACACGCTGACCGTGTCGCGGCAAGTCGAGCAAGCCTTGCAGGAGTTGCAGCCCGTGTTCAAACATGAGGAAGTCACGTTTTATGAACATCTGTTCCGCCCCGCCGATTACATCGAGCGCTCGCTAGCCAATTTATCAGGGCATTTGCTGATTGGCGGCTTGTTTGTACTGGTGGTTTTATATTTGTTTTTGTTCAACGTCCGCACGGCATTGATTGCCGCCGTGGCGATTCCGGTGTCATTGGCGGGCGCAGTGCTGGTGCTGCTGGCCTTGGACGTGCGCCTGAACATCATGGTGTTGGGCGGTTTGGCGATCGCTTTGGGTGAAGTAGTAGATGATGCGATCATCGACACGGAAAACATTTTCCGGCGTTTGCGGGAGTTTCGCGCGGGACAAGTAGGATGGGCTGACGAAGGAAGCCCATCGTTAAATAACATAAACAACGTTACCCTCAGGGGCATAAATGGGCTTCCCTTCGTTCAGCCCAACCTACAAACTAAACCATTATCAACGATCGCTACAATCATCTACCAAGCTTCACTAGAAGTGCGTAGCTCCGTAGTCTACGCCAGTTTTATCGTCGCGCTGGTGTTTGTGCCATTGCTCACGCTCGACGGCGTGGCAGGACGCTTGTTCGCGCCCTTGGGTTATGCGTACATCCTAGCGATTCTAGCGTCGTTGCTAGTCGCCCTCACGCTCACCCCCGCCTTGTGTTACGCGCTACTGGGCAACACCGCCAACACGGCGGACGAGCCGCCGCTGATCAAACGCCTCAAGCCCCTGTACCAACGCCTGTTGCTCGCCGTCAACCAGCATTTCAAAACCATCATGGCAATCAGCATCATCGTATGCGCGATTGGTTTCACCTCCTTCTCGCAATTGCATAGCCAATTCTTACCGGAATTGCGCGAAGGCCATTACATGGTGCATACCACCAGCATTCCCGGCACATCGCTGCAAGAATCGCTACGCATCGGCAGCCATTTGACCGAGCAGTTTTTGCAAATCCCTGGTGTCGAATCGGTATCGCAATGGGCGGGACGGGCGCAACGCGGTGCGGACACTTACGGCAGCCATTACAGTGAATACGAAGTGCGCTTGAAACCGCTGTCCGGTGCGGAACAGCAGAGCATCATGGATAGCTTGCGGGAGATTTTGGCAAGTTTCCCGGGCATTTCCTTCGAAGCCAACACTTTTTTGACCGAACGCATTGATGAAACCTTGTCCGGCTATACGGCGGCGGTCGTGGTCAATTTGTACGGCAATGATTTGGATGTGCTGGACAGCAAAGCCCAAACCATCGCCGACATCATGCGCGGCATGGACGGCGCGGCGGATGTGCAATTGCGCTCGCCACCCGCCACGCCCTTGTTGCAAGTCCGCCTTAACCTCGACCAACTGGCGTTTTACGGCTTGCTGCCCGCCACAGTGGCGGAAACCTTACAGGCCGCTTACGAAACCCGCGTCGTCGGTAAAAATGTCTTGGGCAACAAAGTCCTGAACGTCGCCGTTACCGTCACGCCAGAACTGCGCCAGCAACCCGAATCCATCGCCGAATTGCCTTTACGCGCCAAAGACGGCAGTTTCATCAAACTGCGCCAAGTCGCCGACATCCGCCACACCACCAGCCGCTATTCCATCCTGCACCAAAACGCCCAGCGGCGGCAAACCGTGACCTGCAATGTCTTGGGCCGTGATTTGGACGCGTTCATGCAGGAACTGAAAACCCGTGTCTTGCAAAACATCCCCATCAGCAAAGACAGCTACCCCGAATTCACCGGGGCCGCCGTCGAGCAGGCCAAAGCGCGGCAAGCCTTGATTATCCATTCCCTGTTGGCGGGTACGGGCGTGTTGATGTTCATCTATCTGGCAATCGGTAGCGTGCGTCTGATGTTGTTGACGTTGTGCAATCTGCCGTTTGCGCTGATCGGCGGCGTGGCGGCGGTGTTGCTCACCCACGCCAGCTTGTCGGTAGGCTCGGTGGTCGGCTTCGTGACACTGTTCGGCATCACCGTGCGCAACAGCATCATGCTCTTGTCGCATTACCGTTATTTGGTCGAAGTGGAAGGTCGGGCGTGGGATTTGGATACGGCCTTGCTGGGTGCACAAGAACGTCTGCCGTCGATCCTGATGACCGCGCTGGTCACCGCCTTGGCAATGTTCCCAATTGCCTTTAACAGCGACAACCCGGGCCGCGAAATCATGGGGCCGATGGCGGCGATCATCGTCGGCGGCTTGGCTTCTTCCACGGTATTGAATTTGTTGTTGTTGCCGGGGATTTTGTTGCGGTATGGGCGGTTTGGCAAAGAAGCGTAACTTATCGGGAAGTTTTTTGACCTAACGGCCTAAGCCCGTAGTATATTTACCCCCATCATAAATAAAGAACATTTATATCAGGGCCATAACCCATGAAAAACACCCCGCTTGCCCCAACACAGCTCTACAAGCCTTGCAACATCGGACACTTAACATTTGATTCCACCACCGAACTGGAAGATATAGAAATCACGGTCGGCCAGGAACGCGCCATGGACGCCATCAAATTTGGTATCCGCATCCATAAAAACGGCTACAACATTTTTGCCATGGCCCCCGCCGGCACCGGAACGTTAACTGCGGTGCGGCAATTGGTCGAACACGAAGCCAGCCGGCAGGCTATCCCTTCGGACTGGTGCTATGTCCATAACTTCCGGCAACCGGCAACCCCCCTGGCGATCCAACTCCAAGCCGGGCAAGGCAAAACCTTTAAGGCGGATATGGAGGAATTGATTGATGAATTAAGCGTTGCGATACCCATTGCGTTTGAAAGTGACGGATACCGTTCTAGGGCGGGCGAGATTGAAAGCCAATCCCGTCAACGCGAAATCAATGAATTCAGCGAATTACGTGATAGCGCGGCTAACGCCCATATCATGCTCTCGGAAACCCCCACGGGCTATTCCTTCACACCCGCCACTGAAGAAAACCAAGAAATTAGCCCGGAAGAATTCAACAAACTGGATAAGGACAAACAACATGAAATACAGCAAGCCATCATCGGCTTGCAGGAACGTTTAACGCAATTGCTAAAAAAATTCCCCACCTGGCGCAAAGAAGCCAAACGCAAGCTGCAAGCCCTGAACCGCGAAACCGCCGAACTTGCCGTCAACCACTCCATAGACGAGCTGATTGAAAAATATGCCAAGCAGCCCGCCGTGTTGGCTTATTTGCAAGCCGTGCAGAAAAACATTATCGACCATGTAGGGGATTTCATACCGCATGGCGAAAAAATGTTCCCTTTTATGGAAATGCCGCAAGAATCCGACCCGTTTAAACGTTATCGCGTTAACTTGATGGTGGATTTAAGCGATAAAAAATCCGCACCCGTAATTTACGAAGACCATCCCAATTACAGCAACCTGCTGGGCCGCATCGACCATCAGGCGTACATGGGCTCGTTGGTCACTGATTTCACGATGATCAAACCAGGGGACTTACATAAGGCCAATGGCGGTTACCTTATCCTGGATGCCCGCAAGCTGTTGTTCCAGCCGTATGCTTGGGAAACCTTGAAAAGGACTTTGCAAGCCGGGGAAATCCGCGTTGAATCCCTAGAACGTGCGCTTAGCCTGATCAGCACCTCGTCGCTGGAACCCCAGCCCATCCCGCTGAACGTAAAAATCATCCTTTGCGGCGACCCGTTGATTTACTATTTATTGAGCGAGTATGACCCGGACTTCCACGACCTTTTTAAAGTCGCCGCCGATTTTGACCGCGCCGTTGCACGGGAAGACGCCAGCCTGAATTATGCGCGTTTATTGGCGACCATCGCCCGCAACGAAAAATTACGCCCGCTCAGCCAAAACGCCGTCGCCAGGGTGATAGAGCATAGTTCCAGGATGACAGGCGATGCCGAAAAGCTGTTGATCCACCTGCGCAGCATCAAAGATTTATTGACCGAAGCCGATTATTGGGCGGCGGATAATGGCCATCCCCACATAACCAATAGCGATGTGCAACAGGCGATAGACCATAAAATCCACCGCCTGGACAAAATCCGCGAAAAGCTCTACGAAAATATCCACCGTGGCACAGTGTTGATTGACACCGAAGGCAAAGTGACCGGGCAAATCAATGCGCTTTCGGTGTTGCAATTGGGCGAATTTAGTTTTGGCCAACCTTCCCGCATCACCGCGACCACCCGCTTAGGCAGCGGCAAAGTGGTTGATATTGAACGCGAAACCGAATTGGGCGGCGCCATCCATTCAAAAGGCGTATTGATACTGTCAAGCTTCATTGCCGCCCGGTATTCCCGTACCAGCCCTTTCTCCATCGCCGCCAGCTTGGTGTTCGAGCAATCTTACGGTTTTGTCGAGGGCGACAGCGCGTCGCTGGCTGAACTGTGCGCCATCTTATCGTCGATCGCCCAGGTTCCGTTAAGGCAAGACCTCGCCATCACCGGCTCGGTCAACCAACTCGGGCATGTGCAGCCGATAGGCGGCGTCAATGAAAAAATCGAAGGCTTCTTCGATATTTGCGTGAAAAAAGGCCTGACCGGAACCCAGGGCGTCATCATCCCTGAAACCAACATCAAACACCTGATGTTGCGCTGGGATGTCGTCCATGCCGCCGAAAACCAGCAGTTCAACATCTATGCCGTGGCGACCGTAGATGAGGCATTGGAATTGTTGACCGGAATGGATGCGGGTATCGCCAATGAGCAAGGCATTTATCCGCCGGAATCATTTAATGGCCAGATAGCAGCGCAATTGCAGCACTTTACGATGCTTAAAAAGGATTTTGATAAAAAATCGGAGCTGTAGGCTTGCATACGCTGGTTTAGCCCACTTGGAAACCCGCTTTTGGCTCCGCACGATGGTTTGGCGGCTTTGGCGGGGGAAGTTGGCTACGGGATGCGGGCATATCGCCCCGTCTGCAAAATTTAATGTCGCACCCAAGATGGCGGCAACAGTAAAACCTTAGGGACGGGGATTTCAAACCCCATCCAGCATTGGTTTCAATAAGATAGAACGCTGTTTCCCAAGCTCTGGCTTGGGAAACAGCGTTAACGAGCGTCAATGTTATTTTCGTAATTTAAGGCTATGTCACCGTTAATTGTTGAAAAATTTTTATTTTCTGACAAAAGCATTATTTAATGCGGCTTGTGGTTTTCGCTCAAGCCACGTCGTTTAAGGCTTCCATAACTAATGGTGACATAGCCTAATTTAATGGCAGTGACGCGCGGCGTGGGAACGAGAACCCCCCGTCCCGCCCAGGCAGTTCGCTGAATTGGCAACTCACCATAACCTCTCCCGACGGCAAAACCCATTATTTTCGCTCGCGCATCGGCTACGGCTTTGTTTCCGTCTGATAGTTCCAGACTACTTGCTGCTAGGCACGGCAACAATTAGCGAATATGCGGTTAGTGATGATAAGTTTTATCTGGATTTTACCATCCGCCATCCGTGGTGGGGCGAGACGTATAGTTATCGGGGGGAGTTTGGGTATTATTGATGACACCTAAGTCTTAGGAATGAGCATGAAATACTATCGGCAACATTACGGCTGCGCGTCCTTCTCTGGGGCACAAGAAAGGACGGGCAGTCGTGGTGTCCGAAAAATCACCTTGACTAACTTATTTAGTGAAAAACACCGATTTAATCAAAAATCCATCAGCCATCAGCCATCTATTTAAAATATCTAAGCCCGCGTTAATTGGATCTATTTGGCCGCTATAATCTAACACAGTAAAGCGCAGGACGCTGTTCTGCCCACAATGAAAGCTTGTTATATCGGTGAGCAAAAAAACGTTGCCTACCCTACGAAAATACTAGGATTTCACCATGTCAAAACTTGCGCTTAAATTGATTGCTGAAAACAAACGGACACGATCGCCGTTTCTTGATTTGGGGAACTGTGGCTTGACTGAAGTGCCAATCGAAATTGGGGAATTGGTTTGGCTGGAAGAATTATCATTTGCACATGAGCGGTGGTCTTTTAACGGAAACATATTTGAAAATAAAATTTCCCAAAACCCTGAGCAAAGCAACCAAATAAAACAGCTTGTATCTACTCATTTTTCTATGAATGAGCTTGTTAACAATAAACTTGATAAATCCAACCCCTTTTTAGGTTTGGTCAATCTGAAAAAACTGTTTCTGAATGGAAGTTATGCAAAAAATTTTAGTTTCGAAGACCTGTCACCACTGTCGTGCTTGACCAATCTCCAATCGCTTGATATTTCGCATACTCAAGTGAGCGACCTATCTCATCTCTCGGTTTTGGTTAATCTCAAACAACTCATTACTACGAATACCCACGTGACTAATTTGTCGCCACTATCAAACCTGTCTAATCTCGAACTGCTTTATTTTGCAAATACTCAAGTCATCGACCTATCGCCGTTATCTAACCTAAGTAATCTTAAACGACTTTATGTTGTGAGCACTCCAGTAACTGACCTCTCACCTTTGTTGGGACTGACCAATCTCTATTGGCTTGATATTTCGGCTACCAAAGTGACAGACTTATCGGCTCTATCGGGTCTGATCCAACTTCAACGGCTTCATGTTTCTAGTAACCAAGTAACCGACCTTTCACCATTGACAGGGCTGAAGAACCTTCAATGGCTTAAGTTTCCGTTTACCCACATAGCCGACTTGTCACCGATATCGGACTTGATCAGTCTCCAAGAAATTGATTTCCAATATACCCAAGTAAGCGATCTTTCACCGATTTCAGGTCTGAAAAATATACAACGGATTAATCTTTCGTGTACTCCAGTGATCGACTTGTCACCGCTGCTTGAACTAATCAAAAACGGCATTGCTGTAAAGTGGTCTTCAAATTCTTGGAAAGGGGATGGCATTTACATCGAAGGTTGCCCATTACTTAATCCCCCTGTCGAAATCGCCAAACGAGGCAATGTAGCCATCCTCAACTATTTCAATGCAAAACAAACCCAAGGCACAGCCAAACTCTACGAAGCCAAAATGTTGCTGATCGGTGAAGGCGGCGCAGGCAAAACTAGTTTAATGCAGCGTTTGTATCAACCGGAAAAGCCTACTTTGCCAGAAGAGGATAAAACCACTAAAGGCATAGCCATTCATCGGCATGATTTTATTGTGGACGACCAGCACAGTTTTCGCCTGAACGTCTGGGATTTTGGTGGTCAGGAAATTTACCATGCCACGCACCAGTTTTTCCTCACCAAACGCTCTTTGTATGTGCTGTTAGATGACACGCGCAAGGATGACAAATCCGTCCATGATCCTAGTTTTAAATATTGGCTGGAAGTGGCGGATTTATTGGGTGAACATAGTCCGGTATTGATATTCCAAAATGAAAAAGGCGGACGTAGCAAAACTATTGATGAATCCGGCATCAAGGCCAAATTTCCTAATGTTAAAGACGTGTACCGAGGTAATTTAGAATCGCCAACCGCAGCGGATAGCATCCGCAAAGCCGTAGAATATTTCGCCCAAAATCTGCCTCATATCGGCGAAGATTTGCCCGCCCGCTGGGTGGGCATCCGTGCCGATATTGAACAACAAGCTCAAGAAAAGTCGTTTATTTCCCAGCAAGACTACTTTGACATTTACAGTCAACATCTGGAATTCGACCGCGAAAAAGCTTTGCATTTAAGCCGTTATTTTCACGACTTAGGCGTGTTTCTGCACTTCCAAGATGAGCCATTACTGGCGCGGACGGTGATTTTGCAAAATACTTGGGCGACGGAAGCTGTGTTTAAGATGTTGGATGATGAAACGGTGAAGGCTAAGCTGGGGCATTTTGAAAGGGCCGATTGCCAGCGGGTTTGGCAAGATTCGATGTATGCGGACATGCATCCGGAGTTGCTGGCTTTGATGCAGAAATTTGAATTGTGCTACCGTTTGCCGGATATGCACGGCGACAATTGGCTAGCTCCGCAATTGTTGCCGCCCTCTAAACCAGCGGCATTAAGCAATTGGCAGCAAGTTAGCGATTTAACTTTGCGCTATCGCTATGAATTTTTACCCAAAGGTATGATCAGCCGCTTGATCGTACGCATGCACCGCTTTGTGCTTTGTCCTGATTTAAGCTGGATTTCGGGGGCGTTGTTTGAACGCGACGGCACTACGTTGCTGGCAGAAGTGCCAGCAAAAGGCGGTGAAATCGTCTTACGTGCCCGTGGTCCGGAACGCAAAGAATTGCTCAGCGTGATTTCGGCAGATTTGGAAGCGATGAACGAAAGTTTTCATGGCTTGAAGGATTTGGTTAGCAAATGGATTCCGTGTTGTTGTAGCAGTTGTAACCAATTGACTGAACCAGAATTTTTTAAGCAAGAACGTTTGTTACAACGCAAACGGGATGGCAAGTTGAAAGTTGAATGTCCCGGCAGTTATGCAGATGTGGATGTGTTGGAAATGTTGGATGGTGTTCAAATTAGAAATTTGCCCGCGTGGGCCAAGCAAAAATCAGAGGCACATATGCAGACAATTAAAATTTTTCTGGCTTCGTCGGCGGAACTCAAAGAAGACCGCGATGCCTTTGATTTATATTTCAGGCAAGAAAACGACAAGCTTCTTGAACAAGGGATTTACCTGAAAATCGTCCGCTGGGAAAATTTTCTGGATGCCATGTCTGCAACCCGGTTACAAGACGAATACAACAAAGAAGTAATAGCCTGTGACATTTTTGTGAGTCTATTTTTTTCTAAAACCGGAAAATACACCGAAGACGAGTTCAATACTGCGCATCGGCAATTCCAGAATGCAGGTAAACCGCAAATCTATACGTTTTTTAAGAATGCCCCGCAAAATATGGGTGATATTGGCGATGAAATTCTTACTTTATTGAATTTCAAAAAGAAGTTGGCTGATTTAGGGCATTTTTATACCAGTTACGATAATATCGAACATCTCAAACGGCAATTTAAAGACCAGTTGGAAAAATTACGGGAAATCAGATAGAAAGCTGGTTCCCAAGCTCCAGCTTGGTAGCCTTCATCTCAGAAGCTCTAGCTTCGAGAATTATAGGAAGCAAAAGATTCCCAAGCTGCAGTTTACCCACAGGGCAGTGTGGGTAAACTGCAGCTTGGGAACGCGCGTAAAAAAATGATTTTAGGAGACTAACCATGCAAACCACTTATGATGAATTTATCCCGCTCATTAGCCAACTCAACCACGTTGATAAATTACGTTTGGCGCAATGGTTGATTAACCGCATTGCCGCAGAAGAAGGCATTAACGAACCGATTGCCAATACCGCCAACGACCAATCCGGTTTATGTGGTATTTGGGAAGACTCACGCATCGCTGAAAACATTGTGCAAGACATCATCAGCAACCGAACGGAATCCAGAGACGTTAATTTATGAAATATCTGCTCGATACTGACACGCTGATTTTTTGGCTAAAAGGCAATAAGAAGGTGGAGGAAATAGCCTTGTCTGTTGGTTTGGCGCAACTCGGTTACGCCGTAATTTCACACGCTGAATTGTATTTTGGCGCTTACAATTCAGGACAAATCGAGAAAAACTTAAATGCAATTGAAATAGTTAAGCAAAAACTGACGTTAATTGCTTTTGATGCCGATGCCGCGCAGTTATTCGGAAAAATAAAAGCCGATTTGAAACAGCAAGGCAATATCATCATGGACGCTGACATTATGATTGCCTCTATTGCACTAGCCAATGACTTAACGTTAGTCACCAATAACGTTAAACATTTCGATAGGATTGTGCAGTTAAAAATCGAAAACTGGACAAAATAGCTCTTTCAGACACGGTTATGCCTAAGCCTAATTGGAACAAGCCAAGCAGCAAGTTGAACGTATGATTTTAGGAGTGGCCCAATGACCGTAAAACAACAACTGATTGAAGAAATTGATAACCCTATCACCTTGGTGCAGCTATTTGAAATCATGCAGCTTATCAAGCAAAACTCAGGAAAGCACAATACTCTGATAAACCGTTTTGCAGGCTATCTTAATAATGCCGATGCCCAAGAGATACGGGACATTGTTGATAATGAATCCAACAAAATCTAGGGTGGATAGCCGCTTGAAAAAATACCTTTAGGGGAAAAAACATGAAAACCACGCATTTATCTAGCCGCAGGCATGTGACGATTCCAAAAACAATATGCGATGCCTATCATTTGGCTATCGGGCAAGAATTGGAAATTGAATCTACCCCGCAAGGCATTTTATTGAAGCCTAAAAAAAATTACCAACGACCTCTATTGACGATATTGCGGGCTGTTTAGCTTATCAAGGCCCGGCAAAATCCATAGAAGAAATGGACGAGGCCATTCAACAAGGCATTGCCGCTGAATGGGGACGACATGGTCGCCGTTGGCACCAATGTGATTGTGCGGTTTTTAACCAGGGACGATGAAGCCCAATATCAAAAGGCTTACCGGATTTTTGCTGAATCAGAACAGCTTTTTATCCCTACTACTGTTATTTTGGAAACGGAATGGGTGTTACGGTTCAGCTACCGCTTTCCATCTGACCGTATTGGCTATGCTTTGTCGGGTTTACTGGGATTGAATAACGTGATTACTGAAAATAAGGCCGCTGTGCTTAGCGCGTTAGCATGCCATCAACAAGGAATGGATTTTGCCGATGCTTTACATTTGGCTAGCAGCTTATCTGCGAAAGAATTTGTCAGCTTTGATAAGAGGCTAATTAATAAAGCGATTGCTTTAAATGTCAATATAAAGTTAGTTGAACCTTAAGCTTTTATCAGAAAAACCCCAGCCGGACGGGGCATTCCGCCCCATCCGCAAAGTTTATTGCCGCACCCAAGATGGAGGCAACATTGAATCGTTAGGGACGGGGCTTCAAACCCCATCCCGCCCAGTTTCAAACCCCTTCCCTCCCGGAAGCCCCTTGCTACAGGGAAAAATCCGTTGCCGCCAAGCTGGCGACCCCGGTGACTTGAATGGAAAACTCGGCCGCATTGTCCGCATCAGTGCTGCCGTATAGGATATGGTTCACATCGTCGAAACGCAGTTGCTTGCTTGCATTGACGTTACTGAAAGCGGCTGTGCCGATAAAGGTAAACGCGTCATTGGTGCCTGAAGTCGCGCTATTGGCATCTATGGTGGATAGGTCGATTTTGTCCAGTTCGCCGCTTTTGAAATCGGCGATGATGTCACGGTTGCTGTTGAGCGGGCCGCTCTCGGCAACCGCGTCGAAATCAAACCGGTCCGCCCCTAAGCCGCCTGTCAGCGTATCTTTTCCGATGCCGCCGACCAGCACGTCGTTGCCGCCACCGCCGCCCAAAATATCGTTGCCTGCCAGGCCTTTCAAGACATTATTGACGCCATTACCGGACAAGGTGTCGTTAAAATCGCTGCCCAACAAGTTTTCAATCGTCGCCAAGGTATCGGAACCGGCATTGACGGTGTTTTGTGCCACGGTAAGGGCAAGGTCCACTTTGACACCTGCCGTGGCGCTATCGTAATAGGCCCAATCAATGCCGTCGCCTCCGATAAGGGTGTCGTTACCCGCATCGCCCCGCAGCACATCGTTGCCGCTTTTGCCGTCCAGCTTATCGTCGCCTTGGTTCCCGAACAGGACATTGTTCGCGCTGTTGCCGGTTATGGTGTTGGCCAGTATGTTGCCAGTCCCTTTAGTTGCCGCCGTACCGGTGAGCAACAAGTTTTCAATATTGGCACCGAGACTGAAGGTCACTGCCGAGCGCACGGTATCCGTGCCTTGGCCAGCCAGTTCGACGGCTATGTCGGCGGCATTGTCAACAACATAGACATCGTTCCCTGAACCGCCCGCCAGTAAATCCGCCCCTTTGCCGCCATCCAACAAATTGCTGGCAGCATTTCCGGTGATGCCATTCGCCAGGGCGTTTCCGCTGCCGTTGATTGCGCCTGCGCCGGTCAGCACCAATTTCTCGACATTAGCCCCAAGCGTGTGGGTAATGCCGGAATAGACCGTATCCGTCCCGCCATTAGCCTGCTCGGTAACTGCATCGCCTATGTTGTCGGTCACATAGGTGTCGTTGCCCAAACCTCCGGCCATCGTGTCGGCACCCTTGCCGCCATCCAGAAAGTCATTGCCGTCACCGCCATTTAAGTTGTCGTTGCCATCGGTGCCATACAACTTTAAATTTTCGGCCTGGCTAGACAACACCTTAAGCGTGTAGCTTCCCGTATCAGTGATAAACCCTGATGCCCCCAGATAATAGGTATTGCTGCTGAGCGCCGTGTATTCGATTTTAGCGTTTAGCGTGTCGCCATCATCATTAACCCGGATGACGGCCCCCGACGGGCTTAGCAGTTGCAAATAAGGGTCCGCCAAGGTGCCATCATCACTGGGCGCACCGTTAAGCTCAAAGACATAGTGGGTGCCCGCCTGTAAATTGATGCTAAACCAGTCGCTGTCGCCAGGGGCTTGGATCAGCCCTGTCACTGAATGGCCCGCACTAATGCTCCCGGCGGTCGAGGTGTTCGCTAAGAAATCGTCGACAATCGCCGTAGCGGCACTGGTTTTGCTTTCCTGCATACCCTGCCCATCGGTGTAGCTGGCTTTGACCCGTATGGTTTTACCCAGGTCGTCCTGGGTCAGGACATAACTGCTATTCGTGGCGCCGCCGATGAGTTCGTTGCCGCGTAACCACTGGTATTTGATGGCGCCTAGGTTGTCGCTGTCCGCGAGGTCATTGCTGGCGTTCAAGGTTTGCCCCAGGATGGCCTGGCCAGTGATTTGTACACTGCCTGTAGGCAAATGGTTGGTGATGATGCCGATCGTGGAAATGTCATCTTTTGGCGAAAAATTGTCGTCCGTCAAATTGTTGGCATTGATATTTTGTAAGCGGACGTTAGTCTGCCAACCATAATTGGTGGCGGCGCCATCCCTATCCCATTGCAGCAGCGTGTCCGCGCCTTCTTGCACTAACCGGAAATAGCCTAGGCTGCTTTGGAACGGGTTGCCGCCGGAGTAACCCACGCTTTGGGACAAAAGGCCATTAACTTTCAGGATGTCACCACCCGCACCTACCGTAAAATCCGTGGCCACCAATTTGCCGGCCGAATAATAGAGCAAGTCATAAGTGTCCTGGCCTGCACCGCCAGTCACTTTAGTCAGGGAGTTGGCGTTATAGCTATAAACGCTTATCTGGTCATCACCAGCGCCTGCATTGATGGTATTTATCGAGGCCGCATAATCGCCTTCATATTCGCCAAGGAAATCGTTGCCATCACCGCCATTCAAGGTGTCGTTGCCGCTATCGCCGTAAAGCGTGTCGTTACCCGCAGTACCGGTCAGCTTGTCGTTACCGGCTTCACCATAAAGATAATTGCCCGTGGTGTCGGTTGTTTCCCCGCCGATCAAAACGTCATTGCCTTGCCCGCCGTATAAATAGTCATATCCGGCACCGCCATCAAGGAGGTCATTACCGCTATAGCCGTATAAACTGTCATCGCCCTCCAAGCCTGACAACTTATCATTGAGCACGCTCCCTTTTAGGGTATCGCCGTTTGCAGTCCCGGTCAGCGTCAGGCCTACCGTGCTTCCATCCATAGGCACGAGTGGCGTAAAGTTTTCGGCGGCCAATGTTGAACTATTGATATTTTTTAACCGGACGAGTGTCTGCCAACCATAGCCTGTTGCCGCCCCATCCCTGTCCCACTGTAATAAACTGTCTGCGCCGTTTTGTAACAGGCGCAAATAACCTTGGCCGGCATCAAATGGGTTACCCCCGGAATAGCCTATGCTATTGGTCAAGATCGCGTCTATATCCAGGATATCGCCCCCGGCACCGGTATCAAAATCCGTGACCACCACCTCCCCATACGAGTTGGGCGATAATTGGTAAGTGTCCTGTCCGGTGCCGCCCGTCACGGTCGTCACCGAGCCGGCATTGTAAGAATACACCCTGATCAGGTCATCGCCCGCCCCGGCATTGATGGTATTGGTGGTCAGCGCCGAGTCATATTCTTCGTCATAGAGATAGTCATTGCCATCGCCGCCTTTCAGCTGGTCACTGCCGGCCCCACCGTAAAGGTAGTCCGAACCGGCAGTCCCCGTCAGCTTGTCATTACCGGCGTCGCCTTGGAGGGTGTTCCCGACCATATCGGAGGCATCACCGCCAATCAGGGTGTCATTGCCTAGGCCGCCGTACAAAACGTCGTAATCGGCACCGCCATCCAGCAAATCATTGCCGCCATAGCCATATAACGTGTCGTTGCCCGCCAGCCCGCTTAAGGTATCGTCCACGACACCGCCTTTCAGTGTATCGCCACCCGCCGTCCCGGTAAGGGTTATGCCCACCGAACTGCCATCGGGCGGTGCGGACGGGTTAAAGTTTTCCGCCGTCAAAGCGGTAGCGGTGGTGTTTTTCAAACGGATCACCGTCTGCCAGCTAGAGTTGGTTGCCGAACCATCCTTGTCCCATTGCAACAGGGTGTCCGCACCCTCTTGCAACAACCTCAAGTAACTGAGCGAGCCATTGAAGGGGTTGCCTCCCACATAACCCGTGCTTTGATTTAGTAACCCGTCAATATTCAGCACATCACCACCAGCGCCCGTAGCGAAATCGGTGGCGACCAATTGGCCTTTTGAATAATACAGCAGGTCATAAAAATCTTGCCCGGAACCACCCGTTACCGTAGTCACCGAACCCGCGTTGTAGCTATAAACACTGATCAGGTCATTGCCCGCCCCGGCATTGATGGTGTTGGTTGTCAGCGCCGAATCGCTTTCGGAATCGTATAGCCTATCGTCGCCGCCACCGCCATTCAGGGTATCGCTGCCGGCACCGCCGTACAGGGTGTCGTTACCGGCAGTGCCGGTCAAGGTGTCGTCGCCAGCTTCGCCTTGGAGATAATCCCCCGTGGTGTCGGCTGCATTGCCACCTTTCAAAATGTCGTTACCGAAACCGCCGTACAAATAATCATAGCCAGCACCGCCATCCAGCTGGTCGTTACCACCGAAGCCGTACAGGGTGTCACTGCCGTCCAGCCCCGATATAGTGTCGTCATTTTCAGTCCCGTTCAAGGTGTCGTTGCCTGCCGTCCCGTCGATTACCGCCAGTAGCTGGTCAAAACTGTCAGTGGCGCTGATGGCGGTGGTTTCGATCACGCCTGTTGAGGCTTCCAAAAGCCAATCGCCCCCTAGGCCGCTGGCTCCTGTCAGGTCATCAGACGCCGCCACGTCCGCCCCTGTCAACTGGGCCAATTGCCTGATAAAAGCTTGTCCGTCACTGCCTTGGGCGATATTGCACCCGTACAACAACAGGTCGCCGTCACTGCCCAGCGATGCCCCTATGGCGGCTAGTTCAGCGGCATAGCTGGCGCTGTTGCCGGTATCCAGATGGGCCGTCCCTAAATTGAGTTGCCCGCTGGCGCCATGCCCAATGACGTGGATCGCATCCAGTCCCGAACGCCCTTTTAAAATGTCCGCCATCTGCTTCAAACCGTCTTCCGTTGGCTTAAGGTAGAAAATTTCGGCATTGGCCGGTATGCCATCCAACAATGCCTGGATGTCGCTTAGGCCGGAATCAATGAAAACAACTTGGGAGGCTGTCAATGCGTTTGCTTGGGACATGGCTCTTGCTCCGATAACAATTAGTTTTAGTGGGGGCACAAGGTAAAAACCTTGATCATTTTATTTTTTACTGGGTGCAAGACTTACATGTGGCTAAGTTTGCTGCGTCGTCGGATGGCGAAATTACCTGTATTGGCCAATAAATGAAAGTAAATAATTACTTGTTTTTATAGAGGTACGGTAATTTTTCATAGCCGGTAAACATCGCCATTCCGGCAACGGCCACCTGCCTTAAAAGCTCACAAACACTGTACGCCTGCTTGGCCGTAATGGACGGACCAGGGGCTGGCGGATCCGGAATGGCAATGGCCAACGCCGCCTTTATGCCTGAACGGCTAACGCCTTTGTGATGTAACTATGTCACAAGGCCTTTGCTTCTTTGAGGCTATACTCGGACAGCCCAGACCCACATGAACCTCATCTGAAAAGCCTCCGCCCCTACCAAAACCACAACTTATTGGAGAAAAAATCATGGCCACCACCGTTTTCCCTTTCCGGCACCGGACCCTCGTATTGGCTTTGACCCTAGCCATCAGCGGCGTAGCCCATGCGGCAACCCTGAATGTCACCGGTGACTGCACCTTAGTGGCGGCTATCAACAACGCCAACAGCGATACCGACACCGATGGCATAGGTTTTGGCTGTAAAGCCGGCAATGGCGCGGATACCCTCAATCTCGGCATCAACACCCTTTACACGTTAACGGCAGCGGCTAACAGCCAAACCGGGCTACCCTTGATCAGCTCCGCCATTACCGTGAATGGCAACGGCTCCACGGTCATCCGCTCCACCGCCCCCAACACCGCTTATTTCCGCCTAGTCCGGGTGACCGCTGGCGGCACCTTGAAATTAAATAAGCTGACCCTAACAGGTGGCAGGTTGTTTGACGCAGACTTCAACGTCAATGGCGGAGGTATCTTAAACAATGGCAATATGACGCTAAACGATTGCATTGTTTCCGATAACCGGATGGCCGGGTTTGGCGGCGGCATCTCAAATACCGGCACGATGACGCTGAACAATTCGGTTGTTTCCAACAACGGAACGCCGTACTTTGGGCAAAGCGGTGCGGGCGGGAGCGGCATTTCAAATGACGGGACATTGACACTAAACAACAGCAAGGTTTCCGGCAACGGGTATGCCGACGCTTTCAATCTCTATACCTCACAAGGTGGCGGCATCTTGAACAGAAGGGTGATGGCCATCAATAACAGCACCATTTCGGATAACACCGCCTATAAGGATGGCGGCATCAGCAATAGCGGAAAAATGGCACTGAACAAAAGCACCGTTTCAGGCAACCACTCGACCCAAAACACCCCGACCAATGGCGCAGGCATCACCAATAGCGGGAACATGACGCTGGACAATAGTGCCGTCACCAATAATTTCACTAGAAACTACTACGGGGAAGGCGGGGTCGGCGGCATTGTCAACAGCGGAAAAATGACCTTAAGCCGTAGCGTTGTCAAATATAACAAGGGGATACATAACAGCGGCATCAGGAATTCTGCGGGCGGGAGCATGAAATTGGAAAACAGCTCCGTTTCATCCAACTTTTCTTTTGGCGGCTCCGCTATTACCAACCTTGGCAACCTGGTAGCGGTTGATAGCGCTTTTTCGCACAATGGCGGCGAATACTCAGGTAATGGCGGCACCACCAATATTGGCACGATGACCATCAGCAACAGCCGCATCTCGAACAACCATGGCGGGGTCATGGCGGGTAATGGCGGGATCAGCAATACGGGCAAACTCACCATCAGCGGCAGCACCATTTCTGGAAACACCAATACCACCAGCCAAGGTGGCGGGATCAGCAACCTCTCCGCCGGGACAGCCACCTTAACCAATAGCATTGTTTCCAACAATAATGCTAACGGCGGGGGCGGCATTGCCAACACGGGCACCATGACGCTGGCCAAAAACCTTATTTCCGGAAATAAGGCCCTCTACAAAAGCAACGGATACGGCTATGTCTATCCTGGCGGTGGCGGCATTTATAACAAGGGCACGATCACGGTGGCCAACTCGACACTTTCGGGCAACAGCACCGACAAATACCTAGGCGGCGGCATTGCCAACAAAGGGGTCATGTCACTCAGCCATATTACGCTTACCGACAATGCCACCACCGTAGCGGCGGGCGGCGGTGGCATCAAAAATTATCTGGGGGCTGAACTGACGCTCAGCAACAGCGTGGTCGCCAATAGCAAAACTGGCGGGGATTGCCATAACGAAGGCGTCCTGAACCTGACAGGCAAAAACCTGATCGAAGATGGCGGTTGCGGGGCTCCCTTAGGCGGCGACCCTAAACTCGCCCTGTTGCTCGACAATGGCGGCCCCACGGCAACCCATGCCTTATTGCCAGGCAGCCCTGCGATTGACGCCGCCGACAAAACCTTTTGCGCCCCCAGCGACCAACGCAATATCAGGCGTCCGGTATTGGCAAGCCCCGAAGCTTGCGACCTCGGCGCATTCGAGCGGCAGCCACGGACACCGGCTAGCGTGTCGCCTACCGTAGGTTTTTTTGACCAACAGGCGGCCAATGGCGCCATCCTAGGCACGGGCCTCAAAACCATCGCCAAAAGCCGTTTGGAAGCCCTGCGCAACCAGCTGCTGGTTGCGGGTTATTATTTTAACCGCGATAAAGCCACAGAAGCATGCGCCCAACTTGCGGAATCGCTTAAACGCATAGACACCCAAAACACCCCGGATGCAAACGATTACGTGACCGGCACCGCCACCGGGGAATTGGCCAATCAAATTAACGCCTTGCGTGCTGACAAGCAGTGCCAATAGATGCCGGGGCCGGTTTAACTGAATCCTTGGTTGCCCTTCCTTGTCAGCCTTACGGGCCAAATATTAAAAATTACGGTACTGCGGGAACCCCGTACCGTAAGCTTTGGTAATGGTACAATTAACGCCTACGTACCCATTTATATTACCCACGGTTAGTTTATGCCCCCATTACAAAAATTATCCCCTGCGCTACTGTTAACGTCAGTTTTTATCGCCCACAGCAATCCGGTTCTGGCAGACCACGGCTCCTTAGGTTTTGGTATAGGCACGGCCTCGCCGATCATCACCCAACCCGGCATCACCCTACCCGCCAACATGTGGGCGGCGGGCATCATCACGCAATTTTCCAGTTTTGACCGTGCTTCTGATGACAAATTGATGGCCTTAAAAAACAGCGGTAACGAAGATGTCCATAGTGTCGATACGTTCTTACAGCCTTCAGTTTTCATCGCCAACGGCATCACCGATGATTTGACTTTCGGCATTAAAATCCCCTATGTGTTGCGCTCAGGCGTCAGGTCACCCGCGGAAAACAGCGTGACTACGCTGGGCGATGCCAACGGTTTTGGTGACATCTCCATGTTTGGCCAATACCGCTTTTTCCATAGCGCCGATAATTTAAACCACGCTGCACTGACCATCGGGTTAAAAACACCCACGGGTGAAACGACCATAAAAACCCAACAAGGCGATGTGTTCGAAGCCCACCACCAACCTGGCAGCGGTTCTTGGAACCCTTCGGCGGGGGTGTCGTTTACCCGCGTCATGGGGAGTTTCTCGTTTGACACCAACGTGCTGTACACGGTGGCGACAGAAGGCACCCAAGCCACCGACCTAGGCGATAATTTCGGCTATAACTTTGCCTTCTCTTATGCCTTTGGTGCGCCTGCGCGTAACGCCTTTTTCTCCGCCAGCAACAACGCCCCATGGACGGCGGTGCTGGAGCTGAACGGCGAATGGCAGGATTATCAAAAAGCGGCGGGCTTGCAAGACCCCAACTCAGGGGGGCATACCGTGTTCATTTCACCCGGCCTACGCTATGCGGGCGGCAAACATTGGAACACGGCCCTTTCAGTCGGAGCCCCCATTGTCACCGAGTTAAACGGCTACCAAACGCCGCCAGACTACCGCATCACTTACCGCTTCGTGGTGGCGTTTTAACATGGCGTTGCCATCCCCTAAACAAGCGCTTGCCGGACACCGCGGTTTATTGCTTATCGCGGTGCTGGCGTTGACGTCTTGCAGCACGAGCCATCAGCACCCGCCCAACGCAGGGGCGGCAGACTATCAGCACTATCCCGCTGGCGGGGGGCTGTTTGTGTCGGCGACCTTCGCACCCGACGGCAAGCTGTGGCGGGTCGTGCCGGAAAAACAGCACGTTTATGTTGATTACTCCACTGATTTGGGCAAGAGCTTCAGCCCGCCAGTGCCTGTCAACCCGGAGCCCCAAACCATTAAGGTCAGTGGCGAAAATCGGCCGGACATTGCCGTTGACGGCACAGGGCGGATTTATGTCCTGTACGCCGCTGAAGGCACCCAACCCAGTGCCGTTTATGCCAGTGTGTCCAACGATAACGGGCAAAGCTTCGCCCCCCCCATGCCCGTGAGCGACAAAGCATCTGAAGCCAACACTTACCAAGGGCAATTGGCAACCAGCCCTGCGGGCCAGGTTTACGCATTTTGGCATGATGAACGTGACCGCACAGACTGGAAACAAGCAGGCAATGCGATTTACTTGACAACAGGCAACAGCCAGGCGGGCTTCCGGCCTATCGCGGAAAAACTCGCTGATACACTATGTGATTGTTGCCGTATCGCCTCGGCATTTGACACCGACGGCCAACCCGTGTGGTTGGCGAGGTTTATTTATCAAGGCCGCATCCGCGACCATGGTTTGATCAAAGCCCATAAAAACTGGCGGGTGACTTTTGATGATTGGGAGATTGAAGCCTGCCCCGAACAGGGCCCGGCACTGGCGATCAGCGATGACGGCCGCTACCATATCGCCTGGTTCACCCAAGGCACAGCCCGCCAAGGTGTGTTTTATGCGTTTTCCGGCGATAAAGGCGGGCATTTTTCCACGCCATTGCCGTTTGGAAACCCTGAAAAATTGCCTGCCCATCCTGATGTCATCGCCTTAGGCCAACAGGTCGCATTGGCTTGGACAGAGTTTGACGGTAACCAAACCCAGCTCATGCTGATGCAATCCCGCGATGGCGGACAAACGTGGCAAGCCGCCAAGGCCATTGCCAGCAGCACTGCCGAAACGGATTTCCCGCTGTTACTGCAACACCGGCAACGGCTGTTTGTGTCATGGAACAGCAAAAATGAAGGGTATCGTTTGATCCCCGTCCAGTAATCCTTATAACAATAATAATTGACTATGCCACGAACCTACCTTGCCCGTTTATTGGGCTTACTTATCGCCTTATCCAACCAACCCGCACCCGCCGCATCCACCGTTACCGGCTCCACCAGCACTCCGCAAACCCAGGCCTTCGTCTCCGGCAGTTACAAACAAATCTTGGCAAACAACACCAAGCAACCGTTTTTATTGGCGATCTGGTCAATCAACTGCGTTTCGTGCATGAAAGACATGGCCTTGCTGCGCGACATCCACAAACAAAAGCCCGCGCTAAAGATCATCTTGCTGGCGGCGGATGATTTATCCGCCAGCGCACAAATCCATGGCATTTTGGAAAAACTGCAACTGACCGACCTTGAAAATTGGGTGTTCGCCGACGACAATGACCGCAAGCTCCGTTTTGAGATTGATCCGACATGGTATGGGGAAATCCCCAGGACCTATTTTTTTGACGCCGCCCAGCAACGGACTGGCGTCAGCGGGGTTTTGCCTAAAGCAAAATACGACGCCATGATCGGGAAGATTTTGAATTAGGCTGGGTATGCGGCAAATCATATTTTGCATGGACCCGACGATGACAATAGCCCATCAAACCAACACGACGGCTTATGACTTGCATCAACCAGACCCTATTAAGCCATCAATCCATTGTCCAAAAAGTGCCGGATGGCAGGCCTTCCGGCGAACCGGTGTGCTGGTGGCCACTTAAAGCCCCTAACAAAGCATCAATATGTGCAATCGCTTGCCGTTCATGGTCACCCCAGTGGCTGATATTCCCTGCACAATAATGCTGGCGCAAGTTGGCTTGTGTCGCCGGATCATCCGTTTGGGTCAACGGCAAGACATTTTTCCAGGCCGCGTCGGAAACGCATAATTGCTGTTTGGCCTGTAAATTGGCGGCCAAAAAATGCTTGACCGCAGGTTTATGCGCTGCCGCCCAGCTTTGCTTAAACACATACCCTAAGGCAGGTTCGTTTCCGTTAATCCCCAACGCATTTAAAATACCCTTCCCGTCAATAACTTGACGATAACCTTCAGCTTCCAGTCGGGCGGCGAAATGCCAGTAGGTCAGCACGGCGTCAAGCCGGTTTTGGCGGAGTTTTTCGCTGAGCAGCCCCGGTGCGCCCAAAGTTTTTTCCACCGACGCGTCCAAGTCCAGATGTTGTTGTTTCCCCAAGGCTTGCAGCAACAACCAGTTTTTATCCCATTCACCGCCTGCGATGCCCAGCCGTTTGCCGGGCAAATCCGTAATGCTACGGATAGGGCTGCCTTTAGGGACGACCAAGGCGCCTGAGGTGCTGGAATACGGATAAAACGTATAATCAGCGCCGCTAGCCCGCTGCCGCGCCACCCACAGCCAATCCGAAACAATCATGTCCACGTCGCCCGCCTGCAAGGCCGCCTTGCCCGCTTCGGGATTGGCGATCTCTTTGACGACCACGTCAAAATCAGTCTCCAGGGTTTGTAACACCGCCAACTCCCAAGCGACCGTGCCCGTGGCTTGGACACCGATGCGGACAGGCGTTTTTTCTGTGGCAAAAGCCAAGCTGGGCAGTAACGAAAGCACGATCAGCAAGCCGTTAATTTTCATAAAATTTTCCTATTCTGTAAGTAATTGTTTCCGCCCGTTCCCAAGCTCCAGCTTGGGAACGGGCGGAACCCTCCATAAACACACGCCACCAACAGCAACGCGGCCAATGCCGCTTGCCAGCGCACATCCACGGCAGTGGTTTTCTGCACGGCAAACTCTGGAATTTGCAAGGCTGTCGCCAAGGCCTCCACATCCGCCATCCGATGATAATGCAAACCGGCTTCCGTGCTTAAGGCTTGCAGATAACCTTCCTGCAAGGCCGACAAATGCTCGCTGCCCACCGCCGCTTCACTGCCAAACGGCGCATTACGGGCGTTATAACCTTGGATTTTTTCCGGGTTCAAATCCGCTTCGCCAAAGGTCGAGCGGTGCGGCACGTCATCGGGACGGTAAAAACCATCCGGCTCGCCTTTATGGTTGAATTTCGGGATAGGCACGGCCTGCAAACCACCTGCACCGATAACCATGCCCTGCACTTTGCCTTTGACGGCGGCAAAATCGCTACGGTAACGCGGGTTGACAGGCGGGGCTTCTTGCCCGTCGGTGATGAAGACAACGTGGGTGTCGAGTTTTTCCAACATCTGCAAGGTGTTCAACAAACCGCTGGCGATACGGCTGTCCGCCGCCCACGCCATACGCCAATCGACTTGTGCCAAGGCCGCGTCAATGTCATTGAAACCTTGGCAGACTTCTATCGGCTCGAACAATAAAGTCGAGCGGCGTTCCGTAAACAAGCCCAAGCCAACTTTCGATTGGCAGGGCAGTTTTGCCAACAGGCCGCGCAAGTTGTGTTTGACGTATGCCAAACGGCTGACCGCCTGCCCGTCCACTTGATAATCGGCGGCGTTCATGCTGCGGGTGATGTCGATGATGAAGGTGTAGTTATAGATAGGGCGCGGCTGGTTTTGGGTTGGACGGACAAAAACCATTAGCATGGCAATCAAGGCTAGGCTTAATAGCCAGAAGCGGTAGTTTTTTAAGTAGTTTGAGAACATAGATACCCTCGTTCCCAAGCTCCAGCTTGGGTATGCAGAATGGGAAGCTCTAGCTTCCTGTCATGAAATTCTCGAAGCTGGAGCTTCGGCTACTGCGTTCCCAAGCTGGAGCTTGGGAACGATTCGTGATTTTCGTGTTTTTCGTGGACAAATTCCTTAGCTTGAGCGTGTGGGCAATAACCCCCTATTTTGCTTTGTTGTATTAAGGCAAGCCCCTAGGAAACCCCGGCACGGTCGTCCACAACTGCGATTTCTGGTTGACCGGGCTTTCTTCGTCGTTACTGACCTTGTCCATTTCCGGCAACAAGCGCATGGCGACTTCCAGGTTATATTTAGCATCCCAAAACTGGCTGTCCAAGGCCAAGGCTTGGCGGTAAGCTTGTTTTGCCAAAGCCAGCAAAGGCATGGCTTCATTAACCGCCATCGCTTCGGTTTTGAGCACCGCCAAATGCAGATAAATATTGCCCAAGTTGTAACGGATTTTCGCCTGCAAGGCCGGATCGGGCGCATCTAAAATCAGGTTCAAGGTCGCCAAGGCTTCGTCATAACGCTGTTGTTTCTTGAACACCATCGCCCGCGCCAAGCGCACTTGCGGCGCGGCGTTGACGATTTTCTCCAGCGGCACATCTTTGCCTGCCGCCAATTCAGTAATCGAATGGTTGCTTTGGTTGATGCCGACCAGCGTCCACGTTTGCACCAGCATCGCCGCCGAACCGAGCAACAACGCACCCCATAACGCGATAGCTTTCATCATCTTTTTACCTCGAAAAATTTCACCGCCAGCAACACCGCCAGCAAGCCTGCCGCCCAGACATAACACGCGCCCGACAAATCGCGTTTGGGGATGCGCTCCAAGTAATGCAGCGGCGCGTGTTCCAGGCGGTTGATGTCGGCGATGGCTTGGCGCATAGCATCGGGGCTTTCGGCTTGGTAAGCTTGATAGGGGATGTTCAGGCTGGAGAAAAACAAATGCAGGTAACGCTCCGGCATCGCCCCGGCATTATCGTCGCGCGGGTCTTGGGGCCGGTCGAAAATGCCGGGGCTGTTGGCGGTGCGTAAAAACAGCCAGTACAAACGGATGTTTTGCCGCTTGAAGGCCAAACGCAGTTGCAACTCGCTGTCCGGGTCTATCGCCGCCGCGCCATCGGACACCAGCAACACAATCCGCGAACCGCTCAAGGGCTGGTCTTTGAACATATCCAAAGCCATACCCAAGCCTTTGCTGACATGGGTGTACGCCAAAGCGGGCGTGGCGGTGGCGTTGATCGCCGCCTGTATCGCCGCCTTGTTTTCGGTCAGCGGCAACACGAACAACGGCGCGGTGCTGTATTCGGCAATGCCCAGCAAATCGTGCGGGCGTTGCCGGGCAAAATCACTTAACAGCCGCCGCGCCGCCGTGGCTTTGGATTCGTCCGCGCCATCCGGGGTTTTGCCCGCAAAGGTGTTGTCCATGCTGTTGCTGCGGTCTAACAGCAAGACGATGTTCGCACCATAACCGATGCGCTCGCGGCTTTGTTCGCTCTGGTGCAGACCCGCCAAACCCAAGACCAACGCTGCAATAGCCGCCATCGCGCACCCCCGCAACAACACGGACATGGCTTGCGACACCGGGTCGATGGGCAGCATCTGCAACCACGGGTAAGCACTGGGCTGGATGCCGCTATTGAACAACGGCAACACCGCCAGCACCAAAGCCGCTAGCCACCACGGCGTATCCATAGCCAATGTCATCGCCAGCCCCGTTCTTTATCCAAACAGGCCGCGCACAGCTTCCGTAAACTCGCCAATGTGTTGGTTTGGTTTGGCGCGGCATCGCTGAAAAAATGCTGGTTAGAGGTTTGGAAAAACCACCGCAGTTGCGCGTCAACGGTTTGATACGGCGGATGGCGTTGGTAAAAATCCGCCAATTGATGTTGGAACAACGGCGCACCATTGACGGCATTCAAGGCTTGGTGGAATTCGGTCAATGCTTCCGCCGTTTGTGCGTCTGACAATCCGGCGAGTTTTTTCGCCGCCCGCTTAAACACGCGGCGTTTCGGCAAACCCGGCAGATAGCCGTAGTAATATGCCAAACCGCCCGCACTGCCCAGCATGACGGCAAACGCCACCCACAACCCAGACACCACGCCCGCATCATCGAGCAATGGTGGCGCGGCATCGAGCCGCATATATTGCCCCGATTCATCTTTTCTAATCGACAACTCGCGCAACGGCGATAAGGTGAAATGCCAAGCGGGCACGGTTTGGCTGGCGTTATTACCGCCTTGCGCCAAAGGCAAGTCAAAACTGGGGATGGTCAGCATCTTTACTTCCAGCGGCGCGTAAAAGGCTTGGTAAACCAGGTCAATTTCATAGCGGAAGCCGCCGCTGATTTTGCTTTCAAAAACCTCGACCTTATTCACATTCAGCCAGCGGTTGACCGCACCGCGCTTGGGCAGGCCGCCACGTTGCAGTTGCACACCATTGCGGGTTTCGAGAATGATTTTGTGGCGGATTTCATCGCCGTTGAGATAGCCGAACGGGCGTGGGGTCAAAAATTCAAAATCGCTAACCGGTGTGTCGGGCGCATTGCTGCACGCCAGCAAGCACAACGATAAGCCGGCAATAACCCACTTGCTCATGCCGCCCTCTGTAAAAAATACGCTTGCACCTGCGCGGCGTTAAAATCATCTTGCAAAAACAAAGGCTCACAGCCATAGCTACGGAAAAAACTTTGCAGATGCCGCCGCCGTTGCTGGAAATTTTGCACAATCGTTCGCCGCAAGGCCGGACGCATAAACAGCGTGCGCGTGGCGCGGCTTTCGCTGTCCTGAAAACTGACCAAGCCCCATTCCGGCAGGTTTTCATAATCGCCCGTTTGCCAGACAACCAAAGGAACGACATCGTGCTGGCGCAACTGCGGCAAGATAGGCGCAAGGCTAGCCAAATCAAAATGAAAATCCGACAGCAAAAACACCAATGACGGACGATTTGGCAAATGCGGCAAAAGCGCTTGCCACGTTGGGTTTTGCGGCGTGAAACAGGCGGTTTGCAGTTGCTGGCTAAAAGCTTGGAGTGCGCCGCGTTGTTGGCAATGGCTGAGCTGATAACGGGGCGTGGTTTCACCGCCACAGCCGATAAAACTAAAACGGTCGCCATAACTAAAAGCCGATCCGGCAATGGAATCCAGACTAGCCAGTAACAAAGCCTTGTTTTGGCCCATCGACGCGGACCAATCCGCCAGCAACAGCACGTCAATCAGGCTATGTTGCTGGTAAACCCGCACCCGATATTGCCCGAACACATCCAACACACTCGCCCGCAAATCAATGCGCCGTGGATCGGGATGGGCAATGAGCGGCTCGTGTTGTTTGAACAAATGGCCGCTACTGACCCTGCGCCCGACATGTGCGCCCGGATAAACGCGGGTGCTGGGCATGGACAAACGGTATTGGAAGATTGGGGTTGGGTTCATGGTTTGTTTGTTTTCGCTCGTTCCCAAGCTCCAGCTTGGGAACGCCGTTGCCGAAGCTCTAGCTTCGTATGTTCATAATGTCGGGAAGCTAGAGCTTCCGAGACTGTGTTCCCATTTATGCCCAGCGGGTAAGCTGGAGCTTGGGAACAAGATGAAAGATGAACCGTTTTTTTCGTGTCTTTCGTGCTTCTTGTGCCCCAGAGGGTATTCGTGGACAAAACTCATTGCTGGTTAACCACCAAAAACACCACCAAGCCCGTAAACACGCCATACGCAGGCCAAGTGTATTTGCCCAATTTTTCAAATAGCCATTGCAACGCGGCGCTGTCCGGTTGGGAGACGGTTTGCGCGGCGCACCACCACAAGCTATTGAGCAAAGGCAAGAACACTAAAACTAAAAAACCGGGCGCATCAAAAAACAAATTGCTCCACGCGGCGGGATACGCACCGTCCGCCAGCCGCAAGATAATTTGCGCCAATAAAATGCCCCAAGCCGTCGCACCTAAGGTAAAGGCCAAGAGGAATAAGCGGTTATTAACAAGACATAAATACTGTGCGGGCTTGGCTAAAACCGGAATGCGTCTGGACAAATACACGACAAGCAAGCTCAGGCACAACAGCAATAAGCTGGTGTCGCTGAGCAAGTCCCAAAATTTCGGGCTGATGGCCTCGTTAACCGCACCGACATAATAGGCGGCGTATGGCGCGGGTTCTTGGTTGTCTAGGCCTTCGGCAATCAATACGGCAAACAGACCTAAGCCTGCGTAAGCGGCTATGGCTAAACGTAAGGCGGTGAGGTCGAAGGCTAAGTTTATGGCATTTTTTGTAGTGGTATCCATGGTGGTTTTCTTATTTTTATGTTCATTTCTACGCGTAGGGTGGGCAGTGCTGTTCTGCCCACCTCGGATGTTAATAAATGGTGGGCAGAACAACATTGCCCACCCTACATTTACGGCGCGGCAATTTGCGCCAATATCCCTGTTATCAATTGCGGCATCAGCTCCTCTTTCCGGTAGGCGTATAACGGGCTGAAAAATATCCGGTGCCCCATCGTCACGGCGTACACGGCCTGCAAATCTTCCGGCAATAAGTTATCGCGGCCTTCCAGCCAGCTGCGGGTTTTGGCGGCGCGGATAAAATAGCTCATGCCGCGCGGGCTGGCCCCGGCTTGGATCAGTTCCGCCATGTCCACATCAGCCAAGCGGATGCCGAATTTGGCGGGATTATGCGAGGCTTGCCACAAGGCCAAGGCGTAGGCTTTGAGTTTGTCGCTGCTGTGGATGTGCGCTTGGATGCTGGCGGCGACGTCATTAAGCTGGTAATAGGCGATCTGTCCGCTGACCATTTCTTGTACCAAACGGTCGGTGTCGTGGTAGCGCGGGTTGAACATCAGCTCTTGCAACACCGCTCCGTCAGTGGGCGTGTCGAGGCTGATTTCAAACATAAAACGGTCTTTGGCGGCGGCGGGCAATTCAAAGGTTTCTTCCCGCTCGACGCGGTTGCGGTCGGCGAACACTTGCAGATGCGGCAAATGGTAGGTTTGGTTGAATGCGCCGACGCTGCGTTCCGCCATCGCCCGTAATAATAAGGAATGGACTTGCGGGCGGGCGCGGTTGATTTCGTTAAAAAAGAAGGTCGCCAAGCGTTCGCGGTGGCTGAGCAAAGGGCCTGGGTCTACCCGAGGTTTGCCGCTGGCATCCAAGTAAGTGTAATAAATCAGGTCGGCTGGCATCAGGTCTATCGTGCCTTCGATGCGCTGGTAATCACCGCCCAAACCGTGGGCGATGGCGCGTAGCAAGGTGGTTTTGCCGACACCGACATTGCCTTCCAGCAGGACATGCCCCCGTGCAAACACCGCCAACAGCAAATGGCGCACGGCGGCGGTTTGGCCGATGACGATTTGGTTGAGCTGGTGTTCAAAGCGCAGGGCTTGGTCGCGGCTGGCGTGTAAGTCTGTCATGGTGGTCTATAAAAAAATCCGGCAAACAGGGGCTTGCCGGAATTGAGGGGGGTACTAGCCTAAAAATGATGAATTCTTTTCGCTCGTTCCCAAGCTCTAGCTTGGGAACTCAAGTCTCAGAAGCTCTAGCTTCGAGAAAGGCAGGAAGCTAGAGCTTCCAATCCTGCATTCCCAAGCTAGAGCTTGGGAACGAGCGCAACCAGTAGGATGTGCTGAACGAAGGGAAGCGCATCATTGGGCGTAACTGATGGGCTTCCTTTCGTCAGCCCATCCTACTTCTAAAAAACCGCCAAACTTAATTGGCGATGTCTTCCACGTCATAAACAAACTTCCCCGTTTTAACGAAATTCAGGCGGCGTTTCTCGTTACGCGCTTCCATTTCCTTAACCGATTGGGCTTGTTTATTCAGTTCGTTGACATCATGCTTGGGATCGTATTTGCTGCCTGCGACTTTGTCGGGATAGCCGGGTTTCGGCTCCCAGCACACGCCGGGTTCTTTGCAGTTGGTGCCATCGTAAGCCGATGCTGATGCGGACAATCCGGCGGCAACCACCGCCAAGCTGAGTAATGCTAATTTTTTCATCGTGTTATCCTCGTTATTGGTTTAACCATTTGGCCTTTTTCGGATCACCCGTGTAGATGTCGCGAATAAAAGCCATGATTTGCAACATTTCATCGGTGTTAAAGTTGACGTACTGCGGCCCCATCATGCCGTTGGCACCGCCGAACAAAAGTTCAAACAAGCCTTGGTCGGTGGCGTTGCGCGGATACGTCCAATAATCGTCCGCCAGACCGGGGCCGAGCTTGCCTTCCGCCTCATGTCCGTGGCAGCCGGAGCAGCCCGTCATGTAGAGGCTTTTGCCTTTTTCCACGATTTCCTTGTTGCCGTTGTAAGGGTTTTTGCCGTCCTGCATAAACTGCTTGAAGGCATCGGTGTTGCCGCCTTTTTTGGCGAAACTCAAATCCAAGGCTTCGCCAGTGATGGCGTTATGCAGGCTGATGTCGGCCTGGGCGGTGCTGAAAAATAGTGCGAACGACGCACATAGGGTGAGGGTTGATAATTTCATGCGCTGGTTTTTTCCTTAATGGGTTGCGGCGACGGCAACGGCTTCCGCGTCCAGCAAGGGTATGCCTTCGGCTTCGAGCAACTGCCGGATTTCCGGTTGTTTCGCTTTAATGACGTGGTTCAGTTGCGCCAGCAGGGCTTCGTTGCCTTTACGCACCGCCATCGAGGTGCTGTAGTGATGGCCAACCTTCTCGCCATCGGCACGCTTATTGGTGTCAGGAATAACGGTCATCGTCAACGGCGTGGCAGCAGCTTTGACATAACGCCCCGCCGCCGGCCCCCACAACGCCGCCACTTCGGCATGGCCTGAGGCGACTTCACCGACCAGTTTTGCGGTGTCGTATTTGACGTATTGGTTGCGCCTGGATTTAAAACCGGCCAGCTCCTGTGAATAATTGAACAGGTCGTTATAGCGCCCGATGGCGCGTAGCATCACTTCGGCGGGCGAACCCGGCACAAAGGCGATGCGCCGGGCTTTTTGCAAAGCTTCGCTATCCCAATTTTCGATGTCCAATTGCTCGCTCTGGCGGGTGATGAACACATAGCCGGAACGGTAATACGGCACACTGGTGGACACGCGCGGGTCGCCCGTGTCCACGCCGATCACGGCATCGCACAAACCTTTGTCCAAGGTGTCGCGCAGGTAATAGCGCGGGTCACTCCAATAGACGTACTCGACTTTTTTGTGCAATGCTTCCCCGACTAACTGGGCGAGTTTGTTTTCAAAACCTTCGCCGTTGTTGTTGGAGTACGGCATTTCATCTTCGGCGGCACAGATTTTTAAGGTGCTGTCGTCGGCGTAGGCGGTGGATAGGCTTAAGCCCAGGCAGACAACGGCGAATAAGTGTTTTTTTGTTAATGGCATGTTTTATTTCCAATTTTTGGCAGTGAAGCGAATCTGTGGTTTCTTCGTAGGGTGGGCAACGCTGTTCTGCCCACCTTAGAGCGAATAAATCGGTGGGCAAAACAACGTGCCCACCCTACAGATGCGTTCTACACTAGAGCGCAAACACCATCACGCCGCCGCCCATTTGCGTGTAATGCGCCAATTCTTTAAACGCACCCACCGCACCTAAGCCTGCTGTCGGGTCTTTCAGGTCAAACACCAAACCAACCCCTGGCCAACCGCCGACCCCGTAATAAATCGCCACATATTGCTTGCCGTTATGCAGGTAAGTGATAGGGTGGCCGATAACGCCGGAAGGCAGTTTGAATTTCCACAGCTCTTCACCGGTTTTGGAATTCAGGGCTTTGATGTAACCATCCAAGGTACCGTAAAACACCAAGTCCCCGGCGGTGGCGGTCGTGCCGCCCCAGACCGCGAATTTCTCTTTCACTTCCCATTCAAACTCGCCAGTCACCGAGTTCATGGCCTTGACTTGGCCTAACGTGCCTTTTGGCCCTGGGTACATGTTCAACGTCGCGCCGACGAAGAACTGGCCTGCGCGGTACGGCAGCATGAACGGTTCCCAATCCATACAGATGTGGTTGATGCCCATGAAGAACAGTTTTTTCGCAGGGTCGTAAGATTCGATACCTTGGTTGTGGTAGCCCATCGCCGACGGACAAATGCCTTTGGCTTCGTGATCCATGTGCGTTGAATATTCGGGGTCACGGACTGGCAAGCCGGTTTTCAGGTCGACTTTTTTCACCCAGTTAACGGTGTCGTCAATCTTGAAGGCATTGACCAGATCGCCGTTTTCACGGTTTAGCGTGTACACCAAACCGTTACGGTCGGGATGGGTCAGCAACTTGGTTTTCTTGCCATCGACCACTTGTTCGGATAGCCCCATGTAATTGACGCCCGCATAGTCCCATTCGTCATGCGGGGTTTTTTGGTAGCCGAATTTCGCTTCGCCCGTGTTGACATCACGCCCCCAGATGGTCATCGTCCATTTGTTGTCGCCAGGGCGCATGGTTTCGTTCCACGGCGCCGGGTTGCCGGAGCCGTAATAGAGCATGTCCAGGTCAGGGTCAAAGGCGTACCAGCCCCAGTTGGTGCCGCCGCCGATTTTCCACGCGTCGCCTTCCCAGGTTTTTAGCCCCAAACCAAATTGCCCATAATGCGGGTTGGCCTTATTGAAATCTTTCGCCAGTTTGATGTCTTCATCCGGGCCGGTGGCGTAAACACGCCAGAGTTGCTTGCCGTCCTTGATGCTATAAGCGGTGGCGTAACCGCGCACGCCCAATTCCGCGCCGGAGCTGCCGACGATGACCTTGTCCTTGACGACAAACGGCGCGACCGTTAACGTTGAACCCATGGCAATGTCGGAGTTTTCCATTTTCCAAAGCAGTTCACCGGTCTTGGCGTTCAAGGCGACGATATGCCCGTCCAATTGGTTTTGGAAAATGGTCGCCGGATAGCCGTTGCCTTCCGGTGCGTAAGCCAAGCCCCGGTTAACCACATCACAACAGGCCACGGCGCGGGCCGCCGGGTTTTGTTTAGGTTTGAATTCCCAGAGGATTTTGCCCGGCTCGTTCAAGTCGATGGCGAAAATATTGTTCGGGTACGGGGTGTGGACATACATGATGCCGTTGACGACCAAGGGGCCGCCTTCGTGGCCGTTCAACACGCCCGTGGAAAATGACCAGACCGGTTTGAGGTTTTTGACGTTGGTGATATTGATGTCGTACAGCTCGCTAAAATGGGTCGCGCTGTAATCTTTGGTCTGCATCACCCAGTTGGTGTTTTGGCGTGACAGCTTGTCCAGCTCCTTATTCGCCTGCGCGGGTTGCGCCAACGCCAAGAGTATGCCCGCCGCCAATGCAGTGCGTCCTGCAGTGGCGGCCATTTTCAAAATCCGCATGATTCCTCCAGAATGTTATTTGGTGTGTGTTCAATAGGGCCTAGCCGTGTGTCCCGAAAGTGCTTGGCTTGCTTGATCGAGCAATGGTTGCTTAGGACACCCGGCTATGCTGGACAGGAATGATACGGGAGGAGACAGGCAGGCCGTTACGGAATAAGCCTTTAAAACAGCCGGGAAAATGGCGGCAAAATTGGGTGAAATATTCCTGTGACGCTCGTTCCCAAGCTCCAGCTTGGGAATGCGGGATAGGAAGCTCTAGCTTCCTGCCGTTCTCGAAGCTAGAGCTTCGGCTACTGCGTTCCCAAGCCGGAGCTTGGGAACGAGCGTAAAAAGGAAATCTTCCTATAGTCCCGGTATCGCAAACACGGCATCATGGGCGTTTTATCGGTAAGGAGGATAAGGTGTCACAAAAAGTCAATGTCTTGTTGGTCGACGACCATGCGGTGGTCAGGGCGGGTTATAAAACCTATCTGTCCTTATCGGAAAACATCGGGCAAATTTACGAAGCCGACCGGGGCGAAACCGCCTGCCAGTTATATAACCAGCATCAACCCGACTTGGTCGTGCTGGACTTGTCGATGCCCGGCATTGGCGGTTTTGAGACTATCCGGCGGCTCATCAGCCGCGATCCCCACGCCAAAATCTTGGTGTTCAGCATCCATAATGAACTGGTCTACGTCACCCGCGCCTTAAAGGCCGGGGCGAAAGGCTATATCACCAAAAACAGCGTCCCCGAAACGTTGATAACCGCCGTCGGCAGAATCGCCCAAGGAGGTACGTTTGTTGACCCTGAACTTGCCCAACAACTGGCAGCCACCATGACTTCAGGCTTGGATGATTCGGAAAAGATAAAATTATTGTCGCCACGCGAATTTGACGTGTTTTGCCTATTGGCAAACGGCTACACCACGCACAAGGCGGCGGAAAAATTGTGTTTGAGCTATAAGACCGTGTGCAACCACGGCACGGCGATTAAGGAAAAGTTGGGGGTGGCGACGATTGCCGAGTTGACGCTGTTGGCGACAAGGCAGGGTTTGATTGGGGCGCAGGATATGGTGCAATAATTGACGTAAAAGGTGGGCAAAACAGCCCACCCCACCCTACCGCTTAGCCTGGTTATTTCTCGACTTGGGCTTTAAGCCCTGCCAAGCCATCCTTAAAAAACCCATTCATCGCTTTCACCGCCGCCTCGTCATTCAGATTTTCGGGTGGCGTATTGCCCGTGTCGCCGCGATAAAAACGGCTTTTTAACACCACGGTGCTATGGCCGGCATCGCCGCCAGGGCTGACTTGTAAGGTCACGGAATAGGAACTCGCCGGAAAGGCTTGGACGTTTTCGGTTTTCAGGCGGTAGCTGTATTCGTGGTCTTTATCGCTGTAAAAATCCAATTCTTCAAGCAATTGCCCGCCGTTTTGCAGCGTGATAGTGCGTGTGCCGCCGGATTCGTGCTTGCCATCGCCTGTGCTGTGTTTGACATCGGGATGCCAGTTGGCGATGCCGTCAAATTGCTTTACTGCCTCCCACACCGTGGCGACGGGCGCGTTAATAGTGACGCTTTCCTTGGCTTTTTGGGGAGTTGGCCCGTGGGCTAGGGCAAGGATAGGGAACATCAAGAAACTGGCAAACACAAAAACGACGGGCTTCATAAACAAATTCCTAGAAAAAGGCTTATTATTGATAAACCATGGTAAATCCGCTTGGGGGATATTCCTGATCTTGCTTGGAAGAATTCCTGTTTTCACGTCCGTTCCCAAGCCGGAGCTTCATTGCCCACAGTGAAGGATTTTTCCGTTCGTCCTGAGCTTGTCGAAGGATGAATGGAAAAATCCGACTCCCGCAACACAGCCGTTCATGCTTCGACAAGCTCAGCACGAACGGCTGTGTTGCTTAACTGTGGGCAGTGAAGCCGGAGCTTACCCTCTGTGGCAGTGTGGGAACGGGCGTAAAACCTACAACTCAAACCGGTATTCAATCCCCGCCCAATAAGCGCGGGGCGCGCCGGGGCCGATGAGCGTGGTGTTGAGCCAGTCATTGGAATTGTAATTCCAGCCGCTAGAACCAACCGCGCCTTTTTCGGAAGGCGAAAAGGGGTTGATACCTAAACGTCCTGCCGTGGCGTATTGGGTATCGAAGACGTTGTTGACCATACCAAACACCGAAAAACCTTTCGTTAGGTCGTAACGGCTTTTCAGGTTGAAAATGACATAACCAGGTACAGTCCCGGCATCGGTAAATTGCCGCAGGCGGATCAGTTCCATGCCCGTACCGGTGCTGTTGGGGCGTTCGATGTAGTCATACGCGCCTTGGCTATGCCCGTTGTTTTCGTTGCCGCGCACAAACGACGAAGAATGCGCGACCATGCCGACACCCAACTCCCATTTCCGGGTAAGATGCAGGTTGACGTTAACATTAAGGTTATGAAGCGGGATGCCCGGCATTCGGTCGCCGGGTTGGATTTGGATCATATCTTGGATGGCTTCCAATGGCCTGCCCGATTCATCGTATTTGGGTTCCAGGGGCGTACTGACGGCGGCGCTGCTATTGTGCGGGCTAACCATGAACAAATTAGATTGGAAAGTCGCTTCGGTCAGGCCGTAATTGGCGCGGAAATCGACGATGCCGACTTTGCCGGAAAAGCCCAATTCCAAGCCTTGCCTGCGGGTGTCGCCGATAGTGTCAAAAAAACTGCGGCTGGCGGTGATGCCGACCAGATAAATATCGTCGCGCAAATCGGTGCGGTAAAGGCTGGTGTTCCATTCCCAATCACCAAACACTTTGCCGCGCATCCCCACTTCATAAGAATCGGCAAAAATTTGCGGCAAATACGGGTCACCGGATAGTGATGTTGGCAAGGTGCAGGCCCCGCCAATGGAAGCGACACTTTTCGGGACTTTGGGTGAATTCGGGTCGCCTGGGGTCTGCGGCACCAGCGTACCGTCATAAGCACAACCCAATTCAACGCTGGACGGGGTTCTGGTGCCTTGGCTCCAGTTAAAAAAAACATTCAAGTCTTTCGCCGCCATTTGGCTGTCTTTGAATGGCAAGTAACTGATGCCCAAAGATGGATTGAAGGAATTGTATTCAAATTGCTCCGCAGTCGGCGTTTCGCTGTATTTGCCCAAACCGTAATACGGGTCTTGTGACAACAACACGTCCTTATCCCAATTCGCCCGCAAATTGTAGTTAGGCGTATCCCCACACGAAGCCGGGTCAGTGCCTTGGCAAACAATCACCGTCGGGCGGTAGGTGTTGAGGTCAACAATATCATGCAGATTCTCAAACCCCGCCCGCGTCCTCGCCCTGAGCTTATTGCTCACTTGGGTATGGTTAAATCGCCCCGAAACGCTCAGATGCAGGTTATTTTTTGGCGAAAAGGTCTCGCTAAAATAGCCGCTGAAGGTGTTGGATTTGCCGGTAAAGGAATTGTTGTGGATGTCTTCCCGCGCCGCGACAAACAACGGGGCTATCGCTTTGGGGGCGAGGTAGACGCGGTGTGATGCGTCCATCAAGCCTAGGCGTTGGCTGGTGTCAAAATCAGAATCTGACAGATCAGCCGAGCCGCCGACCATGAATTTATGCTGTTCGCTATCCCAGTTTAATTGCATAGATGCGCCATCGGTCATTTGTTCAATCGCGGTGCTGCTCAACACGCCAACCGGCGTGCCTTTCACCCAACCTTTGGACGACAGGCCGGGGCGTTGGTTTTTCGGATCACCCGCTGCACCATTACGCGGCCCGGAATTTTTTCCAACAGGGACATAATTGACTTGGTCGCAATCAGCTTCCATCGGCGGCACTAAGGTCACATAATCCTGATTGCGGGCGTTCAATGGTTTGTTAATAGTGCCAGGATCAATCAAACCGTCAAAATTCCTATCCAAGCCATAGTCAGGTACGCCATCTTTATTGGCATCCTGGTAACGGCAAACCGGTTGTCCAGTGCGTGTGCCGTTGGCGCGTAGCGGATTGGCCCAGCCGCTGTCCATGTCTTGAAAATCTTCATAAATATCGCCTGCAACAGATTTCCGGTTGCTGTCACGGCGGTAGATTTGTCCGGTCAGGCTGAGATGGCCGTTAAAGTAAAACTCACCACCTAAGCTGTATTGCTGCAAATCGTTTTCGGTGCTGTCCGGCGAGCTGAACACGGCGGTGGGGTCTTGCCGGTATAACTCAGTCGGAACCAGGCCATTGCCCAGCAATTGGTTGCCCGCCAGCAAAGTGCTGGCTTTTAAAGAAAACCGTTCGCCACGCCAATCAACACGGGCAAAACCTTGTTTGACTTGTGACGGCGAATTCATCCGCCAGCCTTCTTCGTCAAATCCGGTGAACGCCAAAAATCCGCCCAACACGCCATTATTCCATCCCGCCGACACCTCGCCTTTTTTTCTATCCCAAGAACCGCCTTGGAAACTGAGGTTAACGCCAGGGTCTTCAAAACCATTTTTGGTCCGTAGTGACAACGCCCCACCCAAAGTATTGAGGCCAAACAGCGGATTGGAACCCGGAAACACATCCATGCCCGACAACGCGTTCATCGGGATCAAATCCCAATTGACAATATCGCCAAACGGCTCGTTAACCCTGACACCATCGAGAAACACCGACAAGCCTTGCGGCGTGCCGATTTGTGGCGAGGCCGAAAAGCCCCGGTAGCTGATGTCCATTTGGAACGGGTTGCCTTGATAATCGTTGACATTCACCGATTGCAAACGGGAGTTCATCAGATCACCCAGGCTGGTCGCCATGGAATCTTTAATGTCTTGGCTAGTGATGGATTGGACGTTGCCGGGAATTTGTTCTTTGCTTAACTGCAGGCCTTCGCCGGGGCCAAGCTTGGTGTATTTCTGGCCTTCAACAATCACAGTGTCCAACTCGACAGGCGTATTGTTGCTGGCTTCGGCAAAACAAAGCCGGGCTGGCACTAGCAGCACCAGGAAAAATGCGAGGCGCAAATCCGCCTTGTCGGGCAGGCGATAAACAAGGTTGGGGGTCTGTGGCATAACAACGGCAGCGAAAGGAAACGGGGTCAGGATTTTTGCCCGTTCATGACGGGCAAGGCGGCCGCCATCTTAGAAGCTATCGAAAGCATACGGTGTGGGAAAAATTCCCTAATCTTTCAGGAATTTTTCTTAATGTGTTGGCAGGCATATTCCGCGTGTTTTTTTTTCTATAGAATCCGCCGGAATGTTGGTCCGGCGCGGGAAGCCGGAATATTTTTGGCATGTTGGACACCCGCCCCATTGCCACGAGCACAGGCCATTGAATTACGGATTTAGGTTATCTACTGAAGGCGTGGCAGGCACTCCGCGCCCGTCACACGCGTCCCCAAGCTCCGGCTTCACCGCCGTTAAACTAATAAATAAGTGTTAATATTCATGTTGTTATGATTTTTTAGTATATCAATCGTAGGTCGGGTTAGCGATAGCGTAACCCGACGCAATCAGCACCCAAAGTGTCGGGTTACGCTATCGCTAACCCGACCTACGAATTCATAACATATTGTTTTAATTAAATTAACAACCCGATTTAATGGCAGTGGCGCACCACAGGGGATGACGGTAAACGTCACTTAAGGCATGGGTAAGAAAAACTGGACACAAAGCGGCTATGGCTAAATTCACCTTGTTAATCACGGCATTGCCCCTGATAGGCGGCCTTGCTTTAGGCTCGACTTATCTGGCCTTGTCTTGGGACAAACCATCAAAATTTGCCGATACCGTGGCGGACCGCACGCACAAGGCATCGGAAACAGCCAGCTATCCTGCTGTAAATACCAGCAGGATAGCTATCCAAGAAAGCCTATCCGCCCAACCATCCCGGCACAAAACCGAAAAATTGCCCGGCGTATTCCGCGGCGATTGGGGGGAAACGCCAGTTTACGCGGCGAATGACCGGGTCAATTTCGAAGGCGCGGCTTATCTCAGCTTATTGGACGAAAACCAAAACCAGCCGCCACCCTTAAGCCCTGCCTATTGGCGTATGGTGAAAACAGCGGAGCTTAAAAACCCGGAGGATTGTTTGTCGATCGGCCCTGATGCGCACTTGGATGCCTGTGATTTCACCCAGGAGAACAGCCTGAAAGATAGGGACTTGCAGGGTGCGGACTTATCCCAAGCGCGGCTGGGTGGCGATTTGGGTTCGGCGAATCTGAGCGGGGCGAACTTAAGCGGCGCGGCGGTGATAGGGGCGTTGCGCATCAGCCCCAACACCCAAATGGACCGCGCCAATTTGTCGGGCTTGCAATCGGATGGCAACAACCCGCTGATCGCCGAAGCGGCGACTATGGATAAGGTCAATTTCAGCAACGCCAACCTTTATGGCGCGAAGCTAAAAGCCGCCAACCTCACTGGCGCAAGCTTGACAGGGGCCATACTCACAGGTGCGGATATGCGTTCAAGCCGCATGGAAGGGACGGATTTAAGTAAAACCGACATGACCTACGCCAGGCTTTCATGGGCATCTTTCAAGGGCGCAACGTTCAATAAGGCGGATTTGACAGAAGCCAACTTGAGCAAGGCCAATTTTTCGGCGGCGAACCTGCATGAAGCCAATCTGGCAGGCACCAACCTCGCTGGAACTAATTTGTCAGGCGCAGACCTGCGTGGTGCCAATCTGACAGATGCCCAAGGCACGGAGAGCGCATTGATCGACGGCAACACCCGTTTCATCTCCGCAACCTGCCCTGACGGGATGGTTGTGGACGGGATGCAAACCACAAGCTGTGTAGGCCACGGGTTCTAGCGCCATCACTTTTTATCAGGGAAGGGCCGTTAATTTGTCTACAGCACGGATTTAGCTGACGGACAAATGCCTGTCCACAATTCAACCATCCACTTAGGTAAACTTATGCAAAAGACGATTCTCTTCAGCACCTTGCTCGGTAGTTTATTGCTGGCCACCGCACCGGCCATGGCAACCGGATTTGTTAATTTACGGCCCGCCGGCAGCACTGTCCCTGGCGGCATATCCGCTTATGCCAGTTGTAACCTCACCGGAAATTTTGGTTCCAACCCCAATGGTTCCACCCCGCCCACTTTTTCCCCTAACGGCGGTGGCAACAATATCTGCGCGGTCCCTAAAGCCACCCCGCCTTTAGCGGGCTATGGCTTAACCGCCAATACCGTCCGCAACATCGTGATGAATAACGCCTATACCCTTAAGCAACCCATCATCGTTGGCACAGTCACTGACCGGGTTTGGCGGAACGGCACAAACTGCATTTATGCCGCCAAAATCAGGATGGACAACGTCGATTATGACCGCAGGCCCGTCAGCCCTGGCGTGCAATATTTCGAAATGAATGACTTCCTCCGCGCTGGCTTTAAAAACCGTGGGCCGGTGGCCGTTGCCTACCATTTCACAACAACCGGTGGCGGCGCATCAGACGACGTGCTGTATCGGGCAGGCCTGACGTTCACATCGGTAGTCCATAAACCTGGGGATAAGGCCAGGCCACTGACCAGTGTTGCGCCACTCAGCCAAAATTGGGTGGATTTCACTACGGACGTCAATTTTCATGACGATGATGGTTCATCGGTTAGGGATTCTTCATGGTTATTGGTTAAAAGCACTTGCACCACTGCGGCGCCCACGGCATTGTCAGGTGCTTTACGGCTCCGCCAAATGGGGCAGGAAGAACAACCCTTGATTGAAATCAAAATGGACGGCTACGCCCCGGCAGGTGCAGGCACAGCCCGGTAAAGCCAAGGGCGGGTTTGTTGCCGGCATGCTTAGTTGCCTAAAATAATTTTGGGCAACTGCAAACAACACCGCTTATTTCCCAATCCTCATAAAGCCCCCGTCACCAAGCGGGATAAGCCTTCAAACCCTTGCTACCCCGCCCCTCATTTCCCCACCGCACCTAACACCATCGCTATATGCGCCAATTCGGCAACGGTGTCGACATTCAATTTATTCTTAATATGGGTACCGTAATTGGCAACCGTTTTGTAACCCAGGCACAATTCTTCAGCGATTTTATGCGCGGTCAAACCTTTTGCCAGCAATAGGAAAATGTCAAATTCCCTAGGCGATAGGGTCTCGACAATGGAACGGTAATGGTCAACCTGAACGGAAGGGGACGCTTTGAGCAAGCCTTGCTCAATATAAATTTCCCCATCGGCAATTTTATGGATGGCTTCCACCAAAATATGCGGCGCGCTGCTTTTCGTGATATAGCCTTTCGCGCCAGCCGCCAGGGCCCGGTTGACGTAGACGCTTTCATCATGGACGCTAAACACCAGCACCTTGGCGTTTTCATCACGCAAGCAAACCCGCCGCAAGGTTTCCAAGCCACCGATACCGGGCATAGACAGATCCAGCACAATGACATCGGGATGGGTTTCCTGGCACAGTTGGAAAACCGCCTCGCCGCGCTCAGCTTCGGCAACGACTTCCACTGTCTCCACGGCCGACAATAGCAAGCGGAAACCGGCACGGACAATCGCGTGGTCATCGACCAAAAGGATTTTTATCGGGCCTTTCATAACAAGGGGATAGCCGCGCTAATGCGTAGCCCCTGTCCAGGGGCGGTAAAGATGGCAAATTCGCCGCCTAGGCTGTTGATACGCTCCCGCATGCCCAACAAGCCAAAACCAGTCTTGATGCTGACAGGCACGCAACCCAGGCCATTATCGGTGACTTCCAATTGCAAACACTGGTTGCCGTCAATACCGAGGCGGATAGTCGCTTCGCTGGCATTGGCATGGCGGACGATGTTCGTAATACCTTCTTGTACCACCCGGAACAATTGGATACTCATTTTGGCATCCAATTGGTCAACTTCGTCAGGACATAGCAACATGATGGACAAATCCGGTTGCCGGCTGGCCCAATGGTTGAGCAAATCTTCCAACGACGCTTTCAAACCCAGCTCCGCCAATACCAAGGGATGCAAATTACGCATCATGGACCTGACCACAGCAATGAGGTGGTCACAAACACCAATGACCGTATCGGTGATTTGCCCGACATCGGCTTGTGGCTTTTTGGCAGTGACCGCCATCACTTTGATGGCGGTCAACGATTGCCCCAATTCATCATGCAGCTCCTGCGACAAATGTTGCCGTTCCGCTTCTTGGATTTGTAAGGAATGTAGGGTCAAGGCACTATTTTCTTTATGGGCGGCGTCCAGGACATCCGTCATGTGGTTGATGGCTTTGGCGATGTGGTCATATTCCTGGGTGGCAAATTCCGGCAATTTTTGCTGGTATTGGCCCTGCTCTATGGCTTTTAAGCTATCGACAATGACGGCAATGGCTTTAAACGCTTTGTTGAACACTAAATTGACCGCCAAAAAAGTCAGCACCGCCATAAAACCCAAGGAGATAAAAAAGGCCTGGCTTTCTTTCCAAGCCTCGCTAATTTCATCCAAAGGGTCGGCTTGTATGAACAGGGTGATATGTTGGCCATCGGCGGTGAGCAATTGTTGTTCAATGGACGGATAGTCGGCTGAAACCAGATCCACAAACCACTGCGGTGGCGCATCGTCTGCTTTGGCCAGCTGTTGTCCGGCAGTAAACTTGACCATTTCGCCGCCCGCTTTCTTTAAATGAATTTGCAAATGGCGGGTTTGCTCAAGCGACACAAAACGCGGCAACCACGCGCTCACATCAAAGGCGGTTTGCCGCGCTTGCGGAAAGTTAAGTTGGATCAATTGCGCGGCAAGGTTTAAGGACGAATCAATTTCTTTACTGACCGCACCGCGTGCTTGCCAAACCGCGACCGACCCGCCTAACACCAGGATAATCAAACTGGCCAAGACGATACGCAGGTTGATCTGGAAACGTAAGCTCATGGTCAGCCCTCCCCGCTTTTGACAACTGTCCAGTGGATAAAACCCATGGCTTGCCGCACTGGAACCGTGGAAGGCGCAAGCATGGCTAAAGCCAAAGTCGCCGTCAATAGCAACACCGAGGCGGTAAAGTTTTGGTAATGGAACAATTTCAAGGCCGTACCAAAGGATTTTTTCATGCGTTTATTGCTAAGGTCGACACTGAACAATTCATCCAACAACAAATGGACAACAAAACCCAAACTGATAAAAAAACCATCCAGCCAGGCTTGGATGATTGTCCAGTGTAAAATATAGAAGCTGATACACGTTGCCAACAAGCCAAAAAACACAGCGGCCAATAAGGAATGGAAGACCCCACGATGTTCGGTGAAACGGTTGAACAATCCAAACACGCCATACCGCACCATTAAATAAGCGACAGCCGCCACCCCAAGCACCCAATACGATTCATGCCGTCCATAAAAGGCCTTTGCCGCCGTTATTGCGCTGATTATCGCCAGCACATTGAACAACAAACGTATTGGTTTAGAATTATCGGCATCAATATCTGGCAACATGCCGCCAATTGTACCTAAAAGCACCAACCACACGGTTTGGTCAGCCGTAATCAATTTCAGGTCTGCTGCAAAGCCAGCCGCCGCTGTGCTGGCGGCAACAGCGACCGCAACATGGGTTTTAAAATTTGCCATACTTTATTCACAAAAAATCACAACAACCATAATAATCATTGGTTGCTAAAACGTAGGCAATTATACTAGACGGCGAACTGTCACATTTTTTAATCTTTCCATTCCCTAATGGCTAGCCCGCTAATGAGCATTCCTTTAACCTGTTTTAAAGCCTACGACATCCGTGGCAGAATCCCGGATGAACTTAATCCGGACATCGCTTACCGCATTGGCCGGGCTTATGCCGAAAAAATCCAGCCAAAATCAGTGATCGTCGGCCGTGACATCCGCTTATCCAGCGACGAAATGGCGGCGGCGGTCAGCCGCGGCCTAATGGACGCGGGTGCCGATGTGTACGACATTGGTTTATGCGGCACTGAAGAAGTGTATTTTGCAACCTTTGCCTATCAGGACGCGGGCAAAATGATGGACGGCGGCATTATGGTCACCGCCAGCCATAACCCTAAAGATTACAATGGCATGAAACTGGTGCGCGAGCATAGCAAGCCAGTGAGCGGCGACACTGGCCTGGATGACATTAAACAATTGGCGGAAACAAATGAATTTGCCGCCCCCAGCGGGGCACGCGGCCAACTGAAACACATTACGATAGGTGAGGCATACATCCGGCATCTGCTGGGTTATTTAGGGGCCGAACCTTTAAAGCCGTTAAAAATCGTCGTCAATGCCGGCAACGGTGCCGCAGGCCATGTCATTGATTGGCTGGAAGCGTCATTGCCCACCCTCACCTTTATAAAAATCCACCACGAACCAAACGGCCATTTCCCTAACGGCATCCCCAACCCCTTATTGCCCGAAAACCGCGCCAGCACCATCGCCGCCATCCACGCACACAAAGCCGACTTGGGCATCGCTTGGGACGGTGATTTTGACCGCTGCTTTTTATTTGACGAAACCGGCCGTTTTATCGAAGGTTATTACATCGTCGGATTGCTCGCCGCGGCTTTTTTGAAACTAAACCCCGGCGCGAAAATCGTCCACGACCCCCGCCTGACCTGGAATACCGTGGACATTGTCAACAACCTATCCGGTATCGCCATCCAAAGCAAAACCGGACATGCGTTCATTAAAGAACGGATGCGTAGCGAAGATGCCGTGTACGGCGGGGAAATGAGCGCACACCATTATTTCCGCGATTTTGCTTACTGCGACAGCGGCATGATCCCTTGGCTGTTAGTCGTCGCCTTAATGGGCGACAGTGGCAAACCCTTATCCCAACTGCTGGATGAACGGATGCGCTTGTTCCCCGCCAGCGGCGAAATCAACCGGGTCATTGCCGACCCGGCCGCTGTGCTCGCAAAAGTCCGGCAACATTACCAACACGAAGCCCTGGAAATTGACTTTACTGATGGCTTAAGCATGGAATTTGCCGGGTGGCGGTTTAACTTACGTTGCTCGAACACCGAACCGTTAGTGCGTTTGAACGTTGAAGCCCGTGGCGATGAAACGCTGATGCAGGCGAAAACCGCAGAACTATTGGCTTTACTGGCCGAATAGACGAAGGCCTTGCTGTCCGTAACTCCGGCAAGATAGGGCCATGGCTTTAACTTGAAAGCCTTATTACCCAATAATTGGCACCAAACAGAGGAACCATCATGAGTATCCTGGATGAAATAAGACAAAAAGCGGCGGAAAAAAAACAGGCTGAATATGAGCAAAGCCTGATTGATAAGCGGCTGGAAGAAACCTACCAGAAAATACTTTTGCCCAAAATGCAGTTCCTATATGACAACCTAAAGGAACTGGTTGAATATTTAAACTTCCTTGAAGAACCGATACCTGTCACCCATTATTGCCGCCACTATCCGCAATTTGGCACCCTATACCAGCAAAACTATAAAATCAATACCGATGGCCGTATGGGGATGGCTGATTACCACCGCTTGATGCAGATCAATGTCAGCTTCTATTGTGAAGCCGAAGGCAACTTTAGCTACACCTTATCGTCCAGAGGATTAATTGACCGGGAATACGCTTTCCTGTTTGACCGGGGCTTACGTTTCCAGCAGAAAAATTACCGCTCCGACAGGGCGCAGTTTGTCGTCGAACGGAAAATTCCGGTGCGTTTTCAGATTTTGCTGGACTACCCTTCATCAAAACTGAAAGTCAATATCTACAATCATGAGAATTTCCTGACATTTCATAAAAGTTTTGCTATCGAGCAACTTGATGATGAGTTCCTGGATTCGTTCCTCAGTTATTTTATGCGCAGGGACAACCGCTTTATCCGCACCACCATTTCAGAAGAAGAAAGGGCGGCAATATTGGATAATATCGCCCTCTTCCACAAAAATGAACAACGGCATACGCAACCCGACCTCTTCAACACCACTTTTGAACAGGACGGGAAACAGGCCTCCGATCCGGTAAGAAGAATATTTAGCAGGTTCAATAAATTATAAAAACATATCTTCGGGGGGTATCGGACAGGGGCGACCGTCTAAAGGACAGGCGCCACCGACCCCCGCCTTCCGTTTCAGCAAGCCCATACCACCGGCTTATCTAAAATCTCCAGACACCAAGGCGGGGATGCCATCCGCCACCCGCGTAGGACAAGATCCCAATATCCCGGCTTAAGCCATACGGCCAAGTATTGCCTTATCCGAAAAGCCCAGTATACCGTTTACATGGGGGGCAATAAGCCTTGGCCAGCAACGGCAGCGTCTTATTGGTTTTCATGTTACTGCATCTTAAGCGGAATTTATGTAATATTGTCGCCCACTTTAAAATCCACTGAACGACTGAGCCCCTAATGAATAAAGCGATAGTGTTAACAGGTATTACCACCACCGGAACCCCCCATCTCGGCAATTATGTCGGCGCGATACGCCCCGCCATTGCCGCCAGCAAAAATGCCGATGCCCTGCCATTTTACTTTTTGGCGGACTACCATGCGCTGATCAAGTGCCAAGAACCTGAACGGGTCAGGCAATCCAGTTTGGAAATTGCCGCAACTTGGCTGGCATTAGGCCTCGACACCGCTAATGCCGTGTTTTACCGCCAGTCAGATGTGCCGGAAATCCTAGAATTGTCGTGGATGCTAACGTGTGTGGCATCCAAAGGTTTAATGAACCGCGCCCACGCTTACAAAGCGGCGGTGGCTGAAAATGAACAAAGTGGCGAAAAAGACCCTGATAAAGGCATTACGATGGGCTTGTTCAGCTATCCGATTTTAATGGCGGCGGATATTTTGATGTTCAACGCCAATAAAGTGCCGGTCGGAAAAGACCAAATCCAACATATTGAAATGGCGCGGGACATGGCCGCACGTTTCAACCATATTTATGGGGAACATTTTGTCTTGCCCGAAGCCTTGCTGGAAGAACATGGCGCGACCTTATCCGGCCTGGACGGAAGGAAAATGAGCAAAAGCTACAACAACACCATCCCGCTGTTCGAGCCTGAGAAAAAATTGCGCAAGCTGATCAACAAAATCAAGACCAATTCGTTGGAACCCGGTGAACCCAAAGACACTGAGGGCTGTACCTTGTTCAGCATTTATCAGGCCTTCGCCTCCCCCCATGAAGTCGCGCATATCCGCCAGCGCTACGCTGAAGGCATAGGCTGGGGCGAAATGAAGCAAGTGCTTTTTGAACATATCAACAACCACATCGCACCGGCAAGGGAGCGTTATGAAGCGTTGTTACAAGCGCCGGAACATATTGAAACACAATTGCAAGAAGGCGCAGAAAAGGCCCGTGACATCAGCATACCTTTTATGCAAAAACTCCGTAAATCGGTAGGCATTTCTAGGATTTCATCGTGAAAACCAGCAAAAAAAAGCTCAAGTTCACTGATTTGCTTCAGGAATCACTATGGTTTGTCAAACTGCGGCCAGTGGCATGGTTCGGCTATTGCCTATTCGTAGGCGCCGTACTGGTGTTGGGTAAAATCTCTTTGGCGGCCGGTATTTTTGCCGCCGTGTCGTGTTTGTTTGTCGGTGTCGGGATTGCCAAATATATCGACATGAAAGCAACATCGGAACACCCGGTCGGGTTTTACTGGGCGATTAACAAAAGCTTGCCGCTGGCCGTGCTGGCGGCAAGCAGCATTGTCGCCTGCTGGTTTGTGTTTATGCTGGTCGCCAGCCTGATTTCTGGCGAATATTACAAAATCGGCGAATTCTTTTTCCACTGGGAATTGACGCCACACAACCTACATCGGGAAACGGCCCGGGAAGTCTTCAGTTGGATCTATTCTTACGCCAACGTCACGTTGATTTTTGTGCTATTGATGTTGACGACATTTGCCGGCTGGTTTAGCCATCCGTTAATGCTGTTTAAAAATGCCCGCTGGAGCGAAGCTAAGGAACAAAGCGACCGGACTGTGGCCAAGAACCAAAGCGCACTTTATAAAATGCTCGGCTTTGTGTTTTTTGAAGCGGTTTTGTGCACCACCATCACACCTTTGTTGACCCCGGTTTTATACATGCTGGTGTCCACATTGATGTATGTGTCTTACAAAAGTGTTTTTGAAACTGACGACCAAGCTTAACGACCTGGCCAATAGGAAGGGCAACCGTTGGCCTTAAGCAAAAGCCGTAAAGGAAACATTATTATTGATGGGCCATCTCAAATTCGCGCCTTGCCCTTATATATTTGTTGGCGCACTCCACCATTATGTTCTCCTTATACGGTGAATAACATTGCTCAGGCTTGCGATAAAACGCCTTGAAAGCGGCTTCCTTCTTTGCTTTTTCCGCTTCCTCAGTTCTCCTGGCCAATCTTATCGCTTCAAGCTTCCTTTCTTTATCTATTTCTATCCGCGCCTTTTCCCTCAGCATTTTTAATTCCATTTCGTTATAAACGTTAGACCTTTCCTTTATGTCCCCGTTTGCAACATTTACCGTTAGCGTAGGCCTGCCTTCAATAGCCCCCATTCTTTTAACAGGGTCGAACAAGTAACTGGTTGCGCCTAAGCCAACAAACAACAACCCTGCCCCAATGGCAAACCCTGCAACAATTCGCCAGATAAGGCCACTGTAACTATAGCTGCTCTTCCCATAGTTACGGTCATCGTAACCCAGTTGGGTTATTTCACTGTCTATGCTTTCAATATTCCACTGACGTTCATCTGCCACATCCCTGTTCCGTTTGTCATCGTTGTATATGCCCATAACTAAGCCTTTACGAATCTAGCTTTAAATAGGCTCCAATTGTATTCACTACTCCCTACAAATAATATGAAGTATTTCACATTCTGGATATTATTCAGCTTCTTTTTATAAGTTGTCCCTTATAAGCCAATATTTTAAAGGCATACTGGTGGCTCAACAGGCATTCATTTGCCAAGCAGAAACAGGTTGGCCAACCCGAGGACAATAAAAAAACCCATAGAATCGGTGATTGAAGTCAGGATGACGCTAGTCCCGACCGCCGGATCCTTACCAAACCGATACCTGGCCAAAGGGATGCTGAGCCCGACGATGACCGCCACCAACAGGTTGATGAACATCGCGGTGGCCATGACCCCTGACAACGCCAAGTTCCGGTATAGAAAAAACCCCAGCAAGCCCATAATCAGGCCGATAAACGTGCCATTAAGCAACGCCAGGGTCAGTTCTTTTCTGATCAGCCGTTGCACATTGGCGGGGGTGATTTGCCCCAAGGCCAAGGAGCGGATGATCAACATGCTGGTTTGGTTGCCGGTATTGCCGCCCATGGCCGCGACGATAGGCATGAGCGAAGCGAGGGCCACCAGCTGCAAAATGACATCTTCGAACAAGCCGATGATGCGGGTGGACGCGAAAGCGGTGACGACATTAATCAACAGCCAGCCCCAGCGGTTTTTGGCGCTCTTCCAGACACTGGAAAACAAGTCCTCCTCTTCGGTGACCCCGGCCTGGCTCAACAAATCCTCATCGGATTTCTCACGGATAAAATCCATGATGCTGTCAACGCACAAGCGCCCTTGCAGTTCGCCATTTTTATCGACCACGGGCGCGGAAATCAGGTCGTAGCGCTCAAAGGCGCGGGATGCCTCGTTGGTGTCCTGATCCGTCTGGAACACGACAAAGTCCGTGACCATCACTTGCGCAACATGTAACGACGGCGAATGCGTCAGTAAGCGTTGCAACGGCAGGATGCCTTTGACCTGGTTATGTTGGTCAACGACAAACAGTTTGTCGGTATGGCTGGGCAACTTACCCAGTTTACGGATATACGACAAAATGGCTTTCAGGCTCATATCATCGCGGATGGTGATCATGCCAAAATCCATTAATGCGCCGACTTGGTTGTCCTGGTAGGATAAAATTGCATTCAAATGCATGCGTTCGGTGCTGTTCAACGAACGCAAAATCCTGAGCATCGCCCGTTTGGGCAAATCAGCGGCCAGATCAGCCAACTCGTCGGCATCCATATTGCCGGCGACTGACGCCAACTCTTCCGCTTCCATGCCTGAAATCAGGGTTTGCCGGACAGCATCCGAAACTTCCAGCAACACTTGGCCATCATGGTCTGTCTTAATCGCATCCCAAGCCGTTTCGCGTTGGTCTAGCGGCAGGGATTCCAAGATAAAGGCAATATCGGCGGGATGCAGCAGGGCGAATTTTTCTTGGAGCCTAGTCTGATGTTGCTTATGCAACACCGCTTCCACCAGTTCATGGTTAGTGGCCGGCCCCCTTTGCACCAGCGACTTTTCCAGTTGTTGTTTGGCCAGTAAGGTGATGACTTCTTGTAGTTGGTGCTGCAAAAACTGTGCAGTGTGGACTTTTTCAGAGGCTTCCATTGTGTAATCCGGGGTCTTAAGGGATGCGCCGCGCCAACATCCTGTCATCAAATACCGCTTGTCTATAAAGCCGCTCTCATGGGCTAACTGGATCTAACCGCTAATGCTAATCCGAGCCAAAATCTCTTGCCAGAGTTCATTATAAGCCATCGCTGACGGGCTCGTTTTGCTATAAGCCCCCAGAGGCTTACGTTCCAATCCCATGCGCTCAATTTCGCTGGAATACGGGATGACGGTTGTCAAGGTGTTGGGGGCCGTATCCAACAAATGCCGCATCATGTCCTTGTGCATTTTTTTGCGCCTGTCGACCATAGAAAAAAATGGCAACACGGTCAATTTTTCAAGTTCGTGGGCCGTCATAAAGGCTTGCAACTGCTCCAGGGTACGCAATGACAAAGTGGTTGGGATAACCGGGGACAATAAGACATCGGCGGCGGCAAAGATGGCCTCGGATAGCAAGGAAATATTGGGGGGGCAATCCAGAAAAATAAAGTCGTAACTTTCAGCCAACGGTTTTAGGTGTTTTTTCAGTTGCCGGGTAGGTTTTTTTTTGGAATCCAACAACAAATCCAGATTGCGGAAGGCAAAATCTGATGGCAATAAGTCCAGGTTTTCAAAATCGGTGGCTTTAACCAGATTCTCTAGCTCACCATCGCCTGCAATCAGTTGTTTGCTGCTGCCTTTATGCTTTGGTTTAATGCGGAAGTAATAACTGCTTGCCGCTTGCGGGTCAAGATCCCAAACTAAGGTGCGGTAACCGGCACGGGCGGCGATAAAGGCCAGATTAACCGCGCTTGACGTTTTGCCGACACCACCCTTGATACTGTAAACCGCCAATACTTTCATTATGCATTTCCATTGGTTGATTGGGCCACATAGCCATCATTGTCGGACAGAAAGGGTTCCTGAAGCCATATCGCCAACCATGATGGCCATTGGTTACGGATAGTTGCAGACCTACCTGGCCTGCGCTTAGCGGGCCGGTTTATAAATCATCCAACTCATTTTTCAGGTGCTGTGGACAAACTGGCACGGTAGGCTTGTATCAAGGCAAGAAAAGCTAAAAAATCATAGAGTGTATGGATAATGATAGGCGTCAGCAGGTTCCTTTCGCCATTGTAGTCCATCGCCAACCCCAGATAGATCCCGACCAATGTCGCGAGGATGGAATACAGTGGCGTCACCGAATGGACGACACCAAACAGCAGGTTGCTGATCAGCAACCCTGCCATCAATCCCCAGGAGGCTTCTAGCCACGGCTGGAGGACACCGCGGAACAGGATTTCTTCGGAGATCCCGGCCACCGCCGCCAGGATAAATAAATTGCCCCAATCATAACGGTGCAGACAAGGGCCTAACGTCCGAAGCAGGAACTGTCGGATCTGGGCGACCGAATGCCTTTCCACCCGTTCCATAGCCAGAAACATCAGGAACAATGGCACCGTGCCGACCACCCCATACAATAGGCTGGCTTTAGCCAAATGGATGTTGGTGAACGGGTCAATATGGGTAAGCCAGCCTAACAGCATCGCAACTAAAATCAGCGAAGCCTCGAAATAACAGGCTTTTTTAAAAAAATCATCGAACTTGAACGGGGCTGTATTCATTGGCATGGCTGGAAAAAATTGAAAGGGGGGCATTCTAAACTACGCGTCAACCGCGTTAATAATGGCGAAAAATCCCACTACGGCTTTGCTTTCAAGCCGGAAAACACTAAAACAGATGGCATTCTAACAAATTTACCAATTAAATTTTACTTGCATCTTCGCCTTCGGGGCAAAACCAGCGGACAATCCTGCTCGCCTTTGGGAAAAAGCCAAGCACTATCTCCCCGCAAAACTATTATTTGCCTGTATAATGGCGGATTAGATTTTAGAAATGAACGGGTTATGTACAAATACGAGGGCTTGCTGGTCTACGAAAGCCATGACGATGACGGCATCTTAGAAGTTGTCGAACTGGATGGCGTCAGGTCACTGCATTTTGGCTCGCATCCTAGGCAAAGCAGCATGTTATTGAAAGCCCCTGGGCGCTTGGCACTGGAATATGTCCGCGCCATGACCAGTTGGCTATTGTTCAAAGAAACCCTGGCTGAAGATGGCCTGATCATCGGCCTGGGCGGCGGCTCCATCACCAAGCATTTGCTGCAGCACTTCCCCGACTGCCGTTTGACCGTCGTGGAAAGCCGCAAGGGGGTTGTCAAAATTGCCCGCAGCCATTTTGGTTTGCCGCTAGACCCGCGCCTAAAAATCATTGTCGACGACGGCGGCCACTATGTACGCAACCGCGCCGAGACCCACCGCGAACGCTATGGCCTGCTGGTTGTTGACGCCTTCGACCATGAGGGCATGGCGGCGTCCATCAGCAACCAGGCATTTTTTGATGCTTGCCAGGCCATGTTAAAAGACGACGGCATTTTGGTCATCAATTTGTGGGGCGGCACCAGCAACCCGGCGTTCCAATCAGCGGCCTTATGGCTAGGCCGTGCCTTTGGCTGGAAACTACTGTTCCTGCCAGTGACCGGGCGCGGCAACATCATCGGCTTGGCCTTCAATTCCTCCCTGCCGGCAGTGACAACGACCAAAAGCTTACGTGCCCGCGCCGCCGCGCTTGAGCAACAATTCGACATCGACTTTCCGGCGTTTTTGCGTGATTTAAAAAAACATAACGCCAGCACCCTTAAACAAGTGATAAAAACATGACCGAGACCCCATTACCTCCCGCCCCCTATCTATTTGGCCACCGCAAATACTGGGCGCAACGCTTTGGCACCGCGCCGGAACTGCCGATGACCCGCCTCGAGATGGACGCGCTAGGCTGGGACAGTTGCGACATTATTTTGGTGACGGGCGATGCTTATATCGACCACCCCAGCTTTGGCATGGCCTTGATCGGGCGTTTGCTGGAAGCGCAGGGCTTCCGGGTCGGCATACTCTCGCAACCGGATTGGACGAGCGCGGCGGATTTTAAAAAATTGGGCCGCCCCAACCTGTTTTTTGGCGTGACCGGCGGCAATATGGACTCGATGGTCAACCGCTACACCTCCGACAAAAAAATCCGCTCCAACGATGCCTACACGCCAGACGGGGCCGCCGGCAAACGCCCTGACCGCGCCGTCAATGTCTATTCGCACCGCTGCCGCGAGGCGTTTAAGGACGTGCCCATCATCATCGGCGGCATAGAAGCCAGCTTGCGCCGTATCGCCCATTACGATTACTGGTCGGACACGGTGCGCAAATCGGTGCTGCTGGATTCCAAAGCCGATTTGCTGGTATACGGCAATGCCGAGCGGCAGATTGTCGAAATCGCCCACCGTTTGGCAAATGGCGAACACATCAGCGAACTCAAGGGCATACGCGGTACGGCGCATTTCGTCAAACAAATCCCCGAAGGCTTTGCCGTTAAAGATTCCACCGACATCGACAAACCCGGCGCATTAATGCCGCCCGCCAACCCCTACCAGGAAGAACCCGCGTGCGATTTGAAGCCAGCGGATACGGGCAATAGTTTGCTGGAGGCGGGCGAAAAGGCCATCCGTTTTGATAAGTTATTGTTGCGTAGCCAACGCGCCAAAACGGTACTGCGCTTGCCCGCGTATGAAGCCGTCAAAGACGACCCTATCCTGTACGCCCATGCCTCGCGGGTGATGCACGCGGAAACCAACCCAGGCAATGCGCGGCCCTTAATCCAGCAACACGGCAACCGCCAAGTCTGGCTCAACCCGCCACCGATCCCGCTGACCACCAAAGAAATGGACGGCGTGTTCGATTTGCCGTATTCGCGTTTGCCGCATAAAGCTTATGGTGGCGCCAATGTCCCCGCGTTTGAAATGATCCAGCATTCGGTCAATATCATGCGCGGCTGTTTCGGCGGCTGCACATTCTGCTCAATCACCGAGCACGAAGGCCGCATTATCCAAAGCCGCTCGGAAGATTCCATCATCAAGGAAATCGAAGCCATCCGCGACACCTCGCCGAAATTCACCGGGCATATTTCCGATTTGGGCGGCCCGACGGCGAACATGTACCGCTTGGCCTGTAAAGATGAAAAAATCGAGGCGGCCTGCCGTAAGCCTTCTTGCGTCTATCCGGGCATCTGCCCTAACCTCAACACCGACCACACGCCGCTCATCAAACTCTACCGCCGCGCACGGGCTTTGCCGGGCATCAAGAAAATATTCATTGCCTCCGGCTTGCGTTACGATTTGGCGGTGGAATCGCCAGAATACGTCAAGGAATTGGTCACCCACCATGTCGGCGGCTACCTGAAAATAGCCCCAGAACACACTGAGCAAGGGCCGTTGTCACGTATGATGAAGCCGGGCATGGGCACCTATGACCGTTTCAAGGAAATGTTCGATAAATATTCCAAGGAAGCGGGCAAGGAACAGTACCTGATCCCTTACTTCATCGCCGCCCATCCGGGCACGACGGATGAAGACATGCTCAACCTGGCGATTTGGCTGAAGCGCAATGGCTTCCGCGCCGACCAAGTGCAGGCTTTTTTGCCCTCGCCGATGGCGACCGCGACGGCGATGTACCATTCCGGGAAAGACACGCTGCACAAAGTCAGCCACAAAGCCCCCGACATTTACATCCCGAAAAGTGTCAAACAGCGCCGCTTGCACAAGGCATTTTTACGTTACCACGACCCCAAAAATTGGCCGCTGTTGCGTGATGCCTTAAAAGAAATGGGCAGGGCGGATTTGATAGGCAACGGCAAACACCATCTTATCCCCTCGTTCCAACCCAAGGGCACGATGCCTGTGGCAGGCAAAACCCAAGTGTTCAAAACCAAATATACGGGGCTGGATACGCAAAAAGCGGGTAAAGGCAAAGCTTATGCGGGCAGGAGCAAAGCGAGATGACACGTTTAAAGCCAAGGCAGGCATTGTAAACGCCCAACAGGCTTTAGCCCGGCGGCGCACTATACAATCAATTTGAGGACGCTGTATCATGCGCGCGGCCCATTTACCTTTGAACGAGTCCTTATGAAGAAACTATTTAACAAAAGCTTTATTACCAATTTCATCGCCCTACTGATTATCCTGACAGGCTATATCTGCCCCGTACAGCAACAATTCGTCAAATCCGTCGGTTTTTTTGCCTTATCGGGTGCGATAACCAACTGGCTGGCCATTTATATGTTGTTTGAGAAAGTGCCTTTTTTGTACGGATCAGGCGTGATCCCCGAACGTTTCGAAGAGTTTAAGCTATCCATCAAACAATTGATGATGGAGCAGTTTTTTACCGGGCGCCATATCGAACAGTTTATTGAAGCTGAAGAACAACAAGGCGGCACGCTGCTGAATCTGGAGCCTTTATTAAACGCGGTCAATTATGACAAAATTTATGAAGGCCTGGTCTCGTCGATTATGGAATCTTCTTTTGGCGGCATGTTATTGATGATGGGCGGCGCTGAGGCTTTGGCCCCCTTAAAAGAGCCGTTCAGCGCAAAAATGCGGGTCACGCTGACTGACATGGTGCATTCGGAAGTGTTCAAGGGCGCCTTACAACAAGGCCTGGACGCACATAAAATCAGCACGGACATCGTGGCAAAAATTGAAAGCGTGATAGATAAACGCCTGGCTGAACTGACGCCACAAATGGTGAAAGAGATGGTGGAGGCGATTATCCATGAGCATTTGGGTTGGCTGGTTGTCTGGGGCGGCGTGTTTGGCGGCGTCTTAGGCGCATTGTTCGGGTTCGCCTAATGGCCGCCGTCGATCTCGCGTTTGAAGTTTTTGGTGAAGTTACCGGGCAACCGCCACTGCTTATCCTGCACGGTTTTTTTGCATCTTCCAGGAATTGGCGGCAGATTGCCGGCAAATTGGCGGAAAAGCATCAGGTTTACTTGCTCGACATGCGTAACCACGGCATGTCCGTGCATCATCCCGTGATGAATTATCCGGTGATGGCGGAGGATGTGTTGCGGTTTATCGGCCAGCAAGGCCTGTCAATGGTCAATTTGCTCGGCCATAGCATGGGCGGAAAAATCGCCATGTGGTTCGCCCTGCACTTCCCTGATTATGTGGACAAGCTAATCGTTGTCGATATTGCCCCCGTCAGCTACCCGCATAGTTTCGTGCCTTTGATCAGCGCGTTAAAATCCCTGCCCCTTGCTGAAATCACCAACCGCAAGCAAGCGGAAACACATCTAGCCGGAGACATACCAGATTTGAGCTACCGGCAGTTCTTATTGCAAAACCTTGTCCTCAAAGACGGGGCGTATGGCTGGCGGGTTAATTTGGATATATTTTCCCGCACCGCAGACAATATCGCCGCATTTCCGGAAACCCAGCACTTGCAGCCCTATTCGGGCAAGACATTGTTTCTGGCGGGCGCAGATTCCAATTATGTGCAAGCGGCGCAAATTTCCGCGCTTTTTCCAAAAGCCAGTTTCACCGCAATCGCCAATGCCGGACATTGGCTGCATGTGCAGCAACCTGAAGCCTTTCTGGGTGAAGTCGAATTGTTTTTATAATCCGCCCGTATTGGGCGGGTATTTGCGGACGGTTTGATCTATGTCAAAACCATCCAGTGTGGAGGGTGGCACAATAGCCTCACCCCGAAAACGGGTTTATTCTGTCGTCATCACCCATCTGCGAGAAAATTTATGAAAGTTATCAGTTCTTTAGTTTTGTTAGTTATTGCTGTAGCCACTTTGACCGCTTGCGAATCTGGTAAAGGCCCGGAAAAACCAGCTAGCGCGGCTTCAAGCCAAATCGCGAAATAAAGCAGTGGTCTAAACGTGGGGAGGTAAGCCTCGCCTTCCCTCGTTTAGGCGATTGTGTGCCGATGCGTGACGCACGGTTCAACAATGGTCGTTAACAAAGGCAAGTCGATAATTTCGACGCCGCGCTGTTTCACGATGATGATGCCTTGCTTGCTAAGTTCCGCAAGTTGGCGGCTGACGGTTTCAATCGTAAGCCCGAGGAAGTTGGCAATATCTTGCCTGCGCATGCTCAAATTGAAGGTGGTGCCTGAAAAGCCCAATGCGCCATATCGCCTTGACAGCATCAGTAAAAATGTCGCCACCCGCTCTTTGGCGGTGCGGTGCCCCAATAAGACAATTTTGTCATGGTCGGAAGCGATTTCTTTGCCCAAAATCCGCATCATCTGTATCTGTAACCCAGGTATTTCACTGCACAACTCATTCAGCCGTGACAGCGGCACTTCACAGACCGAACCCGTTTCCAAGGCAATTGTCGAGCAACTATAACGGCCCGATTGCAAAGCATCCAAGCCCATGATTTCGCCAGGCAAATAAAACCCGATAGTTTGTTCAAGCCCGTCCGCATTTAAAATAAAACTGCGGAACGACCCGGACTTGACCGCATACAAATGCAGGCATTCGGCACTTTGCAAATACAAATAACCGTCGGTTTGCAATACCCGCTGGTTTTTGACTATCGTCGCAAGCTGCTGGACTTCATTACGTTGCAACCCAAAAGGCAAGCATAACTCTGATAACCTACAATCTGGGCATGACGCTTTGGTCGGGGCAAATCCCATTAGTTTACCTATCCGTATTGTCGGCAAAGCCGACAGTGTAGCAGAAGATGGCCATCACAAAGTAAATGTTCAGCCCCTGCGAGTTAAGGCTAAAATAGGCCTTTGCCATAACATACCGGACTATGAACCATTCGCCCTCTATCGCCGCCACCCGTGCCTGGCTGCAAACCATCATCATCGGCTATTCCTTATGCCCATTTGCCAAACGGGAACTGGAGCGCAACAGCATCCACTATTACGAAGAGGCGGAGACCGGCATCGAAAAATGCCTGCTCAACTTGATCGCAGAGTGCGCCCGCTTGGATAACGACGGCAGCATCACCACAACGCTTTTAATATACCGCCACGGCTTCACCGCCTTTGACGGGTATCTGGATTTTCTCGACCTTGCCGAATCGTTATTGCTTGCCCAAGGTTACGAAGGGGTTTACCAGATCGCCAGCTTCCATCCCGATTATTGTTTTGCCGGGGCGGATCCCGACGATCCGGCCAATTACACCAACCGCTCACCCTATCCGATGTTGCACCTTTTAAGGGAAAGCAGTATAGATTTTGCCGTCAGCAACCACCCTGACGTGGAAGGGATCCCCCAACGCAATATCGGCTTGACCCGCCAACTGGGATTGGAAAAAATGCAGGCATTGCTGGCGGCATGCCACCAACATGAATAAAATAACCGCAGGACTGGACCGGCTTTCACAGGGGCAACTGGCCTGTTTACGGCCAGTGGCGTTTAATTTTCTTACTAGATTGGTGAAACTCTAGTAATATCCAAGAGTCCTTTACACCGTCAATTACCTTAGGAGACTATCATTATGAAAGTAGATACCGTGTTATCGCGCCCAGAAGCAGGCGTTTTGGCAACCAACAAACTGTTAAGAAACACTTATTTGTTGTTGTCGATGACTTTGCTGTTCAGTGCCATGACCGCTGGCGCATCCATGTATCTGAACCTTCCCCATCCGGGGATGATTTTAACGCTGGTCGGTTTTTATGGCCTGCTGTTTGCGATCACTAAATTCCGTAACAGCGCGGTGGGCATTGTGTTGGTGTTTGCGTTGACCGGATTTATGGGGCTGACGTTGGGGCCTATCCTGTCCATGTACATCAAAGCCTTTACGAATGGCCATGAACTGATCATGATGGCCTTGGGTGGCACGGGCGCCATTTTCTTGGGGCTGTCCGGCTATGCGCTGACAACCCGCAAGGATTTCAGCTTTATGGGCGGTTTTTTGATGGTGGGCATACTGGTGGCGTTTTTGGCCGGTATCGGAGCCATTGTTTTCGCCATCCCCGCTTTGTCATTGGCGGTTTCGGCGATGTTCATCCTGCTGATGTCAGGCATGATCCTGTTCCAAACCAGCCTGATGGTCAACGGCGGCCAAACCAATTATATTATGGCGACTGTTGACTTATATGTTTCCATTTACAACTTATTCCTGAGCTTGCTGCAAATACTGGGCATTTTCGGTAGCGACGATTAAGCCGTAAAAAGCGGGCGCGACCTACAAAGCCGCGCCCGCTTACCTTTTTAACGGAATTGCCACGTTGACCGGTAAGAAGTTTCCGTATCAAAATCTTGCCAGATATAATCCGGCGTCACAATCGGCTTGGTCGGGATAATAAACGTGGCCAAATCATAAGCCCCGCTCAATGTGCGTCCCATCATATGCACAAGCCCCGTAACCAATCCCGCAGTCGCCGCATAAGCGACACCCTCTTTGCGGTTGGCGATCATAATGGTTTTGGGGATTTCCGCAATGCCCGTCACACTATTAGCAATGCCATTGCCAATTTTCCCGCCTAACCGGGCCGGATAACTGGAAGCGCTGGCGTTGTATGATATCAGCAGCGTTAATATCAAGGTTGTTTTCAAAATTAGTTTCATCAATTACTCCAAAAATAAAAATTAAATCGTTTGCGGCCTATTCAGTCTTTTACCCAACCGTCGCGTAAAGTGACGGTACGGTTGAATACTAGCCCCCCATTTATGCCATCAACAGCATCAAGGCAAAAATAGCCAGTGCGTTCAAACTGGTAACGTTGGACGGTCGTTGCCTGTGCCAAACTGGCTTCAACACGGCAAGCGGTCAGGGTTTCCAAGGAATGGGGGTTTAACGCGTCCAAAAAATTGGCTTCATTATCAGGCTGCGGTACGGTAAACAAGCGGTTATACAAACGTACTTCAGCGGGTAGCGCATGGGCTTCGGACACCCAGTGGATGACGCCTTTCACTTTACGGCCTTCGGGGTTTTTGCCTAAAGTGCCCGGATCATAGCTACAGTGGATTTCAATGACCTCCCCTGCTTCGTTTTTAATCACGGAATCGCAACGGATAACATAAGAACCCCGTAAGCGCACTTCTTCACCGACGACCAGACGCTTGTACTTGGGCGGCGGGTTTTCAGAAAAGTCATCTTGCTCAATCAAAATCACTTTAGAAAACGGCACGGTGCGCTTGCCTAGTTCGGGCCGTTGCGGATGGTTGCTGACTTCCTGGTTTTCGGTCTGGCCATCAGGATAGTTAGTGATGACGACCCGCAACGGCTCCAAAACAGCCATGACCCGCAGGGCATTTTCGTTCAAATCTTCACGGATGCAGTATTCCAATACCCCCATTTCGATCCAGGAATTCTGCTTGGTCAGGCCGATACGCTCACAAAAATCGCGGATCGCCTTCGGGGTCACCCCCGCCCGGCGCAAGCCCGCCAATGTCGGCATACGCGGGTCATCCCAACCATTGACATGTTTTTCGGTAACCAATAAATTCAGCTTACGCTTGCTGACGATGGTGTATTCGAGCTGTAAGCGGGCGAATTCGATTTGTTGCGGATGGCTGGGCGTTTGCAGTTGGTCAAGCACCCAGTCATACAAAGGGCGATGGTCTTCAAATTCTAGCGTACAGAGGGAATGGGTGATATTTTCCAGCGCATCGGAAATGCAATGCGTGTAATCGTACATCGGGTAAATGCACCACGCATCGCCAGTGCGTTGGTGGTGGACGCGGCGGATACGGTATATCGCCGGGTCGCGCATATTGATATTGGGCGAAGCCATGTCAATTTTAGCCCGTAACACATATTGCCCCTCGTCAAATTCACCCGCCCGCATGCGCCTAAACAAATTTAGATTTTCAGCAATCGGACGGTTGCGGTCAGGGCTTTCTTTGCCCGCTTCGGTGAGCGTGCCCCGGTAAGCGCGGATTTCTTCGGCGGACAGGCTATCGACATACGCCAAACCTTGTTCAATCAGCTGTATCGCGTAATCATAGAGTTGCTCAAAATAATCAGACGCATGGCGCAGCTCGCTCCAACTGAAACCCAACCATTGCACATCACGCATGATGGATTGGACATATTCGTCGCTTTCCTTTTCTGGATTAGTGTCATCGAAACGCAGGTTGCAAGTGCCGTTGTTTTCAAGCGCCATACCAAAATTCAGGCAAATGGATTTGGCATGGCCAATATGCAGGTAACCATTGGGTTCTGGCGGAAAACGGGTGGCGACCCGGCCATTGTGTTTGTTAGTGTTTAGATCGTTGGCAATAATCTGGCGGATAAAATTGGCTGGCAATGGGGTATCGTTTGTGGACATGAATTCTATAATGAGTTATTGAAATAATTCAAAAACTTGTAATTGATGGTTAAAGGGAGTGAGCGTTCAGGAAAAGCCTGCGAAACAGAGCATCAATACTACTGGAATTAGTAAAACCAGTAAAGCACCAAGGCCTTTTGTTAAGGTTGCCAGGAAGCTAAGCCGGAATGGCTACTTCCAAGCCTAGCCCGAAATGGGACGGGGGGAATAAAAACCGATGCCGTTAAGTTAAGGATTTTTCCGTTCGTCCTGAGCCCGTCGAAGGAAGAATGGAAAATCCGACGCCCCTAAGTTAAGCCGTTCATGCTTCGACAGGCTCAGCACGAACGGCTTAACTTAACGGCATTGGAATAAAAACTCCCCGGCACAGGCCGTGCCAGGGACAAGATGGGGAATTGTTTTGTTACATGAGAGGGGGGAGAGTATTAATGGGCAGGGGCATATCGGTTGAATAACATTGCCAGCATTTCACACTCATCTTGGGTGGGCTTGATCCAACCGGGCACCCCCAAATCAGCCAAGACTTGCCGCCCTTGGCTATCTTGGTTCATATCCAACAAGACTTCCGCCAAAACATCCCCGATTTCAGCGTAGTCGGGCGCGACACAAAACATATGGAAGGCAAAGGCGGTTTCACTTTGGTCTATTTCACGGAGCATTTTCCGGGTCAAACTGGACAGGCCTTTGTAAGTGTCACTAAGCATAAACAAAATATCAGCCGAGCCTTTCAATAACATTTGCAACGCTTTAATGTCATGGCCGGAAAACACATATTCCATATCCGCCAAAGAGCTTTCACTTTCTTCCAATAAAAACCGGCCAAGCAGATAAACAAAGTTGTCTTGGGCGGCGGTGACAATTTTGCCGCCTTTAAACTCTTTTAGATCCAGCCGGCTGTCATCGTTACGGACTAGCAGGGTGACTTCATCGGTTTGGTCAATCGGCCTTAGCAAAGGTTTATAGCCGTGCTCCAGCATAAGGTGGGTGGCTTCAAACGGCTTGGTAAAAACAATATTGGTTTCTTCAATTTTTTTCCGCCGCTCAATCATCGCGCCGTGGCTGAGTTCGAGATGGACTTCCCGCCCTAAATGGCGTTGCAAATAGGTATTGAAAAAATACCAGCCATTCATTTGTTGGCTGCTTTGCGCACTGACCCAGAGGCTAAGCTTGTCCCCGTTGTTTTGGATGCCCGCGGAGATTGGCTTATTGACGGCCTTTGGCGCTAGGGAAGCGGCTGTCGGGGTGGGGATTGACTGGGGGATATTTTCTATTGCGGAGTTAGGCTTCGAATCCGCTGGCGTTTGCTCATCGGAAAGGAAGCGGGTCAAGCCGGTCATTTTGAACAGCACACCGATCATACGGTTGGTGTTGGTCACGCGGACAGAAATATGGCATTCTTGCCAATGCTGGAAGAGCTTGAGCAATTGCGCCAACCCCATGGAATTGACGCGTTGGACTTGCGTAAAATCGAGCGTGACGGAACTGTTTGCCGGCACGACATACAAGGTTTCCAAGGCATGGACTGCATTGACATCAATCATGCCATTTAAAAAAAATTGCTGGTTTAGGGAGCTTCCGGAAGGCTGCGGCCGAATTTCCAGGCTTTCCGAGACCGCGGCATTGGCTATGACGGGGCTGGCATGGATGGCCTGGACTGGCGCGGCAGAGGCTGTTTGGATGGATGACGAGGCGGCTTCATGGGCCAGTTCTTCCACCAAAAACCGGGTTAACCCCGTCATTTTGAAAAGTATGCCAATCATCCGGTTGACATGGGTGATGCGGATCTGGTTGCTACGGTTTTGCCAAAGTTCGAACAGTTTAAGGAGCTGTGCCAAACCCATCGAATTGACCCGGTCGACTTGGGAAAAGTCCAGCTCGACCGAACAGTTTGGAGGCAAAATATATAGGGTTTTTAAGGTGTCGACCGCTTCAACATCCACTGTACCAATAAGGAAGAATTGCTGCGCCAGTTTCTCAGGCGATGGTTGCGGCTGAATTTTTAACTTAGACTGGTTCATGGTTAATAGCCTCTAATAATTCAGTATGATAAAGGAATTGGAAACCTTTATCCGATTCCGGGTTAAATGGGTTGATCAAGTCCAAAAACGCGCAGACTTGAGTTTGCTGGTTAGGAAAAACCCGCAATTGTAAATAATCGGACATCCGCCAAATGAGGTACAGGCCGCCGCCGCCTAGGCCAGAGTCCAGGCCAAAACCTTCAATATGCCAAGTCAGGCGGTTTAAAAACACATTGGGGGTCAATGTGCCCCAAGTGTCCGTTAATGAAATCCCTAAAAGGCTGCCTTGGATAGTCAAGTCCAAACGTAACTTCTCATCCGCATCCAGTTCCCGCGAAGTGCCCTTTGGGTATAAGGCCCGCCCTTTTGCATCACGGGGCGCGGCGCACAGGCCGTTTTCAATGAGTTCGTCCAGCAAAAAAACGGCGGCATCAATACGTTCCTGGTTAGGGATCCCCAATTCCTGTAGCCAAGCATCCACTTCAGCAATAATAAAGGCCTTATCTTCAGTATGGGTAAGCTCAAATTCCCTACGTTGGTCAGGATACCGCAAGAGCATTGCCAAATCATCCGGGCATTTTTTTTGGTGCTGGTTCAATAAGGTTTCCCAACCCAACAGCTGGTTGATCGGGTGGTCTTGTTGAAGGACTCGCCGGACACCTTGTGTGGACAAACTGGGGATCAGGTCGGAAAAATGGTTTTTTGCCAGGAACACTAGCTCTTGCCGGTTAATGATTGGGGGAATCAGCCTGGGGTCAGAACGGTAATCGGCATCAAATATAAACTTATGGCCCAGTTCATGAGGCTTTGGGGCCGGTGCGCTTTCGGCACTGGTGGTGCCGTAGGTTTTTTCCAGATAGTCTATAGAGAACAGGGTCAGGTCATCATAAAAAACACTGCGTTGCAAATAGCTTGTCAGGGCATGCAGGACTTGGCCATGGAGTGTCGCCATATCACTATCGGCATAATTGACCAACAAGGCTTCCAGGCGCTCATAACCAAAACATTCGTTCTTCGAGTCCTCTTCTTCAACGATGCTGTCCGTGTATAAAAATAGACGGTCACCCAAATCCATTTCTGTAATTTCCTGATCGTACTCGGTATCGGCGTTTTTTCCTAACGGCAAACCACCGATTTCCAATGAGTCCAGGCGGCCCAGCATAGCCCGATATAAATAAGCGAATTGATGGCCGGCATTAGCATAACGCAATTCGCCAGTTTGGGTGTCCAGGCATAATGCAAACATCGTCATCAACAAAGATTGGTGGGCGGTGTTAAAAATGATGTTGCTCAGCCGGGCGAGGATTTTATGTGGCTCTTTGACTTGTTCCGATTCGAGAAAGTTGACAGCCGCTTTGGCGGCGCACACGATGGTTCCGGCGGCGATCCCGTGACCGCTGACATCACCGACCAACATGACCACCCAACGGTTATCAACGAGATAGTAATCATAAAAATCACCTCCCACTTCACTGGATGTCATCATGGTCGACAGCCCCCTAACACCTGGCAACCTAATATCCGCAGGACGCAGCAAGTTCTGTTGCAGGGTGGCGGCATTGGCAACCTCATCATTTAACCGCGCGCTTAATTGTTGCATGGTTTCAATCAGGTTGCCTTGTGATTGCGACATCCTCAGCATCATGTCCGCTATTTTCACCACCCCGACGATTTCGGTTTCACCAATGACAGGCAACGCTTCGTATTGGATGCCGGGGTCGCGGTTCAAGAAATCGGCGATGACCCGGTCAATCCGGTCATGGGTATGCACAAGCATGGGGGCAACAAAAATCTCGGCGTTGCTTTCCAGTAAGGTGTAAAGCGTTTTCCGTGCATAGAGTTCACGCGCAAACGCTTTGGTCATCAGATTCAGGTAATTACGCCGTGAAATGATGCCAAAAAATTGCTTATCGTCATTCAATACCGGTAGCGCAGACAGGGTGGGATTGTCCAGAAACAAACCCAACACATCAAGCACCATCATATCCAACATGATAGGTTTGACTGGCAGCGTCAATTCAAGGACGCTGGGAGCGGTAAACTCAACGGAACCATTGGTGTTGCGTTTGTTATGTGGAAATTCGATCATAATTAAACTGAAATGAGCTATACAACAAAAAAATGTGAATTATTCACCTATCATTTTAGAAAAGGAACATGACAGCTTAATTACACTTGGTGTTTTACAGGATGATTAATTCAGAAATAATTATTTATAATTCAATAAATTATTGAATTAAGCCCGGTTTTTTAGAACCGAGCCACAAAATTTGAACCCAATTGGGCTTTATTGTTGGCGCATTAAGAGCCCGCATCACGGTCACTTTTTTCAAGGTGCTGTAAGCGTTCTTCCAGCCATTTCACTTTTTTCAATAATTCCGGCAACTTAGCCAGAGCCACCTGTTCCTTGTAGGCAACACGCTTGTCTTTGGCGGGGCTGCCAAAGACCTGTGTTTTTGCCGGCACATCCCCCGCCACGCCGGCCCTGGCCATCACCACGGCACCTTGGCCTATATTGACATGGTCGGCGACCCCGGCACTGCCTGCGAGTATGGCGTAATCGCCTATCTTGCAGGAACCCGACACACCGACTTGGCCGCACATGATCACATGGCGGCCTATTTTGTTGTTGTGGCCGATTTGCACCAGGTTATCTATTTTGCTACCCATGCCCAACGTTGTGCTGCCCAAAGCCCCGCGGTCAACACAGGTGTTGGCCCCGATTTCGACATTGTCTTCAATGATGACATTGCCGACTTGGGGGACTTTGACATGCCGGTTATCCCTGAATTTATAACCAAAACCATCGGCACCAATGATGGCGCCGGAATGGATAATGACGTTATCGCCGATGACGACATCATCATAAATCACCGCGTAAGGATAAATCCGGCAGTTTTTGCCAATTTTGACACGGCTGCCGATATAGCTTCCCGCCAAAATGGCGGTGCCGTCGCCAATGCAAGCCTGCCCGCCGATAACGGCATAAGGGCCGACAAAGACACCGCCGCCCAAGCTGACATCATTTCCCAGCACGGCTTGCGGGGCGATCCCGGGCAAATAAGCGCGCTCGGGATGCAATAGCCCAATGGCCTTGATAAAGCTCAGCTCAGGGTCTTTGGTAATCAACAATGCCATGGATTGTGGCACATCGGCAACGGCAAAATCCTCGGCAACAAAACAGGCCGAAGCGGCTGAACCTTTTATATATTTGGCGTAGCGGCCGCTTATCAGTTGCGTCACTTGGCCTGTAGTGGCCGAGCTTATATCGGCAACCGCATCAATCAGCACCGAACTGTCGCCGCCCTGAATCCGGGCATTACACGCGTCAGCAAGTTCTTTTAAGGTCATTGGCATAATGGTCTCTTTGGTAAATTAAATGTTGTGGCAAATAGTAAAGCCCCTGGGAGCCAAATTGAAACGTAGGTGGCGAGGTAAACACGGGTTCGCTTAACAGGCCATAAAAACTATAGGGCCTATGTGCCGTAGATTGCCTGCTTTGGTAGATAGCTGGTTATTGGCGTTGCCAATGCCCTGATTTCCCGCCGTCCTTTTCCATCAATTGGACAGCCTGGATGGCCATACCACGGTCGACCGCCTTACACATATCATAAATCGTCAATAACGCGCATGTTGTGGCGGTCAAGGCTTCCATTTCCACGCCCGTCTGGCCATTGGTCTTTACGGTGGCTTGGCAACGGATATAGTTTTTTTCCAGGTCGTGGCTAAATGCGATGTCCACATGGGTGATCGGCAAGGGATGGCACAACGGGATTAGCTCGGCGGTTTTTTTGCTGCCCATAATCCCGGCAATCCTGGCTATCGCCAGCACATCGCCTTTTTTATGGCCGCCATCAATGATTAGCTTCAGGGTTTCCGGCTGCATTTGGATAAAGCCTTCGGTGACGGCCACGCGCTGGGTGATGGCTTTGCCGCCAACATCCACCATGTGCGCTTCGCCTGCCTGATTAAAATGGGTGAGCTGCATGATTAGAAGGTAAAATTAGTGGTCTGAAAAATTAGCGGGAACTGTTGATCCGGACAGCCATTATCCTTATTTTTGTATGTGTGAACCAATATGTCTATAAAAGTACGTTATTTTGCCAGTCTGAAAGAAGACCTGGGGCGCTCCGAAGATATTCTTGAAGCGGCAAGCCTGTTGACTGTACGCCAAGTTTGGCAATGCGCCAATCCCCAGCAGACCCTGCCCAACCCGATCCTGGTTGCCGTCAATAAAGACTATGCCGAGTTGGAAAGCCTTGTCAATGACGGCGATGAAGTGGCCTTTTTTCCGCCTGTCACCGGAGGCTGATGATGACGGTTATCGTAACGGGTTGTGGCTTTGACCCTTGGCAAGAAATCCAAAACTACCAGCAAGCCACGGGGATACTGGACGGGCAAGTCGGCGCGACCAATGTGTTTATCGGCACCCTACGTGATTTTAATGACGGCACGGCGGTCAAGGGCATGACGCTGGAGCATTATCCCGGCATGACCGAGCGGCAACTGGAAATCATCATTAACGAAGCACAGCGGCAATGGCCGGTGATAGACGCCTTAGTGATCCATCGTGTCGGTGATATTTTGCCGAATGAGCCTATTGTCCTGGTCGCCGTTTGGACATCACACCGTGGCGATGCTTTCGATGCCAGCCGCCACATCATGGAAGCGTTAAAATCAAAAGCCCCGTTCTGGAAAAAGGAACGGCTTGTTTCCGCAGACAGCCGCTGGGTTAAAGAAAACACCAATGGCTATAAACCTGCGCAGTAACCCCCCTTCGCGAATGAAACCAGAACCTACCGCACTTCCTAAAATAGCTTAGTCGTGACGGGAAGGCCTATCATTTGCCCAAAAACAACCAATGGCATAACTGGATATTCTCACCAAATTGAACAGATTTTCTAACCATCAGTGACCACTAAATTCTAAATGTCGCTGACCATTAAAATCAAACTGACCGGGATATAATTATCCAGGAGCAGACGCACGTAACTGTGGGTTCGTGTCATGTTGGCTAGCGGTTGCCGACCCGAACCGGATGGTGAGACGGAGCAATATTTTTTGAATATTTATAACGCCCCGTTAAATTGCATGGCAAGCTGACGGTTTTTTGGGAACAAATAAACGTGACAATTTGCGAAGTCGGATATCTGTTGCTTATTATGGAGATGAATGTTTTTTAATTCCTTAAACTTATGAAGCATTGGTCAATTTCTTCAAATAAATCAATTGCTAATTCAAGATCATCTAAATTAAAGTGTCCAATAGGTCTACCATGTGCGGCATCATTCCTATAATCGAATATTTTTAACATTTTTTTAACTTTCGACTTTTCAATTATGGGCTTATGTCCCTCCTTAATGTAGTTATCGATTAGCTTTCTTATCGGTAAAATATTTGGTTTGTCGTTAGTCTCAACCAAACTATTAATTAAAGCGAGTTGTTCATTATTAAATTTATTTTTATAAACTCTAATAAATCTTTCCTTCAATGTTTCCTCTGATTTTTTTACATGCTCTACAATGTAATGTGAAACGAAAGACTCAAATGCACCACAGTAATCTAGTATGGCTCTTCTTGAGTTTCTCTGAAGTAAATGTAGCTTTGCAGACTCTAGTAGTTGCGAGTGAAATAGTTGAGGTTTTACAATTACCTCACTTTGCAACAACTCACTATCTATTTGTGGGACTCCTATGCTTACCCTTACAAGTTCGAAACTTGTAGATACATTTTTTCCAATATTTCTATTTTCATCGTACTGCTTACAATGTACTTTATTGAAATGTGATGGAATAATATCTGGTATATCACAACGCTCATTATTCCTACGCGTATATGTAATAAACTCATTAACTAATACCACTGAATCCTGAATGTATCGGGGATAACTTTTATGGTTTTTATATAATTTATCATGGGGTGGTATAGCTGAATTGAGGTCGTAGATGCCAGGAATAATAAGTTGCAGTGATGAATTTTTATACAAACCACTTGTATCCATAATGGAGTCAATATTAGTTTCACCTTCACTTTTCCAAGATGCCCTCATATTGCTAACAGTTATATTTTTTAAGATGATAATGCCATTTTCAAGCTTATAACATCCCTGTAATGCTGGGATATGGAATGGTAACTGTACATTGATTGATAAAAAAGGCCCTTCAATTGACGCTAAGGCAATATTTTCATGGGCTTCAAGGTTTTCATAATAATCTAAGCTCCGTAAATTGTATGCTCCATCTAAATATGTAGTTTCCTGAAAATAGAATTTTTTTCTGTCAAAACCTAATTCATCAATAAGAATTTTGGCAGCTTGAACTTTACCTATCAAGGTATTGATAGATATTTTACTAATACGCTCCTGTATTACAGAAGCCTTTTTCGTTTCGATCGGATAGTGCTTAGAAAATAGCGCAAGAGCGTCAGCGCTTTGAGGTACCCCAAAACTTTTCTTATTTTGCAATCTAAATGCCCAAAATACATGTTTGCAATTTAGATCATTTGTATGATCACATTTTACATATTCTTCTATTTGAGAAAGTATTGTACCTTCATGAGTAAAAGGCGGGACAACCCCATCATATGTCGCTGCCAGCCACTCCAATTCATTATTTAATGATTGAGCTATTGCTTCGTCAGTTTCAGTGCCCTGCACACGTAATTCTGGTATTCCGTCTAAAGCTCGATTGATGTGAGTTATATGGAAAAAAACCTCAGCCCAGTCACCATTAAGATCTTTAGGTACAGTCAACTGAGGATATAAAGTTGGTTCGAGGAATGAAGAAGAAATCTCACCATTTGAATCAGAAACATTTAAAAATGGAAGATGCCCGCCTGTTTTTGACTTCAATTCTTGTAACGGCTTTTCAAGTTCCATAGGGAACGATACTGGCCCTACTGACATGTTTTTACTCCATAATTATCTAGTTAGGTTTGTAGTAATCCAATTTTCTAGGGCTTAGGAGATCAAGTAAGTTGCTATATACATTAACCTTTCTGAGTCCCATACAAATTATTATCAAGATCGAGATATCTTTTGCTTTTTCAAATTCGATTGTCAAAAATAACCCTCAATACTAGACCTTCTAATCGAGATAATATACATTTTATGCATGATAAACGGATACGGATAACATTCAATGCTCAAACACTAGCCGATTTAACATAAAAATTTCTTGTATAAAACTGACCGTCCGGTTTTGGCCGTTACCGACCGCCCACTTCCCATAATTGCCAACGGCCGCTTTCGTCTGGTAATAATTAATTTTTAACCTAAACCCCATTAATTCTTGTGGGCAAAAAGATTTCTTTGGGCGGCGGGAATGAAATAGGTTGGTCAACGCTGATAAGAAAGCTGACCATTTGAGGTGATAAAACTCAATAACCTCAGCATTATTTTTCGTACCGGTGGGCTTCTAACCGTTCCACGCGATTTTAATTGCCGCCATAAACGCCCGAAACTACCCGATAAAACGCCGTTGGCCTGAGCAAGATAATGCCGGAAGCGATGACTGGCGTCACTGGAACTGGCGCGATGTCGAGGATGAACAATCCCAATAAACACAGGAAACACTTTATCCGCGTTTGTTTGGTTTGCCCTTCGGTCTTGGCCGGGCAGTCCGGTAACGGTTCAGGCAGGTCGGCATACATATCCGTTACCAGCTCCCAAAACCAACGCGGCCTCATCGCCACGACAACCATGCCGATCAAACAGCCGGGGGAAACCGGCCCGAAACCGATGACGGCAAAAACGGCAAAGACCGCAAGGCATTTAATTTGTGCTGGATTCATAACCAAAGGATCGGTTGATAAGGTGGCCGCCAGTCTAGCAGTTTTGCCTATGGCTTACCAAAGCCCGGCATCCAGGATGAAGGCCTTGTCACGCTGATGCAACAGTACAGGGAATGCCGGCCTTGGAATCACCCGGGGCACGGACAAATGAAACGGGGGGAAAATAAAAACACCCATCGGAACCATAGCATGGGTACGGCTACAAAACATGCCAAGACGGCAAGGCTAGATGCCAACGCCAACCAGATGTTCCACAGTATGGCCTTTACGTTTTTAGGGCTGGTAATGCCCTATAAGCGGAACGAATGCAGCATATACCATTGCTCAAGATTAGCCAGAAGCCAGGTTTCCAGCTGATGGTCAAGATTGGCAAACGCTTCCTCAAAAGCATCATCCCCGGCAGCGACAGCCATTGGCGGGCCCAACCTGATGGAATAGCGTGATGGAGCTTCCCGGCGTGTCCAGACAGGGATAATGGCGGCGTTATAACGCTGGGCCAAACGCACGGCAAAGGATAGGTTGCTGTGTCCGGTTTGTGGTTCCCTCCCGAAACTGGGGACATTGACTTGGTTTCTTTTCACTTCATCAATGGCTATCCACAATGCGCCCTTATCGGCCAAATGCTTGCAAATCAGGCGCATAGAGGAGGGCCCGCTGATGATGAGCTTAATGGCGCCGCCCATGCGTTCACGGGCGGCGTCGGCGATCCTGCTGGCAAAGCGGTTCCTTACCGGCTTATACAAGCCCATGACATCAAAGCCGTAACCGATCACATAGTTCCCGCAAATTTCCCAATTGCCCGTATGGGCGAAAACAAAAATGACGGCTTGTTTGTAGCCTATGAACGGCTGCAAATAGTCACCATTAATTATCGAAACCCTATTTTGGGCATAAATCTTATCCAGCAAAGAATACTCGGACATGGATTGGCCTATGTTTTGCCACATCCGGGTGAGCATCTTTTCCCGCTCGGCCACCCCCAAATCGGGGCGCAGGATAGCCAAATTATCCCGGGCGCGTCCATCCGGGATTTTAAAGCGGTATTTTGCCGCCAACGGCCCCAAAAATGCGCCGACGCTGGCGTTTACGCTGATCGGCAGATAACGCAAGGCATAATGGCTGAAATAGTCCAGCCCCCCCCAAAACGGGTCGCTAAGCCAGTAGCGCAGCCACTGTTTGCGCCAGGCCTTATCATTGAAAAACCGTAAAAAATTCGTTCTCATCGGCTGGTGATGCGCATCGGCAAATTATCTTTAGGGCGCAACGTCAGACGGCATTCATGGGTCACTTGATGCCCTTCCGGTACCTGCAAGCGGAAATGTTTCGCCAGGATAGCCAAGCACAGCGTCGTTTCCACCAGCCCGAAAAATTTTGCGACACACACCCTAGGGCCTACGCTAAAAGGGATGTAGATAAACTTATCGGGTTTTACTGGCGCATCATCAAGGAAACGTTCGGGGATGAAATGGTCGGGCTTGTCCCAATAAGCCTTATGCCGGTGCAACAGCCAGGGCACCACCAACATGATAGAACCGGCGGGAATATGGCGTTTACGGATAATGTCATCATCACTGGCTTCGCGTGACAAGATAGGCACGGGAGGGTACAGGCGCATGGTTTCTTCAAGCACGGCGCGGGTATAGCTTAACTTAGAGAAATCGGCGAATGTCGGCGAACCGGAACCCAAAACCGTGTCGATTTCCTGGTGCAATCGCCGCTCGACGTCAGGGCATTGGGAAATCAAATACCACGCCCATGCCAAGGTGTTGGCGGTGGTCTCATGGCCCGCCATAAACAGCACGATCAATTCATTACGGATTTGTTTTTTGGTCAAGGCGGCCTGGGCCTCTTTTTTATCCTGTATGCGTAAAAACTGCCCCAGCAGGGTATCTTTATTGTCGCTTTTAATGCCTTCGGCAATGACCTTGTCGACGATATCGTGGATGGCTTTGGCGGCCTTGGCGGCTTTAGCCGCCCGCCCCCTGCCTAAGCCAGGAATCCAGCTGGGCAAACCAAAAAACGTGTTCACATCCATTTGTTCAATTGCCGCCTGATACTCCGCAAAACTTTGCACCACTTGCGCCGCCTGCCCTGCACCGAGCTGGTTGCCGAATAGGGTACGGCAAATAATCTCAGCCGTTAACTGCCCCATTTCCGGCAAAACCTGGATGATTTCGCCTTGCTTAAAATTAGCCCATGACCTTACCCGCTCTTCCGTAGCCTTGATCATGACTTCGCTGTATTTGGCGACTTGTTCGGTACTGAAAAGCGGGGTCTCCAGGCTCCTGTGTTTCTGCCAAGTGTCCCCGTCACTGATAAACAGGCCATCACCCAATAACGGTTCCAGCGCCTTGCGCATCAACGGGCTCTTTTTTTCATAATTGGCATGGTTCGTTAAAAACACATGACGGACAATATCCGGATGGTTGGCAATAAAGATCGAACGGTTAATGATCTTGATGGACATAAACTGCCGGTTGAACGAATCTTCCGTCCAGATAGACAGCAGGTCGCGGCGGGCGTATTTTAGCGTATCAAGCGCCCCCAGCGTTTTCTGGTGCCGGATTGGAAAAGGGGGAATAAAGTCAGTCATACTTAAATCTGGTTAAAAAAGACGGATGATCACATTGGGTTTGCTTAGGGCTGCTGCGTTTGCATAACCGTTTTGTAAAAAAACGGCCTACCCTTAGCCATAACCAGAGTATATCGTAAGTTACAGCCCGCTATCTAATCATGTGCCTTACCCCGCCCCATTACTGCACTAGGCAACGGCGGTGCGACAAAAAGGAACAGATAACCGCCACGGCTTGCTTTCGGCCCAAGCGTTCGCCATGCCATAGCCCGTAACCCAGCCTGGTGGCCTGTTACGGTGCCAAACAGCAATAACGCCCCAAGCGCGGTAGGCGAATGGATATAAGCATCAGCGCACTGGCCATGATCCGGGCCGTCGTAAAACTCGCCACATCCATGACCGCGTGTTTCAGCGCTAAACGGCACAGCAAGGAGTTGCCAGCAATAGCCATCATGGCAAGGAACGCCAGGAAGTAGGCGCGTTTAATCAACACCAGGCACGTCCCACAAATTGATTGCGTGGTTTCCATAAGGACATTTATTTACCAACACCAGACACATTCAAGCCGATAATCCCGACCAAAACAAAGCCAATATAGACATATTGCATGAATTGATAGCGCTCCTGGAAAAGCCAGTACCCCAACATGGCGACAATCAAAATTCCGGCTCCCGCCCATGTGGTATTGGCAATAGTCATATCCATACCTTTTAACGCCATTGCAAAAGCAACCATCGCGATGTTGAAAAAAAGCAATCCGCCAAGCAGATATTGCCAATGTCCAACCCCGTCTGATTTATTCAGCAAAGCGACGCCGATTGACTCCAAGACAATGGTGCAGAACAAATAAAAGTAACTCACCTAATTCCCCATAAATATGATTTGACCCTAATAACTCTCCACAAAACGTTGTAAAACACGTAAATCGTTGCCTGCCTTATCGGCACTGACACCCAACTCTTCAAGCGGGGCATTCAGGCGATTGATCCAGACGGTAGGATAGCCAAACCATTTTGCTCCGGCGGCATCCCAGCCACCGAACCCGGCAAACACGCCAATCCCTAAGCCAGAGACAAAGGCCACGCCTCCGCCTACACTCACGAATTGTAAAAATTTTCTTCTGCCGATTAAGTGGGCCATCACCTTATCCCTATAAAAATTACCTGATGCCAATCGCCACTGGGCTGTTATAAACAACTTTTTGTTGGAAGCACGCCATCCGTTAATTTTCCAAGCATCGGCCCATTAATAATCGGACAATGTCTTAGGTGGCAGCGCCGCCCGCAAGGCATTCAAGACGGCCAAAACATCAATAATTTCTTGCGCCACCGCGCCCGTGACCGGGCTCAGGTAGCCCAACCCGGCAAACACCATGCCGACTAGGCTCAAGGCCATGCCACCCACCGCGCTTTGCAAGGCAATTTTGCGCATCCTCGCGCCGATGTGGAACAGCTCATCCACTTTGAGCAAAGAACTGTCCATGATCACCGCATCCGCCGCTTCGCCCGTGATGTCACTGTTTTGCCCGAAGGCGATGCCGATGGTCGCGGCGGTCAGCGCGGGCGCGTCATTGATGCCGTCACCCAGAAACACGGTCTTGGCCTTTTGCGTTTCCTCACGGACCAAGGCCAGTTTTTGCTCAGGGCTTTGGCTGAAATAAACGTGCTTGATACCGACTTTTTGGGCCAAATAGCGCACTTCGGATTCCCTATCGCCGGACACCAGCATCACTTTGTCAAACAAGTGGTTGGGTTGCAAATGGTTGATGAACGATGAACTGTCGCTACGCACTTCATCGCGGAACTGGAAAGTCGCCGCATATTGCCCGTCAAGCAATATGACACATTCCAAACCGCCGCCGGGCGCAGGCAACTCGGCGAGCAAATCGGGATGCTGTCCGCTAAAGTTTTTGCGGCTCGTGACTTGCACCTGCTGGCCGCTGACCGTGCCTTGCAGGCCCGCACCAGGCAATTCGCAGATGTCCGTCACCTTAAGCAAGGCCAAGCTGGCCGCTTCGGCGGCCTTGAGGATGCTGCCCGCCAAAGGATGCTTGGAATAGCGTTCCAAACTGGCGACCAAGGCCAACACGTCTTGTTGGTTATGGTTTTTGCTGGCCACCACCGCCGTCAACGCAGGCCGCCCATAGGTGAGCGTGCCCGTTTTATCAAAAATGGCGGTACGGCAAGTGCCAATGGTTTCCAGGATCGCCGGATTTTTGATGATGATTTCCCGCCGCGCCGCCAAGGAAATCGAGCTGATAATGGTCACCGGGATACCAATCAGCAAGGGGCAAGGCGTGGCAATGACCAACACCGCCAAAAAACGGATGACTTCGCCGCTATAACCCCAAGCGGCCAATGCCAGAAAAACCGCCAGCGGCGTATACCACGCGCCCAATTGGTCGCCTAGCCGGCGGAGATTGGGGCGGTGTTGGTCGGATTCGCGCATGACGGCCATGATTTTGGCGTAACGGGAATCGACCACCAGCTTGTCGGCGCGGATCACCAACAAAGAATCACCGTTAATGGCGCCGGACAACACCCTCGAACCACTGATTTTCGACATCAGATATGGCTCCCCGGTCAGGAACGATTCGTCCATGGTGCTGGCCCCTTCCAGCACCGTGCCATCCACCGGACAAATCTCGTGCGGCAACACCGACAAAGTGTCGCCGATGACGACCTGGTCGGTGGCAATGTCCACCAGCAAACCGTCAGATTTCCGATGCGCAATGGAAGGCATCCGGTTGGCCAATGCTTCCAGTACCGACGAGGCCTTGCGCACCGCATAAGCCTCCAGCACCGAGCCACCCGATAGCATCAGCACCACCAACGCCCCTGCCAAATATTCATGCAAGGCCATGGCCGTGACGATGGCGACCCCGGCCAACAAATCAGCGCCCATATTGCCTTGCAAAAGCTTGCTGGCCAGCTGGTAAATCTGGGGGGCACCGCCCAATAACAAAACCGCAAGCAAAGGCAATTCAAGCAAGGTGACGGACAAGCCGAAGCCCCCTTGATGGATTTCCACCGCATCCACCAAAAATGAAGCATGCTCCACCCAGGTATAGGTTTGCTGCTTAATATCAACACCATACCGGAGCAGCAGGTAAGTGGCGATACCTAACAGGCTTAAAATGACAATGTCCTTTTCAAGCCGGGAAGAAGGTAACGATGAGGATTTTGATGCGTTCATGGCGGCTATTCGTCTAATGGTTTTTTATTGCCATGCACCATGGCTTTTGCCAGGTTTTCCTTATGTATAAAACTTTCAACGGCGACCCCGGCAATATGCAAGACGACCAAAACCACCGTCAAATTGGCAAACAGCTCATGCAGATCTTCCCAAAGGTCTTCATTCGCGGGGCCTATGGAGGCTAATGGCCCCGCGCCTTGGTCGGCCCCGTACACGGCAAACCCGGTCAAAACGGTCATAAGCAAACTGGCCAGCAACAACACAATCATTGCCGCACCCGCAGGGTTGTGCCCCAAATAACGTTTAGGCTTTAAGGCCACCACGTCTTTAATATAGGCGACGGATGCCATCGGGCTGCATAAAAAACTGGCGAACCGGGCGTATCGGTTACCGATAAATCCCCAAACCAGACGGAACACAAGCAAGCCAAACACCAGATAGCCTGCCCAGACATGGATATCCAGCAATTCATCTTCGGTCAGGTAAGCGACAAAAAAGCCGATGACCAGCAACCAGTGAAAAACCCTTAAAGGCAAATCCCAAACTTTAGTTAATGTCGGTGTGTTCATAGTCAACCCTCATATAAGAATGTGTTTAAAGCAATTTCCAACGGAACCATTTCCATAAGATAAGTAAGTTTATTGCTTACTATACCCGCACCAAGCGGTAAAAAATATGTTTGGCAATTTCCGCCGTGGCGATATAGGACGCTACGATCAGGCCCAGCAAGCCCAAAAGCGTGGGGGACAAGGGCTGGAACCCTATTAACGTTGCCAGTGGCGTGTACGGCAAAGCCAAAGTCAAGGCGACGACCGCCAGCGTCGCCACCCATAAATATTTCCCGGGCCTGCTTTTGAAAAATGGCTTGCGGCTGCGCACGACAAACACGATCAGCGCGGCGGACACCACCGACTCCAAAAACCAGCCCGTGCGGAACTGCTCGATTGGCACGTCCAACCACAACAGCAAGCCAAAGGTCATATAATCAAAGACCGAGCTGACAATCCCAAAGGTGACCATAAACTTGCGGATGAAGGCGATATCCCAGCGGCGCGGCTGCGAGACCATTTCCTCATCAAGATTATCGGAGGCGATGGTCATTTCAGGGAAATCGGTCAACAAATTGGTCAGCAAAATCTGCTTGGGCAACAGCGGCAGGAACGGCAAAAACAGCGACGCGCCCGCCATGCTGAACATATTACCGAAATTGGAGCTGGTCGCCATGAACACATATTTTAAGGTGTTGGCGAAGGTGATGCGGCCTTCCTTGACACCGCCGACCAACACTTGCAGGTTTTTTTCCAACAACACGATTTGTGCCGTGTCCTTGGCGACATCGGCGGCGCTATCGACCGAAATGCCGACATCGGCGGCATGTAAGGCCGACACATCGTTGATGCCATCACCCATGTAACCCACGACGAAGCCCGCTTTTTTCAGCGCGATGATGATGCGCTCTTTCTGGTTGGGTTCGATTTCGGCGAATAGATTGACTTCAGCGACGCGGCTCATCAAGGCCGGCCCGCTCATTTGGGCAATTTCCGGGCCGGTGAGGATTTGGCTGCCACCCAGCCCCAATTGTTTGCTGACAGTTTCCGCCACCAGCCGGTTGTCGCCCGTGATGATTTTCAGCGTCACACCCAGTTGCCGCAATTGCCCGATAGTCTCGAGGCAATCGGCTTTCGGCGGATCGAAAAACGTCAGGAAACCTAAAAAGCGTAAGCCGGTTTCGTCGTGGTTGCCTATGCCCGTTTGCAAAGCGTCCATGGGTTTATAAGCCAACCCCAAGGTGCGCAAGCCTTGGCGGCTATAATCCTGGAATTTTTGCTGGATACTGTCTTGCACATCGGCAATCGCCACCAGGCTGCCGTCGGGGTTTTCCAAGTGGCTGCACACGGCGAGGATATTAGTTAAGGCGCCTTTGCTGATCAACAATGTCGTTCCTTGGTCTACCACCAGCATGCTCAAGCGCTTGCGGTAAAAATCGTAAGGGATTTCGTCCAATTTCCGGCTGTTGCCTAGGTCAAAGCTTTTATATTCCCTGATGGCCGTGTCAATGGGATTGTTAAAGCCAGCTTCATAAACGGCGTTCAGGTACATATAACGGCAAATGCGTTCAGAACTGTTGCCTAGCACATCGAAAGCACCCTGCACCTGCACTTTGCCTTCGGTCAATGTCCCCGTTTTGTCCGAACACAACACATTCATGCTGCCCAGGTTTTCGATGGAAGCCAATTGCTTGACGATGACTTTCTGCGCCGCCATACGCCTGGCCCCGTGGGCGAGATTGACGCTGATGATGGCGGGCAACAGTTGCGGCGTCAGCCCCACCGCCAAGGCCAGCGCGAACAGGAAGGAATCCATCACCGGCTTATGCAGATAGACGTTGACGGCGAAAATGACCATCACCAGTATCAGGGTCACTTCCATCAGCAAATAGCCAAAGCGCCTGACGCCGCGTTCAAATTCGGTTTCCGGCGCCTTAAGTTTGAGCCGCCCTGAAAGCTTGCCAAATTCGGTGGCCTGTCCGGTTGCGGCAACCAAGGCATCCGCGCTGCCGCTCTCGACATGTGTCCCCATCCACACCGCATTGTTGCGTTGCGCCAATGGCGTATCGGCTGCCAACACCCCAGGGATTTTTTCCGCCGGATAACTTTCGCCGGTCAACGCGGCCTCATCGACAAACAAATTGGCCGTTTTCAACAACAAGCAATCCGCCGGCACAATATCGCCCGCATTGAGCACAATCACATCGCCAACCACCAACTCGTCGGCGGGCAACTCCGTTTCCACCCCGTCCCGCATCACCGCAACTTTGATCTCGACAATCGCGAGCAATTGTTCCACCGCATCGGCCGCGCCTTTTTCCTGCCAAAAACCCAGCAAACCGCTGATCAGGACTATCGTCAGGATAATGCTGGCATCGACATGGTCATGCAAATAAAACGAAATGCCCGTCGCAAACAACAACAGCAGAATGATGGAGCTTTTAAACTGCGCCAGCAGCAAGCCCCAAGAACCCGTTTGTTTTTTGCCGTTCAGCCGGTTAGCGCCATCGCGTTTTAAGCGCGCAATGGCTTCACGCTGCGATAAGCCCTGCCCTGTGCTGTTAAGCTGTGCGAGGCATTCCTCAATGGGCTGGTGCCAAAAAGGCTTGGGGCTTGTGGATTTATCTGTCTGGAGATTCATTGTTGCCCTTATTTAGTTTAGCGATTGGCCATCACCGTTCCGGTGCCATCCATGATGTGTCCGAGGTTGATTTTATAACCATCCGTACCCGCTTGCCTTGTTGGGAGGGGATGTGGCTTTATCCGGCAGCCCTTTAGAACTTACTTACTGATGTTACGCAGATATTTTCTGCGGTTCGAAGTAAATATGAAGAGTCGCTATTGCGACGGTTTATTTAATCGGGTTCTCGCACCCGAAAGCGAGATACTTTCTTTTGCTCCGCCAAAAGAAAGTATCCAAAGAAAAGGCGGCCCGATCACCGCTGATGTCTTGCGCTCCTCGCATTTGTCGGGGGGAGACAGAATGGGCTTCCTGCCCATCTGCCTCCGTGCGGCATCCCTGCCGCACCCCTTCGGGCCATTCCCGACAAATACTGCGGTGCTCGACGCGGCAAACGGGATAAAAACCACGTTACTGCGTAACGTCAATTACTTAAAAACTACGCACAACGCTTTTAAAGCACGCCCTTAACTTTAAAACTTTACAAATAAAACTCAAGCTCCCGGATCTTTTCCTCCAACCGTTTCAAAACCCCTTTCCCGTCCCTCACCCCGTCCATAGCTTCAAAAACGGATGGGCCACCCAACAATTCCCAACGCGCCAGTTTATTTTTTAACTGCTGTTGTCCGTTAACGCTGAAGTGGTAGCGGCCCAATAACTCATTTAGCCCTTGCGGCCCAGTGACCGCCAAAGATGCGGACAATTTATCCAATTGCCCTAGCACTTGCACAATAACCCAGATATGGGCGGCTAGCATTTCACTGGTGGCTTGCGCGGTGACTTGCGCAGCCGAATGGTTTTCGTTGTCGGAAACGACCTTTAAAGCCTGTATCAGTTCGCCGGTGGTAAAACGTGCGGCGGTTTCATAAAACGCGGACGCCTCCATATCGCACAGTTCGTCATGGCGATAGGCCAACTGCGGCTTCGCGTAGGTCTGGATGCTGGTGGCCGCACAGGGCGGTTTGAAGACTATCGGCGGATAGTGGCATTTCTGGCTATCGGCATCGGTGATTTTATTGGCCAAAAACACGCTGCCCAAAGGATGATGCCTATGCCCTGCTATACCGGCATTCAGCATCACGGGATAAGGCGATTCCGCAAACAAGGCCTGGGTGTAGGCAATGCCCGCCGCCATTGCGCTTTTGCCGATTCCGGTTACAGTAAGGCAGATGTTTTCACGCCTGAAAACGGCAAAGGCTTGGACACGCAAGTCTTTTTTCAGGCGGAAATGCCCGATCAGTGGCTGGGCTTCACAAGGCAAAGCCGTGTATATAAAAATGGGTTGCTGCATGTGATGTGGTGTTTGTTGGCCATGAGGCTAACCATCCTGGGGGAATGGCAAAAATGTTTACAACGACCTTACCGATTATTTTTACTTATACGCATCTTTTCAATGTGTTTGAATTGGCGGTGTTTCTCTGCGCCATTTTTGGTTTGGTGTATTTTTACACGCCCGAACCACAACAAACCTTGCAAGACCGGGCAAAAAAAGACTGGTATAAGTTTTTGCAATCGGCTTGGCTTGGCGAATTGGCATTGTGGCGGGCGTTCTGGCCATTTTTCCTGTTCATTAATGCCCTCCTATTTTACGCCGATTACCGGATCGCCAATGTGACGTACACCATAGCCAGTTGGAAAACCGTGCATGGCATGGTGTTCTTGCCGATTATCTGGTGGACGGTGTCGGTTTGGCGTTGTTCAACCCATACCCGCTACAAAATCAACGGCGCGGCGGCACGCACCCTAACCCTTTTCCTGTTCTTGGAGCTGGCATTGCGTTTTTTCATCAGCAGCCAATTGCCTAGCACCCTGTTCGATTGCCGTTTGTTGATCATGCAATATGGCGATTGCCTATAATCGGGCTGTGTTGATGCCCTGTCCGTTAGCTGCTGATGGACGGATACTGGCGTTACTTTAAAACAATAATATGTATTTAATTAGTAAACAATTACAACTATATTAAAATAATTTGTTACAATTTGACGCATAATTGCACCTCATTGATACACTTCCGTCGCTTCCGCCCATCCTTTTATTAACGGCATAAGCCCTAAGGCTAAGAAAAACTTTATATAAATCAAGCCATTTCCTTGCAAAACCCATATAAACAAGGCAAATCCCAAGCTATGGCATATCCTTTGCTGCATTAAAACCAAACACTTCATTCAAGCACACCAATCAGGATGGCTTGCCCGACGTACACGGCTTGCTGCCTGCGTCATACGCCTGTCACCCGATCCTTTTATGCTGACCCTGTCTTGAATGACCGCATCCGTCTTAATGGAGGAAATGCCAATGTTAGATTTAATGACTTTCTTGGACGATTATAACTGGCCTACCGCTTTGTCAGCCGAAGGCGCCTTTGCCATCCTGCTGGTTTTTTTCGGCCTTTTTTCCTGGCTAGAACATATCTTCCCACATAAAAAGTGGCCTGAACGCCTGCTGCGCAAATCATTGATGACGAACATCAGCCTATTTGCCGTCAATAACACGCTGATGTCAATATTGTCAGTGTCGGCCCTATTCTTGCTCGCCCAACAATATTCCCAACAAGGCCTGCTACATTCTATAGAAAATCCGGCTTATCAGTTTCTTGTCTCGTTGTTGGCGTTGGATTTATTGTCATATCTTTGGCATAGGCTATGCCATCGTTTTGATGCCCTATGGATGTTCCATCGGGTGCATCACAATGACCCTTACTTAAACACATCGACGGCGTTTAGGGTCCATGTGCTGGAACTGTTGGCCACCAACCTGTTAAAAGCCGCATACGTCGTTTTACTTGGCGTTGACCAGCTTATGATGCTGCTCAATGAGATGGTGATCATGCTGTTTACGCTATTCCATCACACCAATATTGCTTTTGCCGGCGAGAAACTGCTTAGTAAAGCGCTTATTGTGCCTTTTTTACACCGCACCCACCATTCCACCGAGCGTCATGAACATGACAGCAATTACGGTGCAGTGTTTTCCATTTGGGATAGGGTGTTCGGCACACTGAATGAGCGTAAACCTTTGGCAATCGGCATTAACGGCAACTCACCGCAGGAGCTGATCAATTTGCTAAAACTGGGCTTTAACTTACCAACGTCACGCTCTAAAGAGCAACCCATACCGGCTGATTTAGAATACATGATTGCCGAAGCGGCTTATTACCGTGCGGAAAAACGCAATTTTTCCCCCGGTTATGAATTGTTGGATTGGCTGGAAGCTAAAAATGAAATTTTCAGGCAACTCTATAACGATAAACCCAACCAGAAACAGCAGGCAAAATATGGCTTGCTCGTGTTGGGCTAACCCTAGCATCCAACTCAAGGCATGGCTTTGGCTAAAATCCAAAACCATGCCTTTGCCCCGCTTCCCCAACCCTCAATTCTGATGGCTTATGCTGTCCGCAGGACGGGAGCCGAAGTAAACAACTGGCTTCGGCCCAGCTTGCGGTTGCTATGGGCACCGAATAGCCAAACCAATGGCATGGCACCAATCCCTTTCCCCCCACAGCAACCACCTCATTGCTTACTTAGTGCTTGCCCCTGGAATATGCCAGGGTTTTCTAGCTATTATTGCGGCTTTTTAATTAACACGGTAATCCAGCGCATAAGCAAAAACTGTAATAAGATAGCCATTGTTTTAACCTTCTTGGAGGCCTGCCGAATGCGCCGTCTTATACTGATGCTTTTTATTGCTTTTCCTTTATCCGCACTGGCTGATGATGAAGCCCCGCCCAAGCTTGAAAACCTTCCTGACGTCCCGGAACCTCCTGAACAAGTGCAAAATGGTGAAAATATGGAACCGGAAATCACCATTTTGCGTAGCGGCAAAAAAATCATCCAGGAATATCGTCGGGGCGGACGGATTTACATGGTCAAAATCGTCCCTGACATTGGCCCTGCGTATTACTTTCTCGACACCAACGGCGATGGCTTGTTTGATGCCCGTAATAGCGACCCGGACAGGGGCAGCCATGTCAACATGTGGAAAATATTGGAATGGGATTAAGCACCCCTGATAATGCCTACTGGTTTGTACGTAGCCAGCAAGCCCACCCGGTAAACAGCCAAATTGACAGCCCATAGATACCTAACTAAGCTTTTTGATACTCCCTGCATCCCTTAAGGCCATTTAATTGACCTGATATGCCCGAATTAAATTAAACTTCCATGCACAACGCCATCAACCAACTCTTAGCTTCAGCAAACCAGATCATCCTCGGCAAAGACCATAAGATCCGCTTGGCGGTCTGCTGCCTATTGGCACGCGGACATTTGCTGATTGAAGATATTCCTGGCGTGGGCAAAACCACTTTGGCGCACACCTTGGCAAAACTGCTGGGCTTGCATTATCAACGCATCCAATTCACTAGCGACATATTGCCTGCCGACATTCTCGGCACATCCGTGTTTGATAGCGCCAACAACAGCTTCAAATTCCATCCGGGGCCCGTTTTTAACCAAATGGTCTTGGCCGATGAAGTCAACCGAGCCACGCCCAAAGCCCAAAGCGCCTTGCTGGAGGCCATGGAAGAGCAACAAGTGACGGTGGAAGGCAAAACCTATCCTTTGCCCAATCCATTTTTCGTTATCGCCACCCAAAACCCGTCGCACCAGATCGGCACTTTTCCCCTGCCGGAATCCCAGCTTGACCGTTTTTTGATGCGCATTGAATTGGGTTATCCCGACTATGCCGCCGAACGCGCTTTACTGGCCGGGCAAAACCGCCAGCATTTGCTGGAATCGCTGGACGTGCAATTGCCGCCGCAACAACTGCACGCCATCCAACAAGCCGTGACCAATATCCATGTCTCGCCCGCCTTGCTGGACTATTGCCAAGCCCTGATCAACTTTACCCGCACTTCGCCCGAATACCCCTGCGGCTTGTCGCCCAGAGGTGGCCTGGCCTTATTGCGTGCCGCCAAAGCCTGGGCTTATATCAACCAACGCGACGCCGTTATCCCGGAAGATGTGCAAGCCGTACTTGCCGCCGTCGCAGGACACCGTTTGCGGGCAGGCAACAACCACTCCGAAGCCATCGTCGCACCGCTATTAGAAAAGGTGGCCATCCATTGACCAGCCTGACCGGACGCATCAAAGCCCACCGTTTTTTTGCCGGGGAAAAGGCCACCGAAAACCAGCCGCTGCCCCTGACACACCGGCGCATTTTTATTTTGCCGACCCAGCGCGGCCTAGGCTTTGGCGTCCTCATCATCTTGTTGTTTCTGATCGCCTTCGTTTATAACAACAACCTGGCGTATTTGTTGACCTTCCTGATCGCCAGCATTTTTTTTATCACCATTATGCACAGCTTTAATTCGTTGAGCGGGCTTATTGTCCAAGCAGGCCATAGCAAGCCGGTATTTGCAGGGACTGCCGCAGGCTTTGACATCCATCTCGACAACCCCAATAGCAACCCGCGCCAGCATTTACAGATCACCCTTGAAAACACCGAAAGCCTGACCCTGCCCGCACACAGCAAAACCACGGCCACCCTGTATTCGGCAACACACCAGCGCGGTTGGCATGAGGCCGGAAAAGTGACCATTGCCAGCTCCTATCCGTTGGGTTTGTTCCGCGCTTGGTCACCCATACGCTTTAACCTGAAAGCGCTGGTTTATCCCAAACCCGCCGCGCAAAACAGCCCCTTCCCCGAATCTTCAGCGGGTGAATTCCAGCAAGGCTTTAGCAAAAAAGGCGCGGATGATTTTTATGGCATGCAGGAATATCAGCCGGGCGACCCCATCAAGCATATCCACTGGAAGGCCTATGCAAAAGGCCTGGGGCTGTACAGCAAACAATACGGCGGTGGCAATTCCGCACAAATCTGGTTAGATTACGCGCAGACCCAAGGCAATGACACGGAAGCCCGCCTAAGCCAGTTGTGCCGCTGGGTTATTGAAGCGGATCAGGCCGGGCTGAGTTATGGCTTTATCCTGCCCGGATTGAGATTGCCGCCAGACAGCGGGGCGGCGCATACGCAAAAATGTTTGGAAGCGTTGGCGTTGTTTTAGAACGTATTTTAAGCGTGTCGTGTGTGGCTTGGGGCAAAGCGCAAGAAGCCGGGCAACCAGGATGTTCTGGGGCAGATGAGGAAGGCGGGTCGCGCAACCCATCATTTTGATATTATGTAAGCGTAACGAATAGGGCGCATCAATGAGGCAAAACCTTGCCCCGCAATCCACAGAGGTGAAAACATGATCGCATTACGGCAAATTCAAACCATCGAAGGTGATTTTATGACTATACAGTTACCCTCTGAATTTAAAAATTACCAGCAAGCGGAAATTATTATTTTGCCTGTGGAGGAAAGTTTAAAAATAAATAATACTGAAGCCTTCATACAACGTTTTGCCGGTTCGATCCCTGATTTTCCAGAAATAGACGAATTGCCACCCGAAATACGGGAAGATTGGAAATGAAGTATCTTTTGGATACCAACACTTGCATTGCTTTTTTGAAAAGTAATCAAGCAGCCACCACAAAAATAAGGTCGATAGGCATCGAAAAGCTTTTGCTTTGTTCCGTGGTGAAAGTGGAATTATGGTTTAGTGCGTGTAAAAGCGAACGGATAGCCGCCAATCAAAACGTGCTAAATGAGTTCTTCATGCAATTTTCAAGCATCCCCTTCGACGATAAAGCGATAGGGCATTATGGCGAAATTCGCGCGTTGCTAACCAAAATAGGCAAACCTATTGGCGCAAATGATTTGTTAATCGCCGCAATTGCCAAGGCTAACCAATTGACTTTAGTGACGCATAACACTAAAGCGTTTATCCGTGCCCCTGATCTTTTGCTGGATGACTGGTTAAGCCAAGAGTGATCAAGGCAAGGTGCAACATCAGCCATAAATAACGCACTTTGGGGACGCCGGATCACGCAACAAAATATGCCGCCGTTGTGCCAATTAACCCGATGTTTACTTACCTCCCAGAAAATCCGCAATGACCGCAAGCCCCAACCACAACGTGCTGATTTTTTTACTCACGTCCATCGCGCTGATTGTCCTTCCGCATTTCTACCATCTGCCCATCAGCATTTTCGGTTTTTTTTACCTGCTGTTAGGTTGGCGCCTGGCAGGTTTATGGAAACCCGCATGGCTGCCGAACCGCTGGCTGGTGTTCCTGTTGACTGTCATCGGGCTAAGTTTGATTTATTTGCAGCACCAGGGCATTTTCGGGCGTGATGCGGGGACGCGCCTGTTCATCATCGCGCTGGGCTTGAAACTGATGGAAATCAAAACCGAGCGCGACCTGTACCTGATCACTTTTCTGGCCTTTATCGTCGCCGCGTCACAATTTCTATACGAACAAAGCCTGTTGATGGCGGCCTACATTTTGATGGTGTGCTGCACCCTGATCGCCACACTGGTCAGCATCAACAGCCGCAACCCTGAACCTTGGCTGGCATTAAAAACCGCAAGCACCATCATCCTGCAAGCCCTACCCTTAGCCATTGCCTTATTCATCCTGTTTCCCCGTGTCGAAGCCCCGCGCTGGATGCTGCTCAATGACCGCCAACAAGCCCGCATGGGCTTGAGCGACAGCATGGAACCCGGCTCCATCTCCGAACTGGGCGTGTCCACCGAACTGGCTTTCCGCGTGAAATTTACCGGGGCGATGCCGCCACCCGCACAACGCTATTGGCGCGGGCCGGTGCTGACGCAAACGGATGGCAAACGCTGGACCCCATCGCCGCACCATGGCCTTGAAGCGTACCTGGATAAACCCGTGACCACCGGCACGCCTTACCAGTACACCTTATTGATGGAACCGCAGAATAAAAACTGGGTGTTCGCGCTGGATTTGCCCGTTGAATTTACCGAGCCACTGGAACGCAACGCCAATTACCAATTAATCACTTCCGCCAACCCCGATAAACGCTCGGAATATAAAATCACGTCGTTTCCGCATTACAACACAGGCGACATCACCCGTGTCGAATACAAAGACGCGACGCAATTGCCGGACACGCCATCCGCTGAAATCAACGCTTTGGTCACCCAATTGCACGGTTTCGACCAGCCGCCCGGACAATTCATCAAAGCCCTGTTAAGCCATTTCCGCACCGAAGACTTCCATTACACGCTAACCCCGCCAGTGATGGAAGACAAGCCCATAGAAACGTTTTTGTTCAAAACCCGCTACGGTTTTTGTAGCCATTATGCATCCGCCTTCGTTTACCTGATGCGGGTTGCGCACATCCCCGCCCGTGTCGTGACAGGCTATCAAGGCGGGGAATTCAACCCTGTCGGCCAGTTTCTGGAAATCCACCAATACGACGCCCATGCGTGGACGGAAGTGTGGCTAGCAGGCAAAGGCTGGATGCGCATCGACCCGACCGCCGCCGTCGCCCCTGAACGCATCGAGAAAAACATTAATGTCGACGCTTTGGCGGCTGGCGAAGCCATCCAATTTGCTACAGAAGGCGGCAATCAAAATGCCTTTGCCTGGTTAAAACAAGCACGGCAGTTGTGGAGCAATGTCGATTACAACTGGCAACGCTGGGTCATCAACTACAACCGGAGCAACCAGCAAAAATTCCTGGCAAACTTCGGGATCGGCGACATCAAGACCATGATGTACTGGATGATAGCCATGCTCAGCGGCATTAGCGCACTGCTCAGTTTTTTCCTGCTCTACCAAAAACCCAAAACCACCGACCAAGCCTTGCGGCATTACCAGCGGTTCTGCCGCCACCTCGCCAAGCACGGGCTCATCCGAAACCCAAGCGAAGGCGAAACGGCTTTCGCCGAACGCATCAAAGCCACCCTGCCCCAACTTGCCCAACCCGCCCAACACATCACGGATATTTTTATCCGCTTGCGATATGGCAGGGCTAGCCATGATGAAGACTTAAGGCTGTTGGGAAAAAGCGTTAAGGAATTCACACAAGAAAACCCGCTCAAAAAACACTGAAAAGGCATCCCGCACCAATGCCCTAGCTCTGCCGTAAGGAAACGGTTATGTGTTTAGCCCCGCCAATAGCGCCTTGATCTCCGGCACACAAGAGCCGCAATTCGTCCCCGCCTTTAAACACTTGCCAACCTCCTGTGGGGTTTTCAAGGCCAATTCCTTTATCGCATCACAAATTGTTTTTTCCCCGACATTAAAACAGGCGCAGACTATCGCGCCGACATCGGCAACGCCTATCGGCGGTTTTCCGGTCAGCAGCGCGAGCCGTTCTTGTTGGCCCAAGCCGTCCTTCGCAAACAGGCTGGCCAACCAATTGCGTTCGGGCAGGTTGATATGGGAGGCGATAAACACAATGCTGTCCAAATGCCCGTCATTAAAGCGGGCGGCACGGTAGTTGCCGTTGTGGCTATCTTGGTATTCCTGCCATTGCCCCTGCCCGCCATCACCCAGTTGGGTTGTTGCCCAATCCTGCCATGTTCCCTGTAATTGTCGGCCTGCCAATTCGTAGCGGTAAAACTGCTCGCCTTTGACCTTCACCCAATAATCGGAGCCAGTGATCGCCAGTTCCCGCCGCGACAAAATGAACCCGTACCAAGCCATAGGGCAAGGCCTGATGCGCACTGGCGTGTGCTTGCATTCCGGTTGTTTGGAAACCGGGTCGACCACCGGGTTCACTAACGCACCCATACGCCCGTCGCTGGCGTATTGCCCTGTCCAGTGCATCGGCACGAACACATTGCCACGTATTTGGCTGTCGGTGATTTGCACCCGCGCCGTCATACCTCCCCAGCGGGTTTCGAGGCTTGCCAAACTGTTTTGTGGTAATTGGTAGGTTGCCGCATCGTCAGGATGCACTTCCACAAACGGCTCCGGCTTATGCTGGTTGAGTTTGCTGGCGAGGGCGGTGCGGGTCATGGTGTGCCATTGGTCGCGCAAACGCCCGGTGTTCAAAATCAGCGGATAATCGGCGTCAGGTAGGTTGACAGGCGGCCTGGGGGTGATGGCGATAAATTGGGCTTTGCCGGAGGGGGTGAAATAGCGCCCATCGCTAAACAGCCGCGCCGTGCCGTGCGGGTGTTGTGCATTAACAGGCCATTGTACAGGCTGGAAACTGTCGTATCCGGCCAGGCTAATATCGGCAAACGCGGAAATGTCAAAATCGCGGCCGCCATTATTTTCAAAACCGGACAAAGCCGCGTGCTCGCGGAAAATCTCCACCGGATGTTGGAACGCGAACGCCTCGGCATAGCCCATGCGCCGGGCGACTTGGCAGATGATCCACCAATCGGGTTTGGCGTTGCCCGCACCATTGAACAGGCTGCGTTGGCGGGAAATGCGCCGTTCGGAGTTGGTCACCGTGCCGTTTTTCTCGCTCCAACCTTGCGCGGGCAACAGCACGTGCGCAAGGGCAGCGGTGTCGGTGTCGGCGATACAATCGGAAACGACGACAAACGGGCAGCGTTGCAGCGCGGCTTTCACTTTGTCGGCATTGGGCAAGCTGACCACCGGATTGGTGCCCATAATCCACACGGCTTTGACCTTGCCCTCATAAACCGCATCGAACAAGGCCACGGCCGGCAAGCCGCCTTGTTCCGGGATATTGCCGGTTTGCCAAAAACGCGCCACGCGGTCAATATCGCCTGGGGTGGCGAAATCCATGTGCGCCGCCAATTGGTGCGATAAGCCGCCGACTTCACGCCCGCCCATGGCGTTAGGCTGCCCGGTCAGGGAAAACGGCCCCATGCCCGGTTTGCCGATGCGCCCGGTCGCCAAATGGCAGTTGATGATGCTGTTCACCTTATCTGTACCGCTGGTCGATTGGTTGACGCCTTGGCTGTATAGGCTCATGGCTTTTTCGGTGCTGGTGAACCAGTCGTAAAATTGCTGCACATCGGTGGCGGAGAGTCGGCAGGATTCGGCGACTTGTTGCACATCGCCCGCTAGGCTTGCTGCGGCGAGGGCGGCTTCAAAGCCTTCGGTGTGGTTGTCGATGAAGTCGGAGTCAATGTAGGTTGGGGTGAGTGTGCGAACCCCAACAGAGGACGTATTATTATCGGGGTTCGCACACTCACCCTTTATGCCTCCAAGGGTGCAACCTACCAAATAATTCAACAAGCCATTAAACAAAATCGTGTCACTGCCCGCCGCCAACGGCAAATGCAAATCGGCAATATCGCAAGTGGAGGTGCGGCGCGGGTCGATGACGACGATTTTCAAGTTGGGGTTGGCTTCTTTGGCGGCGCGGATACGCTGGAAACTGACCGGATGGCACCATGCGGTGTTCGAGCCGATCAGGACGATCAAATCCGCCAATTCATAATCTTCATAACAGCCGGGTACGGCATCCGCCCCAAACGCACGTTTATGCCCCGCCACCGACGACGACATGCACAAACGGCTGTTGGTGTCGATATTGGCATTGCCGATAAAACCTTTCATCAGCTTGTTGGCGACGTAATAATCTTCCGTCAACAACTGCCCCGAACCGTAAATGGCGACGCTATCCTTGCCGTGTTTGGCCATCGTGTCCAGCAAGGTGTTGGCGACCAAATCCAGCGCAGCTTCCCAACTGGCTGCTTGGCCGTGGATGTGAGGTTCCAGCAAACGGCCTTGTAACTCAACCGTCTCGCCCAACGCCGAACCCTTGGAACATAACCTGCCAAAATTGGCGGGATGGGTTTTGTCGCCTTTAATCTGGACTTGGCGGTTTTCGGCACCGACCGTGGCGGTAACGCCGCAGCCTACGCCGCAGTAAGGGCAAGTGGTTTGGATGGTTTGGGTCATAGGTGGGGTTTTATTGGTTAGGCTTTGTTTCAGAAGCCGTGCTCATTTCCAAGTATTGTAGGATGGGCTGAGGTACGAAGCCCATCAATCCTAGCAGTCGATGATGGGCTTCCTTGCGTCAGCCCATCCTACCGCGCTGTTTTTTTATCACACAAAAACGATCAATTTGTTGTGAAATGTATATTTGGCTTGATGCGATACAGCAAACGGACACCTTTAGCGGTTGGTTCCTCAAAAATATCAAAAAAATCGGTTGCCGATAAAATTTCTTTTAGATTCTTGTAACCGTACCTCTTTTTTAAATCAATCAGTTCTTGCGGGAAGTTTTTCCGAATTATCTCCAATGAGCTGTCAAATACTACCCAGCCATCAGCCCTCTTTTTTTGAGCAGCTATGTTAAAAAACCAATAAACCAATGGGCTTTGCCTTAACAGGGAAAGGTTGACTTCTTTTTTACCTTCATCTGAATCCATAAATTTTAAGTATTCATGAAAAGACTCAAAGTTGGTTTTTAACCATTCCAGCTCAGGCAGTATTTTTTCCCGTTGTTGATCAAGATACTGTTCAATTTCGATACTGCTTTCATGGGATTCCATTTTCCATCTTGGCAATAAATGGTGAATCAAATCATTTCGTTCGGCTACTAACGATGTTAACGCCATTTTCCGCTCTTCGAATTGGGCTTCGTCACATTGAATTCTGTATCTAAAAGAAAATATAGTTTCTTTTAATTCTTCCTGAGCGTCTTCCTCATCTTCAGAAAAAGTGTTTTCAAGAAACTGATTGGCTACTTGCCCCATGGTCTGTTTTTGCACTGTTGTAATATGTTTTTCTAACTTTGTTTTAAGGTCAGTAATATTACTGACGGTGCTTGAAAAACTACCACTAGCCAGCAAAAACTTCAAAATATGTTCCATTTGTTGAAACAACATGACATTCCTACCAATTTTCCGTAAAACTTCATTTTTAAGTTTTTCCAATTCCTCGTCTGTTTCCATGACCTGACCCACCTAAAAACTTCTGCTTGAATCAGAAAACGTTCCCTGTTCTTCTACCAATTGGTTATATTCGGCGATAGCAATCCGGTTATGCTCTAGCCATTCGGCTGCTGTTTCCGAATTGGCAATCGGGACACTTAGTTGCGTCAAATCTTGGCTGTTTTTGACTGTTTCTAATTCTTTGGATGGCATCATAAAAATGTTTTCTATGAAAGGAAAATGATCATTCTAATCCTAAACACCACCACGCCCAAAAATCATCCCCTCCCGTATCCCGCCAATATCCTGGCCTTGCTCCAACAACTCCTGATACCAAGACCCATCCGCCGTATCGCCATACAAAACCGCACCGACCAACTTGCCCGCCTTAATCACCAGCTTTTTATAAATCCCCAAGGCCGCGTCGGTGAAATGGATGGTTTCGCTGTGCGCATCACCCAAAAAATCACCCACTGAAAATAAATTAATGCCTGTCACTTTTAACTTGGTGGACGTGGGCAGGGTGATGTATTGCGCCACACCGTGGGCGCTGAGATGGTTGGCGCAAACTTTCGCCTGTTCAAACAACGGGGCGACTAAGCCAAACGTGTCGCCGCGGTGCTGGATGCACTCGCCGACCGCGTAAATGCTGGGGTCGTAGCTTTGCAAGGTGTCGTTGACGACGATGCCGCGTTCACAATACAGGCCGGATGCTTGCGCCAGCGCAATGTTGGGGCGCACGCCGACGGTGGTGACGAACAAATCGCAGGGTAGTTGGCTACCGTCGGCAAAGGTTACGGAGCGGACATGCCCGTTGTCATCGCCCAATAAAGCTTGGGTTTTGGCCGCCATTTTGAACTGGATGCCGCGTTGTTCCAAAGCCGCTTGCAAGAGCTTGGCGGCGGGTTTGTCCAGTTGCCGGTTGAGCAGGATGCCATTGTTATGGATCACGGTCACGTCCATGCCACGTTGCATCAAGCCGTTGGCGGCTTCCAAGCCCAACAGGCCGCCGCCCAACACCACGGCCTTATTATGGCTTCGGCTATAGGCCAGCATGGTTTCAACATCGACAATGTCACGGAAACTGACCACGCCATCCAAACCGTTGCCGGGGATGTCCGGCCTAAGGGCGTTCGATCCGGTGGCGATCAATAGGCGGTCATAGGCGGCGACCGTGCCGTCTTGGGCGTGGACTTGTTTGCGGGTGCGGTCTATGCGCACCACGGCTTTATGCTCCCCGGCATATAGGCGGATGCCATGGTCGGCGTACCATTGACTGTCATTGATGACAATGTCGGCGAGGTTTTTTTCGCCGCAGAGCACCGATGACAGCAAGATACGGTTGTAATTGCCGTAGGGTTCGGCACCAAACACGGTGATGTTGTATTTGTCCGGCGCGGCGGTAAGCAACTCTTCCACGGTGCGTATCCCCGCCATGCCGTTACCGATGACGACCAAGCGTTTTTTCACGTCAGTTCCTTTCAGTCCAAGTCAGGGATGGTCATCATCCCTTCCGCCACCAGCACCGCTTCACCGCCGACCCGGATCGTCAGGTTTTCCAAGCGCTTATGGTCCATTTCCAAATGCAGGACACTACGGCGGTTTTTGTCTTCGCCACGGTCTACAGAAAAGGTGTAAGTCCCTTTCTGCATGAAATCGAAAGAACACAAATAAGCCGCAAACGCGGGCATGGCGCTACCGACGGGCGGGTCTTCGTGGATGCCGATACGCGAACCGAGCAGGCGGGTGTGGAAATTGGCATCTGGATGTAGGGTTTTGGGCGAGAACAGCAAAATTTCTTGGGCGGCGGTTTGCGGTGCGCTGGATTGGCTCCATGTGAGGTAATTAAACCGCGCCTTCCTGACGGTCTCGTAATTGAACACGGGGACGATCAAATACGGGAAACCGCAGGACACCAGCCGTGCCGAGTATTTTTTGGTGTCAAACTCGGATGGTTGTAGCGATAAAAAACCCGCCAGCTCTTCCGTGGTCGGCGCGAAGCGGTCAACAACTGGCGCTAGCTTGCGGGTGAATTGCACTAGAGTCGGTTTGCCGTCTTGGGCGGAAATGTTCACTTCGACATCCCCGGCATTTTGCTCGAACACCAAGGGCGTGATTGCGCCCGTCAGTTCAATGTCACCGATGTCCGCCAACACATACGCCGTGGCGATTATCGGATGCCCGGCAAAATCAATTTCCCGTTGCGGCGAGAACACCCGCATCACCCGTTTGCCCGTGAGCTTGTCGCGTTTCTTGACGAACACGGTTTCTGACAAATTCAGCTCGCAGGCAATCTTCTGCATTTGCTGCCGGCTCAAGGCATCCGCATAAGGGAAAACCGCTATTTGCGCACCGCTAAATATCTGCCGCGTAAAGACATCGGCGATGTAATAGTGATATTTCATGATGCTTGCCCCGTGATGCCGACATAGACCCGATGATTGTCTATCCGCACGGGATAAACGCGTATTTGCACCGTGCTGTCTTCCAGGCAAACACCGGTTTCCAAATTAAAATGCTGCTTATACAAAGGCGATGCGACCATGGCTTGCCCGCCAATATCGCCAATCAGCCCGCGCGACAGCACATTGGCCTGCCCGAAAGGGTCGAAGTTTTGCACCGCATACACAGACCCGGTGGCGGGCATGTAAAACAGGGCGACTTGCTGGCCTTGTGCCAGCACACACACGCCGGAATTAGGTTGCAGGTCTTCCACTGCGCAGGCATCAAACCAAACCATCACGCCACCTCCACGAGCTTAAAATGTTTGCGCTCGTTGGCATTAGCCGGACGGATTTGCCCGCGCTCCTCAACAAACACCACGTTGTCGTCAGCTTGGTCGCTGTTGATAAAGTGGCGGAAGCGTTTCAGCTTGTCCTCATTCTCTATCGTGGTCTTCCATTCACATTGGTAGGTGTCGACGACACGGGCCATTTGTTGCTCCAATTCACCGCACAACCCCAGTTTGTCAGCTATCACCACCGATTTGAGATAATCCAAACCGCCTTCCATGTTTTCCATCCATACCGAGGTGCGTTGCAGGCGGTCGGCGGTGCGGACATAAAAAATCAGGAAGCGGTCGATGTATTTGATTAAAGTTTCCTTGTCCAAGCCCGTCGCGAACAAATCCGCATGGCGCGGTTTCATGCCGCCATTGCCGCAGACGTACAGGCTCCAGCCGTTTTCGGTGGCGATCACCCCGACATCCTTGCCTTGCGCCTCCGCGCATTCACGGGTGCAGCCGGATACGGCGAACTTGATTTTGTGCGGGGAACGCAAGCCTTTGTAACGGTTTTCCAATTCTATCGCCAAACCGACACTATCATCGACACCGTAGCGGCACCAAGTGCTGCCGACACAGGATTTCACGGTGCGCAAGGATTTGCCGTACGCGTGGCCAGTTTCAAACCCGGCGGCTATCAGCTCTTTCCAGATCGCGGGCAATTGCTCCAATCTCGCACCGAACAAATCAATGCGCTGGCCGCCCGTGATTTTGGTGTAGAGATGGTATTTTTTGCCCACTTGGCCCATCGCAATCAGCATGTCGGGGCTGATTTCGCCGCCCGGGATGCGCGGCACGACCGAGTAAGTGCCGTCCTTTTGCATGTTGGCTAGGAAAGTGTCGTTGGTGTCCTGCAAGCCCAAATGCTCTTGCTTGAGGATGTAATCGTTCCAATGCGAGGCCAAAATCGAGCCGACCGCGGGTTTGCAAATCTCGCAGCCGTGGCCTTTGCCGTGTTTTGCCAGCAAGTCGTCAAAAGTCCTGATTTCGCCGATGCGGACGAGGTTGTACAAATCCTGGCGCGTGTAGGCGAAATGCTCGCAGAGGTCGGTGTTGACTTCATAGCCGTGTTTGGCCAGTTCGCAGTTCAACACCGATTTGAGCAAGGGCACACAGCCGCCGCAGCCTGTTCCGGCTTTGGTTTCGGCTTTAAGCCCGTTCACTGTGGTGCAGCCCGCCTCAATCGCCGAACAAATGGCGCCTTTGCTGACCTCGTAACAGGAACAGATTTGCGCGGTGGCGGGCAAGGCATCGGGCCCCAAACCAGACGGTTCACCGGATAGACGCGGCAAGATCAGCGATTCGGGGTTCTCTGGTAATTCGATACCGTTTTGGCAATACTGCAATAGCGTGCCATATTCGTTGGCATCACCGACCAGCACCGCACCCAGCAAGCGTTTGTTGTCTTCGCTGACGACCAGGCGTTTGTACACCTCGCTCGCGCCGTTTTGATAGTGGTAGACCAACGCGCCTTGGGTTCTGGCGTGGGCGTCACCAATGCTGGCGACATCCACGCCCATCAGCTTCAGCTTGGTGCTCATGTCCGCGCCAGTGAAACTGCCTTCGCCGCCCGTCAACCCGGCGATGACGGTACGCGCCATCGCATAGCCGGGCGCGACTAGCCCGAAAATCATGCCGTTCCACAAGGCGCATTCGCCTATCGCGTAAATGTCAGGGTCAGAGGTTTGGCATTGGTTGTTGATGACGATGCCGCCGCGTTGCCCGATTTCCAAACCACAGCTACGGGCGATGTCGTCACGCGGACGGATACCTGCCGAAAACAACACGACATCGGTTTCCAATTCCTCGCCATCGGCAAAACACATTTTGTTGACGCAAGTGTCGCCGTCCACGATTTGGCTGGTATTTTTGTTGGTATGCACGGTCACGCCCAAGGCTTCGATTTTGCGCCGCAGCACCGCGCCGCCCGCTTCGTCAATCTGCACCGCCATCAGACGCGGGGCGAATTCGACAACGTGCGTTTCCAGCCCCAAATCTTTCAGTGCCTTAGCCGCTTCCAAACCCAACAAGCCGCCGCCCACCACCGTGCCGACCTTGCCGGTTTTTGCCGCCGCCGTCATCGCTTCCAAGTCTTCTATGGTGCGGTAAACCAAGCAGTTTTTGCGCTCATGCCCAGGCACGGGCGGCACGAATGGGTAGGATCCGGTCGCCAGCACCAGTTTGTCATATTGCACCGCCACACCCTTTGCCGAAGTGACGGTTTTCGCTTCGCGGTCTATCGTCACGGCGCGGTCGCCCAGATGGATCGTGATGCCGTGATTTGCAAAAAAGCCATCTTCAACGAGCGATAAGTCCTCGGCGGTTTTGCCGGAGAAAAATTCCGACAAATGCACACGGTCGTATGCCGGGCGCGGTTCTTCGCAAAAAGTCACAATGTTGTATTGGCCGTTCGCAGCGGCAACCAGCCCCGCCAGAAAATTTTGGCCGACCATACCGTTACCGATGACCACTAATGTTTGTTTCATAACAACCTCGATGGGTTTAACAAATTCGGGCAAAAAAAAAGGTGTCTTCGCGCATAAGCTTGGCTTATGCGCAAAAGACACCTTTGTCTGGTTGGTTCAACTTCGAACCGTAATTGATGGCTCCTGCTTTGGAGTTTGCAAACGATATAGCAATTGCCGTGCCTGACCCTTTCGAATACAGACGGGCAATACCAAAGCCTTTGTAAACAATGGCTTTAAGGTTAGCGTAATCCGAAGGAAGAAGTGGATGCTGGTATGCCGGATTCGGATTTTTGCACTAAAAAAGTGCAATCCGTGTGGTTTCCGTGCGAAATTGGGGAGCTTATGGGGAGCGGTTGAATTTAATGGCGCGCAGGTTTTTAGGCGGGGCGTGAAATGCAGACCTAGTGCTTAGTCATTGATTTTTTGTCAGGTCAGTCTAAGTAGGGGCGGACGGTTGTCCGCCTTTTTTATGGCTTTCCAACATCCGCAGCAATCAGGCGGGCAACCGCCCGCCCCCACGAAAAAAAAGATGGCAAATACACATTGGCTGAGCCC
>Ga0082335_1000493_pt1 | contig 100013 bp, 77 predicted proteins | sample Subgrocontami58m_FD_72375 | JGI IMG/M metagenome (GOLD analysis project Ga0082335, IMG submission 72375) | Subsurface groundwater microbial communities from S. Glens Falls, New York, USA - GMW37 contaminated, 5.8 m (SPADES assembly) (version 2) ... | reverse complement strand
AGAAAACACCCTTTCTACCCAAGGAAAAACTCGTCAGACAGGTTTGTTCTTTTCTTTTTAGCATAACCTAGCTTAATTTTAGCATTTGCTAGGTTGCAAATCCAACTAATTACCTAATAATTTTATGGAAAAAATAATAATTTTTTTGAAAAGCCAGCAATTTTTAACGTTTTTAGTCGGATTATTGGTTATTAGCAATGGCGTGACTGTTTATTTTTTGGCTAATCAGAATAATGGTGATCAGCAAAGTAATCAAGCGTCTGTTAATGATATTCAGGATAACGGCTACCCGCCAGATCCCAAGTTCAATCCGCCTGTTTTAGGTCCGGAAGTAGATATAACAGTTGATTGGCTGGATCAGCCGGCATTGGTTGATGTTCAGAGTTTTTTTGGAAACGATTATTTGACTAAGGAATATAATCTTAATTATCCATCTCAAGATGGCTATCCGCCAAGCATGAGCTATGCTGAATGGTTAAAAACCATGCAGGTTTACCAAGTGGGCAAAGTAAATACAGCTGGAAAATATTTAAACAAAGATTTATTTATTGTGGCTAGTGGCAGTATGTACACATCCCCCATAGAAAGGATTATTAAAAATGGCAATGACCTGGTTTATTTAACAAACGCCCAGGATTACTCGCCGGAATATTTTAGAAACAAAAAAGTTGATAATATTCATATTGCCAATTTGGAAACCCCAACTGTCATACTTGTTCCAAATGCCAATTTAGCTTTGGGTAAATCAGAAGCCGAACCAATGAGGTTTTTCAGCGATTATGCGAATCTTAAGGAACAATTTAAATTTTATAATGGGGTGGTTTATCAGGATTTGGATACCAATTGTTTTTTAGTTAAGGCCAGCGATGGCACCGCCAGGCAATATTATTTTAACCTCCCTTTTTCCGGCGTTCAGGGCCAGTCAAGCCAATATTTTGGCATAGTTCCCAGCATCTTAGATTTTTATTGGTTGGATGGTTCCAAAAATAGTAATGAATATTTATCGGATCGGTATGCCTCCGGATATCATCAAGGATGCTTTGGTTACGCGGATTATATTACCGACGATTCTTTGTTAAATAAAGTTGGACAAAATAAAAATGGCGATGTTTTTTATGAGCTTAAGCGGGACATTAAAATCAAGTATTACGAGCAAAGGCCTTTGGTTTTACGCGGCATGTACGATGCTTATTATCCCGGCTATGATGAAACAACCCAGCAACAAAAACAGAAAATAACTTTCGCAGATTTTCTTAAAACTCACCCCATTATTTACTGGCAGGATCCCTTTGGACGCTTTATTGAATTTAAAAATGCTAAATATTTGCCCGTCGCCGAAATGGGTAAGCCGGTTATTTATCTTTATCCAGAGCATGCCATGGATGTTAAAGTGGAAGTTAGCCCAACCGGCGGGTTTACAAAAACCGAACCTGAATATAATAACGGCTGGAATGTTTCAGCCAAGCCCACTGGTGAATTATATAATTACGCTGACAGCAAAACTTATCCCTACTTGTTTTGGGAAGGCATTGGTTTAAACTATGAACGGCCCAAAGAGGGCTTTGTGGTTAAAAAAGAAGAAGTCAAAAATTTCTTGGAAAACAAACTAGCCCAGGCCGGGTTAATTAAGCGCGAATATGATGAATTTATCGACTTCTGGCTGCCCAAAATGCAAAGTGATCCCTATTACTTTATCACTTTTGTGCCTCAAGAGCAGTTTAGCCAAATGGCCCCATTAAAAGTTTCACCTCAGCCAAACACTGTTATTAGAGTGTTTATGGACTATCAGGGCTTAACTAAGCCGGTTACCGTCAAAGCCCAAGATATAAAAACTCCGGTCAGAAAGGGCTTTACCGTAGTGGAATGGGGCGGCCAATTGCGCCATTAGTAGTTATGTTTAGATCAAAAATAAATTTACTGTTATTAGGCATTATAATCCTGCTTTTAACCCAAGCAGGATTATTATATTTTTTGCGTCAACCACAACAGGAAATTTATGAATCTAACAATCAGCTGACGGAAGATTTGCCAACGCACCGATCTTATTTTGCCACCCAGGAATTTTATGACGAGGCCTATCAATCGTCTGCCAGTCAACAAAAAGATTCAGAGTCGGGTAGGGTTTATGGCGGGATTATCCCTCATCATTTATTGGTTAAGCATAAAATCGCTTCTTGGTTTAAGGGGCTAGCAGATCAGGATTATCAAACCGTGGTTTTAATCGGGCCAAATCATTTTAATCAAGGCAAATCCAAAATAATCTTGTCGCAGGCCAATTGGCAAACACCTTACGGTATTTTAGAGCCGAATTTAAAAGTAATCAACCAATTGCTTAAAAATGGCGCGGCCGCGGTTGAAGAAGATCCTTTTATCAATGAGCATTCAATTTCCGCGCTGGTCGCTTTTATTAAAAAAAGTTTGCCCAAGGTAAACATCGTCCCGATTATTTTAAAAGTTGATCTCACTCCTGTTGAGCTGGGAGCATTTTCGGAAAAGTTAAAATCGGTAATTGACCCGGCCAATACTTTGGTTTTGGCCAGCGTGGATTTTTCTCATTATCAGCCGGCCGCGGTGGCTGACTTTCATGACGCGCGGACCAATAACCTGATACAAAGTTTTGATTTTAACCGTTTACCGAGCGCCGAAGTGGATTCGCCGGCTTCCTTATATGTTTTACAAAAGTATTTACAGAACATTGGAGCGCAAAAAAATCAGCTCGTTTTTTCCACCAATTCCGGCACCATGCTTAATTTACCCGATGAGCCCTCTACCACGCACCAGGCCTATTATTTTTTTAAAGGCGCGCCCGTTAAAAATCAGGTTTTAGATCTTCTATTCTTTGGCGATATTATGCTGGATCGGCACGTTAAAGAAAAAATTTCCGCCAGGGGTTTTGATTATTTATTGTCCAAAATAGCTGGAGGCGAAAACCGTTTTTTTATGGGGCTGGATTTAATCAGCGCTAACCTGGAGGGCGCGGTAACCAATGCCGGCGAGCATTATCCGCCGGTGGCGGGCAATGATTTTGCTTTCGCGCCTCAAACAGTCAAAAATTTACAGGCGTATAATTTTAATTTTTTTAATATCGCCAACAACCATTTAAGCGATCAAAGCGGTAAAGGCGTAACGGAAACCACAAGTAATTTAACGGATCTGGATTTGGCTTTTTCCGGTTGCGTGGACGGACAAACAGGGGAGTGTTCAAGCAAAATTATGGATTTAGGCGGTAAAAAAGTGGGCTTGGCTGGCTTTAGCATGGTTTACCAGCCGATTGATTTGGCGGCGGCACAACAAATAATCAAAGATTTAAAAGCCAAAACGGATTTGGCGGTGGTTAATATTCATTGGGGCAATGAATATAAGCATCAATTCAATCAAAAGCAACAACTAGTTGCCCATGGTTTAGTTGAAGCCGGCGCTGATGTTATAATCGGGCATCATCCGCACGTAGTCCAGGGTCTGGAGATTTATCAGGGCAAGCCGATTTTTTATTCATTGGGCAATTTTATTTTTGATCAGTATTTTTCCGCTGAAACGCAAGAAGGTCTGGCAGTGGGTTTAACGGTTGATTTTTTACCAGATCAGCCGGCTAAAATATCCGCATATTTATTTCCTTTTGCTTCGGTTGCCGGTCAGGTTGGTTTAATGAATATTGAACAAAAAAATAAGTTCTTAAACGAATATAATGCTTGGTCAAAAGTTGAAGATGATGTTGCAAAGCAAATCTTTGAGGGAATATTGAAGTTTTAACGATTTTTTGCTAGGATAAGTAGATGTAGCGGTATTTTAACCATTTATTTCATATATGTTCAAAGATTACGCCGAAATCATCAGCAAGGATAACGATAAAATTAAATTTTTAAGAAAGCTGAACTTAAAAAAATACCGCGACGATTCAGGCCAGTTTTTCGTGGAAAATTTTAATATTGTTTTGGACGCCTCGTTGGCGGGCATTTTGCCGGAAACCGTTTTTATCACCCAGGAATTTTATAAAAAAAATAAAACCGCTCTGGAGGCATTTTTAAAAAACGTAGACCCGGCCGATTGTTTGGTAATCAGCCAAAGAATCGCCAAGACCTTTTCCAATCTGGATGAACCCTCCGGCTTGGCCGCGGTTTATAAAAAAAGAACGGGCCAGCTGGACCTGGCCAAAAACATTATTTACTTAAACGGCATCAGCGATCCAGGCAATTTGGGCGCCATTTTGCGTTCGGCTTTGGCTTTTAATTTGCCCAACCTGGTTTTGGATGAATGGTGCGCCGATGTTTACGGCCCCAAGACCATTAACGCGGCCAAAGACGCCATTTTCAAGTTAAACTTAAAATTTGATAAAAATTTAACCTTCTTAAAACAGCTCAAACAATCAAGACCAATCATCGCCACCCGGCTTAGTCGGTCCCAAGACATTAAGGAAATCAAGAACCATTCTTTATTTTGCCTGGTTTTAGGTAGCGAAGCCCGGGGCGTGGCCGGCGAGATTCAAAAATTAACGGATGTATTTTTGCGCATTCCCATTACTCGGGAAATTGAATCTTTAAACGTCGCTTCGGCCGCGGCCATTATTTTTTACGTCATCAATAGTTAGAACAAAAAAACAGGCCTTGCCCTTTGATCGTCATTGCGAGCCCCGTAGGGGCGAAGCAATCTCGTTGTACTGGCATTAACATTGAGATTGCTTCGTCGCGCAGGCTCCTCGCAATGACGACTATGGGGCAAGACCTGTTTAATTTATGCAAAATTTACATGGCCGATTTGCCGCTGTTTTTGCCGCCCGCGGCAAAAATCATGTAAACCGCCGACAGACCGACTAACGAATAAACGATTCTGGAGAGCATGGACATGTCGCCAAACAGGTAAGTCACCAAATTGAAATCAAAGAAACCGACTAAGCCCCAGTTAAGTCCGCCTACCATGACCAAAATAAAGGTCAGCCAGTCGATGAAATTCATTTTTTTCATTTTTTTTAAAAGTTAGTTATTAAAAAAACCTTTATAAATCGACCTTTGACGAACCTTAAGGAGCATTTTAACCCATTAATGATACCATAATATAAAGGAAATTATTAGCTGGCTTTATCCACCGCCAATTTTTTACTAAACTTTCTCAAGCAGTTAAAATTTGATATAATAAGGCCATTGTAGGGCAATTCAGGAATCGCCCCGCGTTTCATTTTTTAAGTAGAGCAAGATGGACAAATCAAATAATCACAACCTCAAGGTTTGGCTGGTAACCGTGGACATGGGCTATGGCCACCAGCGGGCCGCTTATCCTTTAAGGCGCCTTGCCTATCAGGGCATTATCAACGCCAACAATTATAAAGGCATTCCCAGGCCAGACCGGCAAAATTGGGATAAGCAGAGAAAATTTTACGAATTTATTTCCCGGTTTAAGCGCGTCCCGATTGTTGGGAATGCCGTTTTTGGCATTATGGATTGGCTCCAGGAAATTCCCAAGTTTTATCCCAAGCGTGATTTATCCAAGGCCAGCCTGCAAGTATTAACCGCTACCGCCTTGATTAAAAAAGGGCATTGGGGCAGGCATCTGATTCAGTCGTTGGCCAAAAAACCATTGCCCTTGGTGACGCCATTTTTTGCCACCGCCATCATGGCCGAGGTTAACAATTATCCCGGCGACATTTATTGCATTATTTGCGACGCCGATATCAGCCGGGCCTGGGTGGCGGCCGAACCGGCCCAAAGCCGGATTATTTATTTTGCTCCCAATGAACGGGTCAAAGACCGTTTGCAGCTTTACGGCGTAGCCAAGCACAGGATTCATCTGACCGGCTTTCCTTTGCCTGAAGAAAATTTGGGTTATCCCGGTTATAAAGTTATCAGGGAAGATTTAAAGCACCGCTTGCTTAACCTAGATCCCAATCGCGTTTATTTAAGCCAGTATCAGGAGACGTTGCTGAAAAATTTAAAAATCAGCAACTGGCCTAAAAAATCCAATCATCCTTTGACTTTGACTTTCGCGGTCGGCGGGGCCGGCGCTCAAAGGGAATTAGGCGGTCAGATTTTGGAATATTTGGGCCAGCAGATAAAAAACGGGGCTTTAACCGTCAATCTGGTCGCCGGCATTCATACTGAAGTGCGCCATTATTTTCATCAGCAGGCCGTTAAATTCGGCCTGACCAAATTTTTAGGCAAAGCCGTTAATATTATTTACGAAGCCGACAAGCAGAAATATTTTAAAAAGTTCAATCATTGTTTGCGCACCACCGACATTTTATGGACCAAGCCGTCGGAACTGTCTTTTTACACGGCTTTGGGCTTGCCGATCGTGATCGCTCCGCCCATTGGCTCGCAAGAGGATTTTAACCGGCAGTGGCTGATTTATCTGGGCGGCGGCATTAAGCAAGAAAATCCCAAGTATGTGGAACAGTGGCTGTTTGACTGGATTAACAACGGCCGTTTGGCCGAAGCCGCCGCCGAAGGGTTTTTAGAGGGCGCTAAAGACGGCACGCAGAACATTATTAAGATCATCGCCGAAGATTTTTATAATAGCAAAAAATAATCAAAGTTAGATAATAGTCGACTAATCATGTAACATGTAGCATGTAACAAATTAATGATTCGTGCTACATGTTACATGTTATATGTTACATGATCTATGTGGTTTTCCATTGCCATTGCTTCATTTTTTTTACTGTCCTTGGCCGCGGTCATTGACAAGTTTTTATTGACCAAAACCAGGGTCGTGCCTTTGGCTTTTGCTTTTTACATCGCTTTGGGCGGAATTTTGGGCAGCGCTTTGCTGTTCTTTGAACCCCGTTTTTATTATCCCGATGCCCGGTTGCTTTGGATTTTGGCGATCGGCGGCGCCGGTTTGTTTTTTGGTTTGTATTTTATGTTTAAGGCCGTTGAGGTTACGGAAGTGTCTAAAGCCAGCCCCTTAATTGTCAGTTTAACGCCGCTCTCGGTTTGGCTGTTATCTTTGGGCTTGGGTCTAGAGCTGGTTACTTGGCAAAAAATTTTAGGCATCGGCTTGCTGCTGGCCGGCGGTTATTGTCTGTCGCAAGTGGGGCAAGATCATACACATGTGCACCGGCGGGCCTGGCTATATATTTTGCTGGCCAGTTTTTTGCTAGGGCTGGCCAATGTTTTAAGCAAACTGGCTTACGAACAAATGTCTTTTATTTCTGCTTTTGTCTGGCTAAGATGGTTTACTTTGCTCGTGGCCGTGATTTTTGTAGCCGTTTTGGGCAAATGGCAGGAGATTTTTTTAGCCAACCAAAAAAAGCGGCCCGAACACATTCAAATCCGCTCGGCGTTGGGCATTTTTATTTTCGGCCAGCTGGCGGGCAGCGCCGGGGTTATTTTAATGCAATACGCCATTAAATTGGGCAACGTTATTCTGGTGACGGCCTTAAGCGGGGTGCAGTTTTTATTTATTATTTTAATGGTTTACTTATTATCCAGTTTTTACCCCAAGATCTTAAAAGAAGACATTAGTCGTAATTTTATCGGGCAAAAGATTATCTGGAGTTTGGTTTTGGTGGCGGGCGTGATTCTAATCTTAATCTAATTAAAATGATTATTAGTCATTATTATAAAAAGGTTTGCGTTTTGGTCATGATCATTGCTCTGATTCTGTTTATCGTTTGGCTTTATCAAGCGGATTTTAGCCGTGGTCAGAATTTTGTTTTTGGCGTCACTTTCAGCCAAAAATACGCCACTGAACTTAAACTGGACTGGCGAGAAACCTTACGAGCCATGCTCAATGATTTAAAAATCAAGCAGTTTCGGCTGGTGGCTTATTGGGATTTGCTGGAGCCCGAGCCCGGCCAATATGATTTTAGCGATTTGGATTGGCAGGTTAATGAAGTCGCGCGGTTGGGCGGACAAATCATTTTGGCTTTAGGGCAAAGAGTGCCGCGCTGGCCCGAGTGCCATTGGCCTAATTGGCTGTATCGTTATGATCAGGAGCAAAAAAACGAAAAAATTCTGGCTTTGCTTGAACAGATCGTCAACCGCTATAAAAACAACCCTGGCATTATTGCCTGGCAGGTGGAAAACGAGCCCTGGCTCAAAGTTTTTGGCCAGTGCCCGCCGCCCGACGCTGATTTTTATCAACAGGAATTGGACTTGGTCAGATCGTTGGATGCTCGCCCTGTCAGCATTACCGAAAGCGGGGAATTAAGCACCTGGCTTAAAGGGGGTAGCCGGGCAAATTGGCTGGGCGTCAGCGTTTATCGGATTACCTGGAATAATTGGCTGGGTTATTTTTATTATCCTTTGCCCCCGGCGCATTATTATTTAAAGAGCCGGCTGGTTGAATTTTTAACCAAGACGGAAAAAGTTTTTGTTTCGGAAATGCAGGCCGAGCCGTGGCTCTGGCAACCGATTTTAAACGTGCATTTAGCGGAGCAATATCATTCCATGAATTTGGACAAATTTAAAACCAATCTGGTTTACGCTCGTAAAACAGGTTTAAGTCCAATTTATTTGTGGGGAGCGGAATGGTGGTATTGGCTGAAGGAACAAGGTGATGCCGCAATTTGGAACGAAGCAAGAAAGCTTTGGCAAGAATAATTCAGAGAAAAATAATATTTTTGATGCCGAGCGTCTGCTGAGAGAACTTGAATTGCCCCGAGTTGCGTGATTACGACGGGCGCGACTTAAATCAATAAAGCTCCGTAAATGAACGGCTTCGTGAGGTAAAAAAATATTATTTTTTGATGAATTATTTATCTCTTAATGAAAAAGAAAATACCTTTATTTGAAGCTATCGCCGTTTTAGTCGGCACGACCATTGGCGCCGGCATTTTGGGCATTCCCTATGTGGTTTATCAGGCCGGTTTTTTAAGCGGCCTCTTGTTAATGGCCATGGTTTTTTTGGCCGTGCTGTTGTTAAATTTGCACCTCGGCGAAATCGTTTCTTCAACCAAGGGCCACCATCAGTTAACCGGTTACGCCGAAAAATATTTGGGTAAAACAGGCAAATATGTCATGTTTGCTTCGGTGGTGTTTGGCTTTTACGGGGCCTTGCTGGCTTACATTATCGGTGAAGGCAAGGTTTTGGCCGCGCTGACCGGCGGCAGTTCTTTTGTCTACAGTTTGTTGTTTTTTGTTTTTGCCTCATTACTTGTTTATCTGGGCTTAAAAGTTATTGAAAAAGCCGAGCTCTTTTTAACGGCCGGCATTTTGACGATTGTCGTAATTTTGGCGTTATGGGGCGCGGGGTCGCTTAATTGGGCCAATTTAGCCGAGTTCAATCTGTTAAAGCTGTTAATTCCTTATGGGGTGGTCTTTTTTGCCATGAGCGGTCTTTCGGCCATTCCCCAGCAGGCGGAAATTTTGGGCGCTCATCGAAAAAAATTAAAACTGGCCGTTATTTTGGGCACTCTGATTCCTTTTGTTGTTTATCTGATTTTTACTTTTATCGCCGTGGGCGTTGGCGGCAGCCAGACCACGCCGGTAGCCAGCGTGGGGCTCGGGCAAGTTATGGGCCCGGCTATGCTTATCGGCGCCAATATTTTTGCCTTTTTTACCATGGCCACCAGTTTTTTGACTTTAGGCCTGGCTTTAAAAAGCACTTATCAATATGATTTTAAGGTCGGCCAAAAGCTGGCCTGGGCGCTGACAGTATTTATTCCCTTGCTGATTTTTGTTTTGGGCTTTAACGATTTTGAAAAGGTGCTGGGCCTGGTCGGATCTATCGGCGGAGGCGTGCAGGGCATTCTGATAGGCGCCATGTATATGAGGTTAAAGAAAAAAAGAGAAAAACAGCCCGAGTATGAGCTGACCAAAAGCTATTTAATCGTCGGCCTGCTCGCCCTAATGTTTATTGGCGGAATGGTTTACACGTTGTGGTATCTATAAAAGGCCTTGCCCACTACCGTCATGCGAGCCCCGAAGGGGCGCGGCAATCCCGTTGTATTTGGTATAAACATCGGGATTGCTTCGTCGCTTGAGCTCCTCGCAATGACCGTTAGGGCAAGGCCTTTTTTAATCTTGATTTTTTAAGGAAAACCTGTTACGGTGGAACCAGAAAAATTCATTAAATTAAGATCAAATATGAAAAAACTGATTACCAGCAAGGTTTTTTGGATAATATCCTCAATTATTGTCGTTGCCATTGTCGGCCTGGCTTTTAAAGGCCAACGAGCGTTAACCGATGAATACACCATTGATTCGGTAAAAAGAGGAGATTTGGTCCAAACCGTGGCCGCCACCGGCAAAGTGGAATCGGCTTCGGAAACGAATTTGAATTTTAAGGCGAGCGGCCAACTGCAGAATATTTACGTTAAGGCGGGGGATCAGGTGACGTCCGGCCAGCTGTTGGCCAGCTTGTCCGCGGGTCAGGCATACAGCAATGTAGCTTCGGCCAGGGCGTCGTTGGATCAAGCCGAGGCGGATTTACTAAGCGTTAAAGCCGGCGCCCGGGTGGAGGACTTGGCCGTAACTGAAGCCAAGGTCGCTCAAGCAAAAGCCGATTTAATTGCCAAGCAAAATTTATTGGCGCAGACCAAAAAGGAAGTGGAACAGAATACACTTTCCTTAAAAGAGCAGGGCCTTAATCGGGCGCAGGAAAGCCTTTTTTTGGGCAAAGAGTCGTTGGAAGATCTGGATGAAATCATTAACAATCCTCAATACGAAGATCAGTTAAAGATTTATACTTTTAGCTACGACTCCGCTTCGCAGGCCTTTAATTTGGCAGAACTTAGTTGGATCAATTTAAATAAAATCGCGCCCGATTATTCCAGTGAGGATAGTGAACAGCGGTTAATTGAACTCTTAACTCAAACCACGTATTTTCTTAATGATTTAGATGGCGCCTTAAACTCGACTTTTAGCTTGCTAGCTAAAGTGGCCGCTGGTGGCAATATCAGCCAAAGCAAGTTGGATACTTTTAAAGCCGATATTAATACCGATCAAACCAACGCGGCCGCCAAGATTTCCGCCGTGCAAACTGCCAAAGCCAACTTGCAAACCACAGGCGTGGAATACCAAAATTCCCTTGACCAAGCTAAAACCGAGGTGACCGCATCCGAAGCCGCGCTTAAAGTGGTTCAAGCCGAATTGTCTTTAAAACAGGCCGGTCCCCGGGATTATCAATTGTCTTTAGCTCAAGCCAAAGTCAGGCAGGCCCAGGCCAATTTGCAAAAGTCCCTGGCGGATTTAAGCGATTACAGTTTAAGAGCGCCGTCAGGTGGCTTAATCAGTAAAATCAATTACGAAAAAGGGGAATACATCGGCTTAAGCCAGTCCACCATCTCTTTAATCGGGGTCAGCAATTTGGAAATCAAGGTAGACGCGCCTGAATCGGATATTGCCAAAATAAAAACGGGGCAAACAGCTTCCATTACTTTGGACGCTTTCACGGATAATCGTATTTTTAAAGGCCGCGTGACCTTTATTGATCCGGCCGAAACCATTATTAACGACGTGGTTTATTACAAAGTCAAGGTTAGTTTTGAGCAAAAAGAAGACGACGTTAAATCGGGCATGACCGCCAACGTCACCATCTTCACTAACAGCCGCCAAAACGTTTTAGCTGTTCCAGCCAGAGCCATCGTGGCCAAAGACAATTCCAGATTTGTCAGGGCGCTGGTAAACGGCGTTAAGCAGGAAAAAGAAGTTACCACCGGCTTAAGAGCCGATGAAGGCCTGATTGAGATATTGTCAGGTTTAGAGGAAGGCGAAACTATTATTACCTTTATCAAGGAAAAGAAATAATCATCCATGGACCTCATCAAGGTTAGTGATCTAAAAAAAGAATATGTTAATGATGAAATTATCACTCCGGTCTTAGGCGGCTTAAGTTTTGCAATACAGCCGGGCGAGTTTGTGGCCATTATGGGCCCTTCCGGTTCGGGCAAATCCACCTTAATGCATATTTTGGGATTTTTAGACCGCCCCTCAAGCGGTACTTACTGGTTTAAGGGCGAGGAAACTTCCGCTTTTGACGATAACCGCCTCGCCTTAATTAGAAACAAAAGCGTGGGTTTTGTTTTCCAATCGTTTTTTTTAATGAGCAAAACCACGGTTTTGAATAACGTGATGTTGCCTTTGGTTTATAATAATGAACCGGACAAGGAAGCCAAAGCCAAGCAAGCCGTGGAAGCGGTCGGCCTAACGCACCGCTTAAATCATTTTTCTGCCCAGCTGTCGGGCGGAGAAAAGCAAAGGGTCGCTATTGCCAGGGCGTTGGTCAATAACCCCGACGTGATTTTTGCCGACGAACCCACCGGCAATTTGGATTCCAAATCCGGCCAGCAAATCATGGAAATTCTGGAGCGCTTGAACCAGCAGGGCAAAACCATTATTTTAGTCACTCACGAACAGGATACGGCCAATCACGCCGAACGGATTATTAAGCTTAAAGACGGTTTGATTATGTCTGATATCCATGTAACTTCCAGCAGGTCGGCTAAAGACGGCGAATTGCTTAAGTAAAATTTATTTATCGCTCGCTCGGCCAAGTAAAATTATTTTGTCCTCGCTAAACTCGCCCGCCTATGTTGCATTACCGCTTTAACGGTGCTTACAGCAATATCACTACCAAAGCGAATGGTTGGCGTGGCTCAAACAGTACCTCGGACAAAATAATTTTCTTGTCCTCGCTCGCTAATTAATTCCATGAATCTTTTAAGCATCATAAAATTGTCTTTAATCAGCTTGCGGTCCAATAAAACCCGCAGTTTTTTAACCATGCTGGGGATTATTATTGGCATTGCCGCCGTGATCATTATCATGTCGGTCGGGGCCGGAGCGCAAAGCTTGATTTTTTCACAGATTGAAAAAGTCGGTTCCAATTTGGTGGGCATTTTGCCGGGCGCGGCTGATCCGCACGGTCCACCGGCCGCCGCTTTTGGCATTGTGGTTAAGACCTTAAAAGAGCAAGACGCGGCCGCCATTTTAAAAGAGGTGCCCGAAGTCATGGCCATTGCCGCTTTTGCGCAGGGCAGTGAAACCGTCAGCTGGCAAAATCAAAAAATCGACGCGACTTTTTTGGGCGCCCAGGCCAGTTATATCTCGGTTGAAGACGTGACCGTGGAACAGGGTCGTTTTTTTAGCGAAGCCGAAGCCAACGGCATGGCCAGAGTAGCGGTGTTGGGCGCTCAAGCGGCTGAAGATTTGTTTAGCGATCAACCAGCTTTAGGCCAAAAAATCAAAATCAGACGCGAAAGTTTTGAAGTTATCGGCGTCTTTAAAGAACGGGGCGCGGTTGCTTTTCAAAATCCTGACGAACAGATTTTTATCCCTCTGTTAAGCGCGCAAAAATTGCTGCTGGGCGCGAGTCATGTAAATTTAATCAGAGCCAAAATTAGAAGTTCGGAAGAAGTATCGCCAGCCATTGAAGCAATTAAACAGGTTTTGCGCGCCCGTCATAACATCAACAACGCTAAAAATGATGATTTTGACGTGCGTAATCAAGCCGAAGCCCTGGCCGCGCTGACCGCCATTACCGACGGCCTGAAGTTTTTTTTGGCCGCCATTGCCGCCATTTCTTTGATTGTCGGCGGCGTGGGCATCATGAATATCATGTACGTGGCCGTTAAAGAACGCACCAGGGAAATCGGTTTGCGCAAGGCAGTCGGGGCTTTGCCTAAAAACATCCTTAAACAGTTTTTAATCGAAGCGGCCTTGCTGACTTTATTGGCCGGCCTTATCGGCGTTTTAATCGGCGGCCTGGTTTCGGGCTTAGTGGCTTTAGTTGCCAGTTATCTGGGTTATTCCTGGCAGTTTGTCATTTCCTTGTTTTCCATTGTCATTAGCGTGGCTGTGGCTTCCAGCATCGGCCTGATTTTTGGCTACTTCCCGGCTAAAAAAGCGGCTCGTTTGGATCCCATTGAGGCCTTAAGATACGAATAGGTCATTGCGAGGAGCCCCGCCGTTCGCGAACGGTGGGGCGACGAAGCAAACTCGTCGAGATTGCTTCGCTCCCTGCGGTCGCTCGCAATGACCAAATAATTTAATGATTAATATTATTAAAATAGCCCTCAATTCCTTAAGAGCCAATAAAACGCGCAGTTTTTTGACGGTGTTGGGAATTGTCATCGGCATTACCTCGGTGATTATCGTGTTTTCGGCCGGCGAGGGTTTAAGAGGCCTGGTTTTATCGCAGGTAGAAAGCTGGGGTTCAGATTTTATTGAAGTTGAAGCCAAAGTGCCGGCGGCGGCCCAGGCCTCCGCCGAAAACGCCATTGGCCAGGGCGGAATAACAACTCTTAAGCAGGCCGATGCTTTAGCAATTTCCAAACAACCAAATATTAAGGAAATTTACTCCGCGGTCATGGGACAAGCAACGGTTACCACCGAGCAGGATTCGGAAATTACCCGTCTTTGGGGCACAACCGAGGGTTATTTAAATATTGACTCCGGCAAAGTGGCGGAGGGAAGGTTTTTTACCGAGGAAGAAGATCGGAGTTTGGCCAGAGTGGCCGTGCTGGGAGCCGAGGCCAAGAATAAATTTTTTGGCGATTCCGATGCTTTGGGCAAAAATATCAAAATCGGCCGGCATAATTTTAAGGTGATTGGAGTTATGGAAGCAAAAGGCGCGGTGATGTACATGAATCTGGACGAGCTGATTTATCTGCCGCTCTCAAGTTTGCAAAAGTTAATTATGGGCATTGATCATCTCACTTTTATCGTGGCTCAATTACAAAATACCGCTTTGACCAATCAAACGGCCGCCGAAGTCAAACAATTGCTGGCCGAACGGCATGAGATCAGCGATCCTGATAAAGAGGATTTTGCCGTGACCACCATGGTCGACGCCATTGATAATTTAAACAAAATCTTGGGCGGCGTGACTTTATTGTTGATTGCCATTGCCGCGGTTTCTTTGCTGGTCGGGGGAGTGGGCATTATGAACATCATGCTGGTTTCGGTAACGGAGCGGACTAACGAAATCGGCTTGCGTAAAGCCATTGGCGCTTCGCCAACCAAAATTTTATCCCAATTTTTGTGGGAAGCGATTTTTTTGACTTTTTTAGGCGGTCTTGTTGGAATTGTTCTGGGAGTGGGTATTGCCTATTTGGTTTCGGTGGCGGCTGTGGCGCAGGGTTTTAACTGGGCCTTTAGCGTTAAGCCGATGTCTTTGGTTTGGGCGGTCGGCGTTTCGGTTTTGATCGGCCTGTCATTTGGCTATTGGCCAGCCAAAAAAGCGGCCAAAATGGATCCGATCGAGGCCTTAAGGTACGAATATTAAAAAGCCCTGGCTAAAGACATTTGACAGGTTTTGGTAATTTGTTATACTTAATTAGCACTCAAGGTAAGAGAGTGCTAATCAGCAAAACTCTTAAAAAACGGCTATGGAAGAACGGGCAAGGGCCTTACTTTCGCAAATCATTAAGGAATACATTAAAACCTGCTCGCCGGTCGGCTCCAGATGCTTGGAAGCCCTAAACCATAAAGGTTTAGGACAAGCCAAAAGCCGCTTGGGCGTTTCTTCGGCCACCATCAGAAATGAAATGGCTGTTTTGGAAAAGGAAGGTTACATTGCCCAGCCCCACACTTCCGCCGGCCGCGTGCCCACGGAAAAGGGCTATCAGTTTTTTTTGGAGCATTGCCAGCCGGGCAAGGTAACCGATAAAGAAGCCAAAGAAATCAGCGAATTATTAAAGCAAAACAGTACCGCCCAGCTGGAGTTAAAAATCAAAGAGTTGGCCAAAAAGCTGGCCCAGTTGGCACAGGGCGTGGTGGTAGTCGGTTTTTCAGACGATGATTTTTATTATACCGGCTTAGCTAATTTATTGGCCCAGCCCGAATTTAGGGATCAGCAGGTAGTTTACGACCTGGGCTTGGTCATTGATCATTTGGATCAAGCGATGAGCGAAATTTTTAACAGCCTTAAGGAAATTCAGGTTTTGATCGGTTCCCACAATCCTTTTGGCCAGTACTGTAGCGTGGTTTTAGCGACCTGGCAAATCAGCAATCAGACGGGCATTATGGGTATTTTAGGGCCGATGCGCATGGATTATGAAAAAAATCTGGGCCTGCTGAATTTTATTAGAGAAAATATTTAACTATGGACGAACAACCATCAGAACAAGATCAGCTGGAAGAACTTCAGGCCAAATGCGAAGAATACCTAAACGGTTGGAAAAGGGCTAAGGCCGATTATGCCAACTTGCGTAAAGATACGGCCAGACAGGTTCAGGAAGTTGCTGAATTTTCACGAATCCCCTTAATTTTACAGGTTCTGCCTTTATACGATTATTTTAAGCTGGCGCTTAGCCATATTCCGGACGATCAGCGAAAATTGGACTGGGTCAAGGGGATTATTCATATTAACCAGGCCTGGCAGGATTGGTTGAAAAATTTGTCCGTTGAACCGATAATTACCGCGGGCCAGGAGTTTAATCCGGAAATTCACGAAGCCATTGGCGAAGAAGCATCGGCTTTACCGGCAGGCCAGGTAGTTAAAGAAGTTCAGGCCGGTTATGTCATGAAAGGCAAGGTGATTGTTCCGGCCAAAGTAATTATTTCCAAGAAATAATTTAATCTCGGGCAGGGGCGGGTTTTAAAACCCGCCGGCCCGAAAATTTATCATGAACCAAGACCAGCGAGGACAATTCAGTTTGCGCCTGATTCAAAAATGCCCGGTGTGCAACCGCGATTATTCTGGCGGCCGGATTGAGATTTTATCCGAAAGCGAGCAGTCGTTTTTGGCCTACATGTCTTGCGGTTTATGCGCTTCCAGCATTATTGTCCGGGTTTTAACTTTGCCGCATGGCCTGGTGGGCAACGCCATTTTAACCGATTTAAACGGCAGCGAGGTGTTAAACTTCAGCGCTGCGGAGCCGGTTTTATCCAATCAGGTTTTAGAACTGCACCAGTTAGTGAGTCAAGACGGAAGTTTTATGGAAAAAATGAGAAGCATTTAAGATTTGAATTTTTTAATTAAAAAATGTAATAAGTTAAAAAAATATGTCAAAAATATTAGGTATTGATTTGGGCACCACTAACAGCGCCATGGCCGTGATGGCAGGCGGCCAGCCCAAGATTTTGGAAAATAAAGAAGGCGCTCGCACCACTCCTTCCATGATTGCCGTGGCTAAAACCGGCGAACGTTTGGTTGGAGTATTGGCTAAACGTCAGGCCGTTACCAATCCAGCCAGTACTTTGTTTTCCATTAAGCGCCTGATCGGCCGCAAGTTTGAAGACCAAGAAGTTCAGCGCGATTTAAAAACCATGCCTTTTAAAATCGTCAAATCCGGCGCCGGCGTCAAGGTTACCATGGGCGATAAGGACTATACTCCGCAAGAGATATCGGCCATGGTTTTAAGCAAACTTAAAGCGGACGCCGAAGAAAAATTGGGCGAAAAAATTACCGACGCTATTATCACGGTGCCGGCTTACTTTGACGATGCCCAGCGCCAAGCCACCAAAGACGCCGGCGAAATCGCGGGCTTTACGGTCAAGCGCATTATCAATGAACCGACCGCGGCCGCTTTGGCCTACGGTTTTGACAAGAAAAAAGAGCAAAAAATCGCGGTCTACGATTTAGGGGGCGGCACGTTTGATATTTCCATTTTGGATATCTCCGCCGATACGGTGGAAGTCAAATCCACCAACGGCGACACGCATTTGGGCGGCGACGACTTTGACCAGCGGCTGATCAATTACATTATTGCCGAATTTAAAAAAGACCAGGGCTTGGATCTCACGGGGGACGCCATGGCTATGCAAAGAGTCAAGGAAGCGGCTGAAAAAGCCAAAATTGAACTGTCCACTGCCACCGAAACCGAAATCAACCAGCCGTTTATTACCACCGACGCGGCCGGTCCCAAACATTTGGTGATGAAGCTAACCAGAGCAAAACTGGAAGAATTGGTCATGGATTTGATTGACCAGACCTTTGAAGCCGTGGCTAAAGCCATTAAGGATTCAACATTTGGCAAAAAAGAAATTAATGAAGTGGTCATGGTCGGCGGCATGACCAGAATGCCTTTAGTGTTAAAAAAGGTGGAAGAATTTTTCGGCAAAAAGCCCAATATAACCGTGAACCCCGATGAAGTGGTGGCTTTGGGCGCGGCCGTGCAGGCCGGCGTGTTGCAGGGCGACGTTAAGGATGTCTTGCTCTTGGACGTGACGCCCCTAACTTTGGGCATTGAAACCATGGGCGGCGTGATGACGCCGTTAATTGATCGCAATACCACTATTCCGACTTCCAAGACGCAGATTTTTTCCACGGCCGCCGATTCGCAAACCAGCGTGGAAATTCATGTCTTGCAGGGCGAGCGGCAAATGTCGCAAGATAATAAAACTTTGGGCAGATTTATTTTGTCGGGCATTCCGCCCTCTCCCCGAGGCGTGCCGCAAGTGGAAGTGACTTTTGACATTGACGCCAACGGCATTTTAAACGTTAAAGCTAAGGATAAAGCGACCAACAAGGAACAATCAATTACCATTACCGCTTCTTCGGGCTTATCCAAAGACGAAGTGGAAAAAATGAAACAGGAAGCGGAAATCCACGCCGAGGAAGATAAAAAGAAACGGGCGGTGGTGGACGCCAAGAACAACTCTGAATCCATTATTTTCCAAACGGAAAAATTACTTAAGGAATCAGGCGATAAAATTCCGGCTGACTTAAAAAAAGAAGTTGAAGAAAAAATGGCGGCCTTGCGTAAAGTTAAAGACGGGGATGATATTGAAGCCATTAACAAGGCGCTGGAAGAAATGAACCAGACCGCTCAAAAAATGGGCCAGGCCATGTATGCTTCCGCCTCCGCTGCCAGCTCCGGCGGACAAGCAGGATCTACTGCTGGCGAGGCAACGTCCGACGAAGCCTCGACTCAAGGCGAGGCGAAGGCGGAACCGGTTGAGGGCGAGTACGAAGAGGTGAAGAAACCGTAATTTATGGCTAATAAAGATTACTATCAAACCTTGGGCGTTGGCAAGAACGCTTCGGCCGAGGAAATAAAAAAGGCCTTTCGCAAAAAGGCCCATGAGCATCATCCGGATAAAAGCAACGGCACTGACGAAAAATTCAAGGAAATCAACGAGGCCTACCAAGTTTTAGGCAATCCGGATAAGAAAAAACGCTATGACCAGTTTGGTTCCAGCGATTTTTCGGGTTTTGGAAGCGGCGCTGGAGCAGGGGGACAGGGTTTTAATTGGTCCGATTTTGCCAGGCAAGGCCAAGGTAGTTATCAAAACGCCAATTTTGATTTTTCCGATTTAGGCGATATTTTCGGCGACTTTTTCGGTTCGGGCTTTGGTTCCCAACGTTCCGGTTCCAGATCTTCAACCAGGAGCAATAAGGGAGGCGATTTGGAGATTAACGTCACTATTTCTTTACCAGAGTCCTACTTTGGCGCTGATAAAACTTTTACTATCAACAAAGAGGTGGTTTGCTCCCATTGCCACGGCAATGGCGCTGAACCAAATTCCAAAATCAATACTTGTAAAACCTGCAACGGGCAAGGCCAGGTTTATTCCAACCAACAGACATTTTTCGGGGCTTTTAGAACAGTAGTGGTTTGCCCGGAGTGCGCCGGCGAAGGCAAGCTTCCGGACAAAAAATGCTCCCTCTGTAATGGCCGGGGAGCGGTTAAAGATCGGGAGACCTTGGTTATTCATATACCCGTCGGTATAAATGACGGCCAAACTCTAAAATTATCCGGCAAAGGTCAGGCCGGCTCGCATGGTTCAAGGGCCGGCGACTTGTTTGTCAATGTCCGCGTTTTGCCCCATCCGGAATTTATCAGAAAAGGGGACGATTTGCATTTAGAACAAACCATTCCTTTTTCAGTCGCGGTTTTGGGCGAAAAAATCATGATTAAAACTTTTGACGGCCAAGTTAAATTAAAAATTCCGTCTGGCACTTCCAGCGGACAGGAATTTATCATCAATGGCAAGGGCCTGCCTCATTTAAATAAAAAAGGCCAGGGCAACCTCCTGGTCAAAATCAACGTGGCCGTGCCCCGGCATTTGTCTTCCAGTCAAAAGGATTTATTGGAAAGATTGAAAAAAGAAGGGTTGTAGTGTCACGGCGAGTTCCGACTTTACATTAGGGCGAAGCAATTTCATTATACTCATGTTGAGCAGGCAGTCCGCCGGCTTTTTTCTTTGCCAAAAAGTCCTTGACAGTATTTAATATTCGTATTATTATTCAATGTTTCTTATTGATTAGCCCATTATTTGAAAACTTGCTTAAATTAGTGTAAAATTACAGTAATCTAACAATTTAACCTTATTCTATGGAAAACATCATGGAACAATACATTAACCAGATACTGAAACCTTAAAACAATTTGCCCAAGAATTTGTTTCGGGCGCTAATAATTTGAAGAAAAGTAATTAAAGGCCAAATTTAGATGATTTATAGCCAGTCATTACGATTATGAATAAGCCAGAACAATCAGTGGCTGATCAAAATAATGCGGTAGCGCAAATATTTGATCAAGCAAGGGAGCAAGTTGCTATTAAAGATGCTGCTTCGCAACCTGTCAAATCAGTTGACCAGCCGATTGCGCCTCATAAACCAGAAGCGCCTTTTGACGCAACTAAATTTTTTGATTTGTTAGGTCAGGCAGAGGCATCACTTGAAGAACTGAAAAGTATTTATAAAGGTATGGGAAAAGGTAAAAGCGGCCTTAAGGATGAATTAAAATTGGCAATTCAGTCATTTAATCGGGAAATAGGCAAGTTGAACGGACTTAAAGATGTTTCATTTTCTCATGAGCAAGGCGTTGAAACATTAAAGAGTGAACTGGCAGCGGCTGTTGAAAAATACAGCGTTCAGCCAACTGTCAAAAATAAACCGGCAACGGTTAAAGAAACAAAACCGGCCGTTGCTAAGAAGAAAGAAAATGAACTTGCGCCTTTAAATCCCGAGGATTTTTATCATCAAAAAATTGATTTACCTCTTAAGAAACTAAAAGAACGCTGGGATTCGGTTAATCAGCGTTTAACGGGCGAGCTGGCAAGGCCGGAAAACGACCGCTACCGCAAAATAGAAAATTTATTCATTCATTTTAATGATTTAGCCAGTGATTATTTTAATGAAATCAGAAAACCGGCTGACCAGCGCAATATAGCATTGCTGGCAAACATTGAAAATGAATTTGCCGAGGACTACGTTAAAACCGTTCAAACCATTGAATTAAATGGTCAGGGCGGCACAATGAGAACCAAAAGAAACATTCACGAATTGGCTGCTGAAATTTCTTTTTTTGAAGAACGAGCCGAAAGTAAAGGCATGTTGGAGCCGGAGCCGGAAAAGCCCGTTAAAGTTGTTGCTAATGAACAGCCAGGCAACGGCCGCAAGGCGCGTGCTTTGCAAGAAGCCAATAAATTGTGGCCAAGCTTTGAAGACCTAGAAGCGGAATATAATCAAATTATTAAGCAATTTGAAGGTTTGCAAAACCAATATATTGATGAGTATGATGCAAAATTAACAGAGGCGGAAAAACAATTATTAGCCGTTGAAATTGCGGCAGTTGATGAATCGTTTAAAAACGCCGCCGACCAGGCGATTGAGTTTCATGGCAAAATTTACGGTTCCGGCAACGAACCAATCGGTTTTGACTCCATTAATAAAGGCGAGTTGCTTAGGATTAAAAAGAATTTTGACAGGAAAATGGAAGTTGCCAAAAACGCAGTTGCTGAATTTTTAAAGAAATTGGAAGAAGTTCGATCTGAAACTGAAGCAACAGTTAAAACTGACAAAATAGAAAAAGAATTAGCACCAAAGCAAGTTAAAACCAGCGCATCGGAACTCGTAATTATCGAGCCAACAGCGCCGAAGCCCGCGGTTATGGCCGTTAGTCCAACTTTGGGAAGAGGCGCCATAACTTCACAAGAAATGAAGGCCTTAATGGATACATTTGCTGTCAAACCAGCAGGCGAAAGGCCGGTAGCGCATTTTACCGAAATATATAGAGAAGATATTTTTAAGCCGTATAATTCCTTGCGGGAAAGGTTTAATGGTTTATTAGAGCCATTGCCCCAAGTTGAACAATTTCAAAATACAAAGGCCATTAATTTCATCAGACAAACAATTAAAGAACTTTTTGATTTGGCCATGTCTTTTCACGAGATTATTAATGGCAAAACCATGGTTGAGCATGAACCGTTTAGGGTGAACTTATCAAAAATTCAAGAGGACTTTGCCAATAAATTAGCCGTTGCCCAAAAAGCGGTTGAAGATTTAACCCTGGCAATCAAGACGGAAAAGGAAGGATTTCAAATTAAAGAGGGCGATTGGGTCATAACTAAATGGAGCACTTTGCCTGTTTGGGTGGCAGGTTTGCCTGACAAAAAAGACGGGACTTATCTGGTTAAATCAAGCCACATGGATTATTTGCCTCAAGATCAGGAGGTTAAGGCCGATGACATATTAAGAAAGGTTGATTCTAAAGAAGCTCAAGCCGCCTGGGAAAAACTGTTATCACAAACTGAAAGTCCGAGAAATAAAGATCGAGCTAAAGCCATGCTAGAATTTTTTCAGGCGCCTCAAATCGGAGAACAGGCAATGATTGACCGGGTCGCGCCCAGGCAAATAGAAGAATTTTTAGAAAAAAGGCCTAAGTTTAGAACGGGCTATTTAGTCAGGCCGGTCCTTGCGGGTTTTAACGCCGAACAATTGCCGGCAATAACAATATCAGGCGAGCCAATTTTGTTTAACGGCGAATATCATTACCCTGTTAAGGGTTCAAATAAGCTTATTCCCGAGGCCGCTTTAACAAGCGGCAAAGGGCTGACTGTTAGCGCCGAGAGTTATCCGGAGCAGGCCGCCGCGGTTATTGAGCAGCTTTTGCTTGACGATGACAAGGAAGATTCTTTGTTAATTGATTTGATCAGAATCAAGCTTGACGAGTGGAACAGAGTCGCTGCCGCCGATTATTTTCAAGACAGCGACAAAATCAAAGAAGCGATTAAAGAAGTTAAATCCGGCTATAAGTGGAAGACATCGGAACAACTTGAAAAAGAAGTGAAAAAATTGGAGGCACAAAAAGTTGTTCTGCCGCCACAGCCGCTTACGGTTGAAACAGCCCCCAAAACTCGCGGACCAGAAGCTTCAAAAAAACCCAAGGAAGTAGAGCGGGAAGTTGTTGAAAAATTCAATCCCCGCGTTTGGTATAACGAAAATATTTCAGGCCAATATAGGTTATTGGAGGCCTCTTTTCAAGAAATACTGGGCCGTTTAGGGGAATTACCTTTAACCTCTAAATTATTGGATCAAGTGGAAGAGTTTGACTCTCTGTTGGATGTTTTAGCCGAACAGGCCAAAAGTTTGGCTGCCAAAGTTGACGCCACTCCTCAAGCGGAGTTAAGAACCGTCGGCGATGATTTTTCTGAAAAATATCAACAGGCCGAAACATTATTGCGGAGTATTGAAGGGTTTATCAAGAAATAATTCGTAATTAAAATATGTCAGCCGAAAGAGAAAAAATTGAATCAGGCCAAGAACCATTGTCGCCGGGACAATGGGTCCAGTTAAAAACCACCAAGGAAGTTGTGCAAATTGTTGACGGCCCTCACGTTAGCCCCTCTACCCCAGGAGGGTATTATAATATTACTGATGGCGAAAGAAATTTTAAAGTTCCAGTTAATTTAATGATTATCTTAACCGAAGGCGAGGCGACAACTATTAAGATGCAACTAGAAGCGCAACGTAAAAGGGCAAAGGATGAAAAGTCACAATTCGTTTCTAAATCATCAAGGGAAGTTGAGACAGAACGACTATTGGAAATTATAAGGGGCGGCGCGCAACAGACGGCGCCTGAAGCGCCAAAGCCGGAGTCAGAAAGCGCATCGGGTCAAGAACAATTACAGCCCGGCCAGTGGGTGCAGTTTCGCAAAGATGTTTATCAAATTGTCGAGGGGCCATATAAAAGAATTGGCCGTTATTATTATGAGGCCTCTGAGGAATCTTTTGAAGGCACTACGCCTTTGCCAGCGGATTCAATACATCCTTTAACGCCAGAGCAAGCTGTAAAAATTAAAGAAGAACGGATGATTGAGAAGCAAAGAAAAAATCAAGAATGGGAAGAAAAATATAAGCTGGAGCAAGCCGAAAAGGCGGAGCAAGAAAGACAAAGGCAAATCCCTAAAGTGTTGACGCCCGCGGAAGCTGAAATTAGAGAGAAATTACAGCCGCTTATTGATTTTTCCAACCTTACAGAAGAGGACAATTTTATCAACTTTATAAGATTGGACGAAAATAAGGTATACATGGAACACATACATCCTTTGCCTGATAGAGCCGGGAGAAGAAGGAGGATAATAGACGTTTTGAAATCAGCTGGTTTTGAAGCAGATTGGTGTTATATTGATAATATGCAAGAGATAGTACAAACCCTACGTACTATTAATTGGCAATTTAAAAGTGATAAGGCGGGAGGTTGGTTATTAATCAAAGATCCTCAAAACAAATCTCAAGTTTTTGTTATTCCTGTCGATGAGCATCATCTTAGTGGTGAAACCTCGGTAATTGTTATAAGTAGACTTTATAGTGGCGTAACAGCAAGGGATTCGGGTTCGGTCTATTTACCTGAAGAACTTGGGGCACCAGCGGTTTTTGAGATTCAAAACGACGGCTCGTATAAAATAATTGAAATGGGAATAATCCAGCTTAAAAATAAGGATCGGCCCCAGCCCTGGCCAATCACTCAAGAGGAGTCGGCAAAGATTAATTCATCAGTACCTGAAGCGCCGTCGCCCTCACCGCGACCACAGCCGGCTGTTGAACAAGAAAAGCCGCGCGAGGTTGATGAGAACTATTGGGAAGGAGAGCGGGAGCTGGAAGCCAAATTCCTCGCTGTTTTTAATCATGTAATAAATACCCCCAACACATCACAGGAGATTAAAGAATACAAGGATAAGTATCGCGAAACATTAATAAAGAAAGGATATGATGACGAGAGAATTAGCTATGAAATGGAGAGAGTCGTGGAGGGAATTGGAATAAGAGAGAGGATGGTAGAACTCTGCGCCAAGCTTGGATTGGAAGCTAAATTCAGAGGACAGGCCGATTTGCAGAACATGACTAGGAATGAAACATGGCCATTCAAGTTCAAAGGATCGCAAGGCGGCTGGCTAATGATTAAACTGCTTTCAGGTGAACACCTCGCCATTCCTGGCGATCCCTCTGCTTTTACTTCACGTGAAGGCGGTCTGGCTTTATCTAATACTTTTAGTGGGCTTGATCATAGAAAATCTGGTGAGCCGCCTCGCATTAAGAAAGCATGGAAAGCCGTTCATTTTAGGCAGTCACCGGACGAAAATTCCCTTATTCTTGCACAAGAGGGCGTACGTGGTTATTTACAGCTTGAAGGCGATCTTGAACCAGAAAATATGATTCCGCCGCCTGATATTTCCGAGTTTACCAGTGAGAAAAAGGCCAGAGCAAAACTTAATGTTAAAGTTGCTGATTTTGAATCAGCGCCCGAGCCCTCAACACCAGCTACTGCCGATTCTCCCGCCGAAGCACCTCCATTGAGCCGATTTGGACGTTCAAGGGGCGTTGTTGATTTGCCTGTTGAGCCCGAAGCCGTGCAAACTTTGGCGCCAGAGGCCGTAATCCAAGTTAGCCAAGATGAAAGCGATCAAGAACAAGCAGATCTTCAGGCGCGTTTGGAAAGAATTTTCAGCAAAAGAGGTTCTGAAAGCAGGATCATTGATTTGCCTGATCAAGACACCTCGGCCTCCGTTGAGTCAACGCGCAGGCGCGTCATTGATCCTGAGACGCAAAAAAATGCCCGGGAGCTTGTAGAAAGCCTTGAAAAAGGCGGCATACCTCTTTCATTAACTAATCATGCTTTTAAACTGCTTAGGGCCTACGGGATTACTGAAAGTGAAATAAGTAAAAGTCAAAAGGCAGGCAAGTTGTTGGATATATTTACAGAGTTTATTAAGCGCTTTTATGACATGGAAGCGACGGAACCGGTTGTGCCTCAAGCGTCAAAGATTGAACCTGAACCCATGCAAGAACCGGCGTCCGCTGTTTTACCTAAAAAAGAACCGGTGCCTGATGTTTTGCCTCCTTTTGTTGAGGGCGAGGTTAGTAAAGACACAGCCGAGGGATTTGCTAAATTCAACATTACTCCGGAACAACTTAATTCTTTGAAAGGCTTTGCCGATTTAAGCGAAGCGCAGCAGCGCTTGGTTTTAGAAAATTACAAGCAGTTTGTTTTGGAGGAAGTTAAAGAAAAAGGCAAGCAAGGTTATCAGGCGAATTTGGATAAAGCAGTTGGGCTAAACAAAAAAGAATATAAGGGCTGGCAGGCCGCGCCAGATCGGTTTTGGAAAAATGCCTTTAAAAAATATTATTTAGCCAAAGAAACAACCGAGGTGGCCAATCAGCTTGGTAGCCCAGAAAATTCAAAAGGCGAGCTGTCAGACGACCGGCGGAAAATTTTGGAACAACTTGTTGCTTTTTCTGAAGATAGTCGGGTTGATATCAATGAACAAGGTGTTTTAGTAAGTACTCATTTTAGCGATTTGCAGGATTTACCACCCGATCAGCAAAAATTAGTGGATGATTTTAATCAGGCGGCCGATGCTTTTACCCGTCTTCCATATGAATGGTCTTTAGATTCAGCCAAGCCAGAACAGCAAAAGGATTTTAAGGTTATTCAAAGCCGATATCAGATGGCTAAAGCCGGTTTAAGCCAGCTTTTAGCTGATAAAATGGGAGAAAATCATGCGGTTATGAAGTTAAGCCTGGCCGAAAATCAAATGCGTTTAAATCAATTTTTAAACACTCATCCGGAAGCGGAGAAGGAATTGCTTAAGATAAAATCTGAAAGTGCTTGGAAACAGGCCTGGAACAATGTGGTAGCCGAAAGAACATTGTACGCCGGTATGGGTTTTGTGGCTAGAACAGCCACAGCCAGCATTTTAGGAGTAGCCACAGCTCCTTTTGTGGCTTCGGTCATGGGCGGCTGGCTGGGCAGAAAACGGGCTCAAGAGGCCTTAGCGGCTAAAGATGTAGAGGCCAGAAGAGGCGCTAATAATGCTCAAGGATTATACGCCAAAATAAAAAAGCTGGACGATCAAATTCATAAAACTAAAGCATGGGATGAACAAGATAGGCTTATTAAAGAAAGAGATAAGTTGGAAAAACGGCGCGCCAAACTTTTAGCCACTGATAAAAATTTTGTTACAGCCGAAAGTTTAACCGCCAAATTAGATGGATTGATTATAAAGTTGGATGCCTTTATTGATCCGGGCGCGGAAATAACACCGGAAACTATTAAATTTTTCGATTCTTTGCGGGCGCGTCTTGAATACACTAAAGAGAAATTGGATGATGGCTTGGTCAATTTTGGCTCTCCTGAAAACAGGTTAATCAACCAGCAAGAATTGATTGACCGATTGAACCTGGGCGAAACAATGCTCATAGGTCTTGGCAAAGAATTAACAAAAAGTCAGTTATTAGATAATAGCCAACAGCGAGAAGAGATTAGAAATTTTAGTAAATTGAATTTTTTTCAACAGGCGGAATTGGAATCAATGCTCCAATCAAAGCAAGATTTGGTTAAGCGCCTGGAAAGATTTTTGGGCTATCGTGAAGAAAAAATAAGTAAAGCCAGAAATGTTTATCTAAATAAGCAAATGATTAAAGGCGCGGTTTATGGAGCCGCGTTTGCCAGCGCCGGCGCGGCCGTGCGGTACTGGTTGTTTGATCAGGATATTTCTTCAGACGTAGACAAGATGCGTCAGACGGCAAGAGACGATGGTAGGCCAGGCTTATATAATATTAGCGAGCAGAGTGTGGCTGAAATGAATCAGCATAATATTGATTTGGAAGCGCAAAGAAACAACATTGATTACAACAAGCCGACCTTTATGCATTTAAGCAAAGGCGGATCGGTTCCTTATGATGGCCTTAAAAAACTGGTCATGTTTGAAAATCAGTGGGTGCCTCAAAATGAATTTTTAAAAGATCATCAATTTGTTAGTATCACCAACTCTCCCAAAGTCCTGGAAAATATCATCACTAATCCTAATGACCAGGAAGTTGGGGCTACGTCCGGTCAAACCGAGATTAAGACGAGTACAGGTTCAAGCCCGGCCGAAGAGTTGGTCGCTTTAGCCGTTGACATTAAAGCCCATATTAAGCCGGATGATGTTATTGTTGATACCGGCGTGGTGGCCAAAAACGGCAGTGTTAGCGAGGCCTTGGATAAGGCCATGACGGCTGACGCCAAGGTTACGGTCATTAACCCCGATGGCAAGGTCTTGCTGGGCGCAGATGGCCAGCCGGTCAAGTTTGACGCCAACTTGGCTCATGAAGGCGATAAGGTCTTTGAAGTCAAACACACAGACGGCAGTAAGGAAATTTTTGTGCAAAAAGCCGGCGTTACTGTCAAAGAAGGCCAAAGCTTGGCTGGCCGGTATGATGAAATTGAAACCAAATTTAATCTTAAAGAAATCCCTAAAGAGGTTCAAGACCGATTCAACGACGAAGAAAAGGGCGGCTGGCATGAACGGTTGAGTTATCAGGAAGCCAAGGTTGCCCGAGAATATTGGGACGCTCATCCGGAAGGGCGCGGCAGGCCATCGGTTGGCTCGGCAGGCGAACAAGTGGAAAGCGCCACCGGCCGCGTTGGGGTCGTGCCGGAACGCCAGGTCGCGGCGGGAGAATACCCATCTTCTGAACCTGATGTTTCACCGGCCGGAGTACTAAAACCTGTTGAACTAGGCGAATTAGCCGCCGGTTATAATTTAACTTTGGAACAAGAGGATCATTTAACGGCGGGCGATTCCACGGGCGACGATGACGATCTGCCCAATGCCATTCAGGCCCGCACCAAAGACGGCGATGTTTTCTTTGAAGTTGCTTTTGCCAAAAACATCAACCATGAGCAGTTTGGAAAAATTTTGGAACAGGCCAAAAGCGCCAGCCATAATTTACAGGAATTTTCCCAGCATTTGAATGTTGACCGGGCCGAGGCCGCCAAGTTTTTTGGCGTCTACAAGCAGAGTTCCGACGTGCCGGAGTTGCACGAATTTACCGCCGTTGCCGGCGACGCCAATTACAAGATGCTGGATAATTTTGTGGGCCGCTTGGGCAAGTCCAATTTGTCTTTGCTTAAGGATGGAGAGGGACATTATTCTTTTGGTAGGATAGGCGCGGCCTCAAAAATGATGCAGAATAACTGGGCGCAGTCAGAAATAGCCAATGTCTTTAACAGATTCAAGAACAATGACTCTAATTTAATCACGGTCATTAATTTATTGAAAGAAAAAAATTATTCGTCCAGCCAGGTTAACCGGGCGTTGGATATCGTTGATAAGCTTGTTTTGACCAATGAAAAAGAAACTTGGTTCGCGGTAGTGGCCGCGCAGGAGCAAACCGATTTTGGCCACGATCAGGCCACGGACTACGCCCACCAGCTGCTGGGCCAGCAATACGAGGCGGTGGGCCTTAAGTTTGACCGCGCGCAGAACCAGATCACCTTTGACAATTTATCGGACGGGCAAACCACCAGAGACGTTGTTTTTGACATTAATAAACAGCAAATCATCATCAAGGAAGCGGCCGATGACGGCGCCGAACTTGGCCGTTTTGATTTAACTGACGATAATCTTAACCAGTTAAGCTCGCGTTTAAAGGATGGTCAAGTTACTTCCGAAACATTATCTGATGAGGCAGGCGAAAGGTTAGGCCCCGCTTTAATTGAGTCGCAAAATCAGGCCATTAGGCAAGCTGTAGAATCGGCGGCAGGGCAGGTTATGAGCCCAGATGATGAACTGGTTTATCAGGATTCAAACGGCGACGGCGTGGCTGATGTGGTCGGCTTGGCGGTTAAAGGCGGACGGCCTTATTTTACCGTTGGTTTGCCTAAAGAAAAATTGGAAGGGCCTGAGTTATTGGCCCTAGCCGACGGAATTACCAAGGCCAAAGAAAATTTAAACAGAATGCTGTATTCTTTAAACCAACAGCCGGGCATTACAGCCGATCGCGCCCAGGCCGCGGAATTTATGCCCGTGGCCACGATTTTGCTTAATCAGGATTTTAACTTGACCGACCAGGGCATTGCTCGCGCTTTTGAAGCCACTTCGCACACCCATCATTTAAGCGTGGAAAAGGATGTGGCCATCGCTCTGCTGGCGTCTCAACGCGATCAGCTGGAAAACATGAGCCAGGGAAAAATGGCCATGATTAGCGAATTATTGTTCGGCCAGAGTATTAAGGCCCAAGCGGTTCATTTTGAATCAGGCGGTTCGGAAAAACTTATTTTTGAAGGAGTTAGGGATAAGGAATTGGGAACAGGAGCGCTTAACTTAGATTTAAAAAATAATGCTTATAATTTTATCGGGCAAAATGGTGATCAAAAGATTGGAACTCTTAATGATGAAGATCTGAATAATCTACCTTATTTATTAAAAGGCGAAACTCCGCCAGAACCGGAAGCTGAAATACCAACTTCCAAACCGGAGACAGAAACTCCGCCGGCGAAACCGACGCCCGGACCGGAGCCGGAAACTCCGCCAGCTGAACCAATGCCAATAGAGGCCAATCCCGAATCGGCTATATTAAAGGGTTATGCCGAAGGTGTTCATTTTAATGGCATAGGCGAGGCGTATCATGAGTGGTTGGTTAAAGGCGGTAAAATTGCCAGCATTGACGGCCAGGCGGTGGCATTAGGCCACAGGAGCGACGGCTTGCCGGCCATTGACGCCAACTCGGCTGTTTACACCAGGCAGGAAGGCAACACTATTTATAATTATACGGTGATCAGGGATTCCGCGGGTAAATTGACAATTATTGAAAATAAGCATGAATTGCCTGGAACCCCTCCGCCGCCTGTTCAAGAAAATGTCCAGCCAGTACCTGGCAAACAGGCCGAGCCGGAAATAAATTCAAATTCCCAGGATCAGGGTCTGCTTAATTTGGAAAACCTTTCTCATGATTTTGAATCTTTGGCCGGCTTTAAAAAGCTCAACGTTGATCAAGAGTCGGTAATAATTTCCGCCTTGCAAGCGGAAAAGGCCAAGGGTTTAAAAATTCCCGATAACGGATATTTGATTTACGTTAATAAAAATCCGCAAGCGCAATGGGCAGCTTTGCTTCATTTTGACAAAGCCAAAAATCAATTTGAGGTCTTGGGCGCTGATGTTGTTTCCACCGCCAATGCGGATAAATTTGCCGGCGCCGAAACGCCGACGGGCGTTCATTACGTTACCAGAGTGGGGGATGCCGGAACCTGGGGCGCTCCTTACGGCCAGCCCGGCCATGAGGTCTATGACCTTTCCGAAGGCAGGGGCATTGCTTTTCATCCGACCAATGAACGGGAGTTATTGGGTAATCCGGCTTCGCACGGCTGTGTCAGGATGACCGATCAATTTAACGATTTGTTGGATAAGTATGATGTTTTAGCCAAAGGCAGTCCGGTAATGATTGGAGATTTTTTGGAAAAAAGCGAACTTTCGCCAAACATGGCAGATCTGCCTCAAGCTGGTTATGAAATTTCCTCAAGTTTGGAAGATGAAGTGGGTAAGCCCTATAGTATCGGCAAGTCCGGCTATGACTGCATGACTTTGGTTAGGCAGGCGGCCAGGGAAAACAAAGGCGAGTATCCTGTTTTGGATGACTATGATAAATTTTTAAGAGATCGCGCAGGCAAGCCGGAAGAATTAAAATTTTCAGTTTTTTTGCGTGAACAGCCGTTAAAGTTCAAAGACGCTTCCTGGCCAACGGTTAAACAGCAATTGGAGCCGGGCGAGTATTTGATTAATATGGAATCCGGCGGCGGAAAAACTTACGGCCCCGAAGGCCATGGCGCTATTTTATCGGTTACTGATGATCAAAACGGTAATAAGCAATTTACTATGTACCATGCTTCCACCGCGGCTTTAATGCCCGAGGGAGAAACACAGCCGGTGCCGATGCACGAATTGCGTTTGGAAGTTGACGGCAAGGTCTATCAGGGTCGCGAGATTGTGGAAAAATTCAAAGCTGAATATAAAGCACATATTAACGATCGTCAGGCCGATGGCTCCAAATTGTATGATAAATGGCTGGCCGAGCGCGTTAAGTTTTTTGACGGCCAAGGCAACCAGGTTAAGCCAAAATTGGAGGCCGATGGTTCATTGCGCTTGGGCTACGTTACCAAGGAAATTGATTTGGATAGTTACTTTAGGTATAATCAGGATTTTGCCAAGAATATTGATGTTTTGCCCTTAACCAAAGAAACGCCTGTTTTAGCCAAAGCCGCTTAAATAATTTCCCCTTTACAGGGACAAGAAAAAAAATAAGCCAGTTGGATCTCACGAAGTGATTTCATGAGAACCAACTGGCGTTTTGTTTTGAGCGGAAAGTCAAGGTTTTGAGGGCCTTAACGCTTCCCACATCCGGTCCCGCTCATCAACAGTGGCGCTGATGAACGACTGGATGTCGTTCGCCACAATCTCTCCGCCGCTCTTGAGAGACGAGTAGAGCCGGGCTTGTTGCAGAACCAGCCAGTCAACGTCAACCGCAAGTGCCTTGATTTGGCTGTCTTGCTTGCTGTTGACTAACCGAACGTCGGCCAGTTGGACATTCAGATTTTCTACCGACTTTTCGGTTCTGGACAGAACAGAGTCAACCTTGGCCTGCCAAGCTGACGCGGCAAGTTTCGGCTTGACCGTTTTCGCGCTGTCTGGTTTGACAGTAGCTTTTTCTTGCGGTTTGCTTACTGCCGCAGTCGCAGATACCGAAGAAGTATCGGCGGTTTGCGCGGCTATTGCAGGAGCAGTGGGTTGAACACCGACGGATGTTGGCTCTTGGACGGTTGACGGTTGAACCACAGCAGGGCTTGTTGTCGAATCGGCCGGCAACAAAGCGGTCGTGACTTGCTCGGCAATCTGCGGAGTGTCGGCGTCGAGGCGGGCAGAGGATTCGCTCTTTTGCCAGGGCAAGGGAATTATGTCCCAGACAAAAAGGGCAATAACTGCCGTCAAGACGGCCAGGCCAAGAAATATCCAGCCGAGTCCAACACGTTTGGGTGCGTTCATTTTTTCTCCTTTCAGGAGAGTTTGGTTTTGATTGTTAGCTTATTTAAAAATCCGGCATTGATTCTTAAAAAAGCCAACAATCTTTTAACAAAGAGCGATATTATTTAATATAGTATCTTATCATATTTAGTAAATATTGTCAAGCAATTTTAATTTTAGGCCTATTGACAAAACCTCAAAAAGGAGTATAATGGCCAAGTTATCTAACCATAACAGTATGACTAATCAAAAAGGAATTGTCGTTGTATTAATTCCGCTAATATTAGTCGCAATCGGCCTGATTTCCACCGGCGTAGTCGCTAATATTGACCACGAGAAGTCGCAAGCCATAAAAAGGGATGAAGTTCGGTCAGCTGATATTAAAATTATCAAAAGTAAGCTGACGGATTATTATAATCAAAATAAAAAATACCCGGTTGAAAGAAAGGAAAACGCCAGCGCTGCGGTTGCGCTACAAAGCGCTTTGGGCGAGTTGCCTAATGATCCGCTGACAGCCAAAGGGCTGACTTACGGTTATTGGAGCGGCGACGGTTTGGCTTTTACCTTAACCTATTTTTCGGAAGCCAACCGCCATTTTGAAATAGTTTACAGTAATTAACGTAATTACGGAAGCCCCGACGTTTGCTAGCGCGGAGTCGGGGTTTTTTTATTGTTCATTTTAGCTTTTTATGGTATAATTTATGTTATGGAAAAACAGAATTTGGATAAAAAAATCGCTGATTTTTTAAGCGGCTTTAACAAGTCAGCCAAACAGGAGAAAAACCTAGAAACTCCCCAGCCGGTTGAAGAAAAAGCGGAACAAGTTCAGCTTCAGGAAAAGCCCAGCGCTACCGCGCCCGAAAAATCAGAATTAGCTACCGATTTATCAACTGTTTTACCGGCTACTCCGGCTCCGGTGATAGCTACGGTAGTTAAAAGCCCTCTTTATTATCAGGTGGAAGGCATTTTAGCCCAAGGCCTGGAGGAGGCCTATCAAAAATTGACTCCTGCCAAACAGCTGGAATTTAAAAAAGTCGGCGAAGCAACTGCTTCCAAAATCGCCCTCTTGTTAAAGTCGGCCAAAGTCCGGGTCAAAGAAATTTTTAATTTGATTTTAAAATGGCTTAAAGTGATTCCCGGTTTAAACAAGTTTTTTTTGGAGCAGGAAGCTAAAATCAAAGCTGACCGGATTTTGGCCTTAAAAAGCAAAATTGTCAAAAAATAAAATATGCTCGCCGTTGATTTTGGCCTAGAACCCCCAATAAACAACCCGACCGGCATTTTGGAAGTCAATCCCTGGCTGGCTTCGCTTTTTATTGTCTTTGGTTTTATTTTGCTGGTTTGGTGGGGCCTGCTGTTGTTAAGGCAGTTTTTATTGAGGACCAATCGCGTGCCGGCCGCTTTAAGCCAAAAAATCCTGATTGTTTCTTTGCCCAAAGAAAAATTCAAGCCCAAAGGCGCGATTGATAAAGACGAAACCCCGCAAACATTGCAGCAGGAAATCGGGGTGGCCGAAGGCCTGTTTTCGGTTTTAGGGGGCTTGCGTGCCCAGCGCGGTTTGCAGTACTGGCTGTTTGGCCGGACCGACCATTTTTCCGCGGAAATCGTCTTGCTGGCCGGCAAAATTTATTTTTATTTGAGCATTCCCGACTATTTAAAAGAGACCTTGGAACAGCAGATCCACGCGGCCTGGCCGTTCGCGCTGGTGGAAGCGGTTGAGGATTATAATATTTTTTCGCCCCAAGGCGCGATTGCCGGAGCGTATTTAAAGTTCAGGCGCGATTTTATTTTTCCCATCAAAACCTACCGCAAAATGGACAGCGATCCGCTGAATTCTTTGACCAATTCCTTGTCTAAAATCATGGACGGCGGACAAGCGTCCATTCAGCTGGTCGCCCGATCGGCGCATAAGCGCTGGCACCGGAAAGGCGTGACCGTGGCCCGCGAAATGCAACAGGGCAAGCCCTTGCGCCTGGCCTTGGCCAAAGCCGGTTTTGGCAATATTTTTGACAAGTTTTTCGGCCTGATTTCGGCCTTTTTCAAATTTTTTATTGTCAGCAAAAAAAAGAATGATCTTGGCGCGCCCACTCATCACTTATCGCCCTTGGAAAATGAAACCGTCAAGGCCATTGAAGAAAAAACCAGCAAGGCCGGCTTGGACGTTAATATCCGCCTAGTGGTTTCGGGTAAAAATCAGGATCTGGCCAACAGCTATTTGGCCAATATTTTAAACGCTTTTTCCCAGTTTAACATTTATGAATTCGGCAATTCTTTTAAAAAAGCCAAGTTTGTTAATAAAAACCGGCTGATTTCCGATTTTATCCAGCGCAGTTTTGTGGATAGATATAAGATGCTCTTAAACGCCGAGGAAATGGCTTCGTTATGGCATTTGCCTTTGCCCACTTCGGAAACACCTAATATTTATTGGCTGGAAGCGCGCAAAGCCGCTCCGCCTTTAAACATGCCCGCCGAGGGAGTTTTGCTCGGGCAAAATTCTTTCCGCAACGTCTTAACGCCGGTGAGGATTGCCAAAGATGATCGCCAGCGCCATATGTACATTATCGGCAAATCCGGCACCGGCAAATCCGTCTTGCAGGCCAATTTGATTATTCAGGACATTAATAACGGCGAAGGCGTCTGCGTGATTGATCCGCACGGCGATTTGGTGGATTCGGTCATGGAGCATATTCCGGCGGAACGGGCCGACGACGTGATTTTGTTTGATCCGGGCGATATGGAACGGCCGATTTCTTTAAACATGCTGGAATTTACCAATCCGGAACAAAAAACTTTCGTGATTAACGAAATGATCACCATTTTTGACAAGCTCTATGATCTTAAAGCCACCGGCGGACCCATGTTTGAACAATACATGCGCAACGCCATGCTCTTGATGATGGAAGACGTGGAGTCCGGTTCAACTTTGTTGGAAGTGCCCAAGGTCATGGCCGACGCCTCTTTTAGAAAATACAAATTAAGCAAATGCGTTAATCCGGTGGTTAAGGATTTTTGGGAAAAAGAAGCGGAAAAAGCCGGCGGCGAAGCGGCTTTGGCCAACATGGTGCCCTACATTACCAGCAAGCTGACGCCGTTTGTTTCTTCCGATTTAATGCGGCCGATTATTTCCCAGCAAAAATCCTCTTTTAATTTCCGTGAATTAATGGACAACCGCAAGGTTTTGCTGATCAAGCTGGCCAAAGGCAAAATCGGCGACATGAGCGCCAATCTGCTGGGCATGATTGTGGTGGGCAAACTGCTGATGGCGGCCCTGTCGCGCGTGGATTTGCCCAGCGAAGAACGCAAAGATTTTTATCTGTACATTGACGAATTTCAGAATTTCATCACCGATTCCATCGCCATTATTTTATCCGAAGCCAGAAAATACAAACTCTGTTTGACCGTTGCTCATCAGTATATCGGCCAGCTGGTCAAGGGTAATGACACTCGTATCAGGGACGCGGTTTTTGGCAACGTCGGCACCATGGTGGCTTTCCGGATTGGGCCGGATGACGCGGAAATGGTGGCCAAGCAGTTCGCGCCGGTTTTTAACGAATACGATTTAATTAACGTGCCCCGCTATAACGCCTACGTCAAATTATTAATTGACAATCAAAACTCGAGGGCCTTTAATTTCGCGCCGTACGCGCCGGTATCAGGCGACAAAGCCATGGTGGAAAAAATCAGACAACTGTCGCGCTTAAAATACGGCCGCGACCGGGCCCAGGTTGACGCCGAAATTTTGGCCAGAATGCGGTTGGTAAGTTAATCACAAAAAGCCGCGCAGGAACAAATTTTTGAGTCCGAGGTACTGTTTGAGCCACGCTAATATTCACTAAAGCACAAACATTTGCTGTACGCACTATAAAGCGGTAATCCAAATTAGGTTGGCGAGTTTGAGCCGGTGACGAGAAAATTTTGTTTCGAGCGGCTTATTAAGTATGTATTTATCGATATTTTTTATTTTACTAGCAATTGTCGTTTTTGGCACCATGATCAGAGCCGGTATGTTGGGCGCGCCCTGGGTGCCGACTTTTAAAAAAACCACTTTAGCTCAAATTAATTTGGCGCAAATTAAGCCCGGCGAAATTGTTTATGATTTGGGTTGCGGCGACGGCCGCTGGCTGTTTAATGCGGCTAAACTGACTCAAGCCAAAAAGCTGGTCGGGTTTGAAATTTCAGTCCTGCCTTACTTTTTGGCTAAAATCAGGCAATGGTTTAGCGCCGACCGCGCCAGAATAGAGATCAGGTTTAAAAATTATTTTCATGACGATTTGAGCCAGGCCGACGTGGTTTATTGCTTTGGCCTGCCCGAAGTTTTAAACCGGCTCGAGTCAAAGCTGGAGGCCGAACTTAAGCCCGGCGCTCGCTTTGTTTCTTACGTTTTTCGCTTGCCTCATTCCCAGCCGGCCCAAGTTTTTCGTTTTAAACCCGCCGCTCAAGCCAGCTATTTGTATAAGTATTGACAGTTGTTGTGAAAATGCTATATTAGAGATAGTCGCAAAAACGAAAAAAGTAAAACCCGCCGACGCTAAAGCTTTGGCGGGCAAGCAAAACAAAAATGGAAACAAATATTGAAGACCTGAAACAGATCTTGGAAAATATCGAGATCCAAATACAAAAATGCAAAATCCTGTTAAACGGCGGCTCGCCTCGATTCGGCGAAGCGGGCAATTTGTCATCCGCCAAGGGCGCAGATTATTTTGCCAAAGCCGCCAAAGTGGGCGGCTCAAGCGAGGATGACGACACCCGCGTGATTGAAGGCGTGTTTGACGGGCAAAAAATGATCGGACCCGACGGCAAGCAGTACAGCGTGCCCGCCAATTACATTTCCAAATCCAAACTGGTGGAAGGCGATATTTTAAAACTGATTATTGACGAAGCCGGCAATTTTACTTACAAGCAGATTGGACCGGTGGAGCGCGAACGCCGGGTTGGCAAAATAGTCAAGGATGAAGAAGGCGATTATTGCATTTTAGCGGACGGCAATCTTTACAAAGTTATTTTGGCCAGCATTACTTACTTTAAAGGCGATGAAGGCGATGAAGCCGTGATTTTGGTGCCCAAAGGCGTGGTTAGCCAGTGGGCGGCCGTGGAAAACGTTATTAAAAAATAGAAGGCCTTGCCAACTACCGTCATTGCGAGGAGCCCCCGCCAGCAGGGGCGACGAAGCAATCCCGATGTTTATACCAGGAATAACGGGATTGCCGCGCCCCTTTGGGGCTCGCAATGACAGCCGGGCAAGGCCTTTTTAGTTTGCCCTAATCATGGTTTTTTGCTAAAATAGCTTAGCTATACGCATCCATATGTCTACAACCTTATATCGAAAATACCGACCGCAAAAGTTCAGCGAAGTGGTTGACCAAAACCACATCAAAGTCACTTTGCAGAATGAAATCGCCACGGGCAAACTGGCCCACGCCTATTTATTTTCCGGCCCGCGGGGCATTGGCAAAACCACCATTGCCCGCATTTTGGCCAAGGCCTTAAATTGCCAAAATTTACAAGGCGCCGAACCGCTGGCGGTGAGCGGAGTCGAACCGTGCGATCAGTGCGCTTCCTGCGTGGAAATCAGGGACGGCCGCTCTTTGGATCTGGTGGAAATCGACGCCGCTTCCAATCGCGGCATTAATGAAATCCGGGAACTGCGGGAACAGACCAAATATACGCCGCTGAAGGAAAAATACAAGGTCTTCATTATTGATGAAGCGCACATGCTGACCACCGAGGCCTTTAACGCGCTCTTAAAAACTTTGGAAGAGCCCCCGGCCTACGCGATTTTTATTTTGGCCACCACCGAAATCCATAAAATTCCCGAAACCATTATTTCGCGCTGCCAGCGTTTTGATTTTAAAAAAGTGCCGGTTCGCTCGGCCATGGCGCATTTGGCCGAGATTGCCCAAAAAGAGCAGATTCAAATTGATGAGCGGGTTTTGGAAAACATCGCCCGCTCCTCCGAGGGTTATTTACGTGACGCCGTTTCACTTTTAGGCCAGGTGTTATCACTCGGGGAAAAAGAAATCAATGAACAGGCCGCTGCCTTGGTCTTGCCCCGCTCCGACTGGCACAAGGTTATGGAGCTGATTGTTTTGCTGCTGTCGGGCCAAACCAAAGAGGCCTTGCTGTTGGTTGATCAGCTGTTTGAAGAAGGCGTGGACCTGGAGCATTTTGCCAAAATCACCGTGGAAACCTGGCGCAAGATTTTACTCGCCAAAATGACCGGCGATTGGCAGGAACTGGCCTGGGAAGCAGGCGAGGATTGGCTGAAAAAACTGGTTGAGGTTAGCCAAAGATTGGCCGGACCGGATTTGGTTAAGATTATGGAAATCTTTTTGGAGGCCTTGAACGGCTTGCATCAGGCCTTAATTGTCCAACTGCCTTTGGAAGTGGCCATTGTTAAAATTGCCGAGGTTACCGCCGGGCTGTCAGGTTTAAAGCCGGTCAAAACATCAACTGATAAAAAAGAACCCCCCGTAGGTGGTTCAGCAGCCGGTCAAACGTCAGACCAAACTAAAAGCCAAGCCAATTCTTCTGCCGCGGGTCAGACGACTCTAAAGATCGAACTGATTCAAAGCAAATGGCCTGAAGTGATTGAGGCCTTAAGATCGCATAACCATTCGTTGGCAGCTTTTTTACAGGTCGGCCGGCCGATTGAGCTGAGGGATCAGACGATTGTGGTCGGGTTTCAATATAATTTTCATTACGATCGGCTTAAGGAAAGCAAATATTTGGCCATTATCCAGGACGTGCTGGCCCGGGTTTTTGGCCAACCGCTGTCCATTACCGGCCAGATTAATAAGCAATTTTCGGAAAATATTTTTAGCGCCAAACCAGGGGAGAAAAAAATGGTTGATCAGGTGTTGGAAACCTTCGGCGGCGAGGTAATCGGTTGAATTTAAAAAAGGCCTTGCTTATTACCGTCATTGCGAGCCCCTAAGGGGCGCGGCAATCCCGTTGTACTTGGTATAAACATCGGGATTGCTTCGTCGCTACGCTCCTCGCAATGACCATTTAGGCAAGGCCTTTAATTCACCCCGTATATTATAAAATTACCTTCATTATAAACTTCATCCAAGAAATCAAAGCGGTCCGGCTGCCAAAGCGGGTCGCTGTTTTTATCCCACAATAAATAATCAACGCGGTATTTTTTCAGGACAATCTCAAAATCGGTCTTTTTAATATCTTCAAATAGGCCTTTAATTCTCCCAATTTCTGCCGCCGGTATTTTTTCATAAGCTACCAGCTTAAGCCAGAAAATTTTTCTTAATTTATTTTTACTTTGATTGTGTGCGTATTCATTAATATAGCGCGTGCCCCAGATTGACCTTTCGTATTTTAGAATCCCTTCTTCGTCAAGCGGGTCAAAATATTTACTAACGGCAAAACGTTCCTGGACTTCAGCATCGGTCATAAAAAACAAGGTGCAGGTTTGATTGTAATAAACGTTATTAGCCGTGTAGATTGGCAGATAAACACTCAAATCCTGGTTGGCGTAAATAACCGACTCTTTTTGGGTCTGGGCGTTAAGCCAGGTAAAAACCGGGGCGTAAGTTTGCCGGTATTTGTCCACAGGCTCGATAGCCGAAGTTGTTCTGACTGTTTGCCAAATCACTATAGAACTCCAACCAATCAGCAGCCACATTAAAATAGTTCTGGTTATTTTTCTGGATTTAAGTTCAGTTATTCTGTAAAGGATAAATTGCAGGCAATAAATTAGGGTGAACACAAAAATAAAGGCGCTGACTTGCCAATAATGGCTGGAAAATTCCAGATTCTGGCCGGTAATAACATGCTGGTTAACGGCCATGAGCGAGGCCATTACTCCGGCCATGAGCAGGATAAAAAAAGCATTCAAGGCAATGATTTTTTTTCTTAATAACCACAGGAGTAATATACCCAGCAAGACGGCTAAGATGACAATTTTTAAGCCGGAGGGAAAATGGGTATTTAACAGCCCGAGCCGGGTAACGGTTTCATCATAAGAAGCTAGTTTAAAGCTTTGCCATAATTCCCAAAAATAACGCGCGCCAATGAGCAAAGCGCCGAGTAAGATGTATAAATAATTTTTTCCCCCTTCCCCGCCGATTCGGCGGGTTTGGAGGATAAATAATTTAAAATCGGGCAGCCAGATTTTTCCGCCAATCATGAACAGAACCAGGAAAATCACAAACCAAGTCCAATAGTAAGGATAAATATAAAACAGCAGGCCCAAATTAAGCGCGGCCAAAACGCCGCACAGCTTTTTATCAGTTTTAAGGTAAACGATTAACAAGTTAAACAACGTCAGCCAAAAAATAAAATTAAGTCCGGGACTTGGCAATCTCCCGCCCAGCTTAAAAAAAAGAATGGCTTGTAAAAATAAAGCGCCGGCCAAAGCCAGCTTGCGTGATCCGACCAGGCCGTAAATGGCCGAGTAAGTCAGCAAGACGGCAATCATCGGCAGCAACAGGGCGTAAAAATCATAACCCTGATCAACCCCGACGCCAAAAATGGCCAAGGGCTTGCTTAACAGGTAATCGGGCAGCCAAAATTGCATGGGCAACCCGTTTTTATGTTCAACCAAACAAGGATTGGCCAAAGTCGGCTGGCCGTCAATCACTTCTTTACCTCGCATCAGGTAATAAAGGTCGTCGTCAATAAAGCTCTTGGTTACGCCTTGGTAAGCCGGGCCCAGCTTTTTTTCCACGGCCACCTGCGGCCAATAGGTAAACCAGCCGATCAACAGAGCCGCGATAATTACCCACCAATGCCTGGCAATGATTTTTTTTAATCCGGACATTATTTTTTTCTGGCGATAATTAAAATATTATCCCTAAAATGAATAGGCAGATTGATTTTTTTTAGCCAGCCCCGCTGACAAGTCCGGCTCAACCATTGCCAAATCGATAGCTTTTGCCAGTGGTAGAGGGTTTTAAAAATATACTCCAAGGTGAAGTTTTTGCCAACCCTGGCAATTAAAATAGGTTCAAAACCCCGGCTGGCCAAAAATTTTATCAGGTTGCTTTGGCTGAAGTAATGCAAGTGTTCTGGCGGCACCAGCAAATGCCAGTATTTACCTAAAATTTTAGCAATTAAACTGCCGGCGTCAGGCGTGTTGATCAACAATAGGCCGCCCGGTTTGATGATTTTTTTAACTTCCTCAATCGTTTGCGCCGGATCGGTTAAATGTTCCAAAACGTCCAACATAGTCACGGCCTCATAATAATCAGGCGGCAAAGACAGATCGGTTAAAACGCCGGTCATAATTTTTAATCCTCGTTCGCGGCCCATAGCAGCGGCATAGTCGGAAATTTCCACGCCCGTCGAGCTCCAGCCGTCTGCTTTGGCCAGTTTAACAAAAAAACCGGTGGCCGCGCCCAGATCCAACAGTTGGCCCTGGTCCGGCGCCAGCTGTTTTAGCCAGGCCAGGTATTTTTTAAAAGTCGGGATCATCGGCAGTTTGTCCTGGTCGTAATCAACATAGCCAAAGCCGTTCTTGGCCGAGGAAAAATAATCGGCGGAATAGATATTTTTAGGATCGGGCAAAGGGAAGACAAAAATCAAAGAGCAATCCCGGCAGCGCCATAAATTAAAAGAGTTTTTTTTACAAAACCAGGAAAAGTTTTGTCGGCCGCAGACCTGACAGGGCAGATCGGGTTTTACTTTTTTAAAATCATTTTCCATGGCGAAGCAAGGCCTTCTCTGATTATATGATTGGAGATTTTTGATTCGCCGCCGGTGCGGTTTTGAAAAACAATGGGTAGTTCCGTAAACTTGGCGCCGGCTTTAAGCAGCAAATGCTTTAGCCCGATGGTAAAGGCGTAACCCGATAAGTCCAATTTAGAAAAATCCAGTTGCCTAAGCATTGTGGCCTTAATGGCCAAAAAACCGCTGGTATTATCATGGATCGGCGTCCGTAAAATCAGGCGGCAGTATAAATTGCCGCCATAACTCAATGCTTTACGCCATAATTCCCAACCGATCGTTCTACCGCCTTTAACATAGCGGGAACCGATCACTAAATCAAAATCCCGCCTCAATTCAATCATTTTGGGCAAATAAGCCGGGCGATGGGAAAAATCAGCGTCCATGGTGATGATGGTTTCAAAATCATAATTTTTAAGAATCTGGTCAAAGGCGTAAAGATAGGCCTTGCCCAGGCCCTCTTTTTTTTGGCGCTTGATCAGGCGCAGATTGGGAAGTTTGGTCAGCAGATCATCAACCACGGCGGCGGTGCCATCGGGCGAATTGTCATCAACCACAAATACGCTTGTATCGGGAACCAAGATAAAAATTTCCGACAGCAAACGGGCGATATTTTCTTTTTCGTTGTAAGTCGGCACAATAATGGCCGTTTTTTGCCGCGATGTTTCCATGAGCTTTTTATCTTAGCAGACAACTAAAAAAACGGCAATCGGCCATTTTAGCGGCCTGCTGTTAATGAGATGGTTACAAAACTATTTCTGCTGCGCGTTACGCCATTTTCGTTCAAGGCTTCGTCAGGACGGCGCAAAATGATTTTCAGCGTAATTATATTACGCCTCAAATCATTTTGCTTACCTTCCTCGCCTTGACCAAAAATTGCTAAATCTCGCGACGAAATAGTTTTGTAACCATCTCAATTTTATAAATTATTAATCGGCAGGCCGGCGGCGATTTCCGCTTCCTGTTCTTTAATCAAATCGGTAAAAGACATTTTAGCCAAATCCGAATTTTTAATCAATTGCGCCAGCCAGCTACCGCCCAGCAAATGCGGAGTCATCACATAATCGGCGCCGGCTCGATATAAAGCGGCTCGGTATTTGGCTTCGTCCAGATTGGCAATGACCACGGTTTTGGGCGAACGGCGCTTAACATCTTCCACCAAAACCAGCTGGTCTTCGGCGTCAGGGATGGTGGAAACAATCACTTTGGCCCGGTTAAGCGGCAGGGCGTTTAAAAATTCCACGTCCGCACAATCGCCAAAATAAGCCGGAATATTTTTATTTTTTAGGTCGGCAATCACTTCCGGATTAAAATCAACAATGGCAAAGGAGATCTTTTTGGCTTTTAGAACCTCGGCGATTTTCCAGCCAATGCGGTGATAGCCGATAATCCACACGTCGCAAATAGCCGGCCGGTCTTCCGTTTGCCGGCGTCGGTCCGCGCCTAATAAAGATAAAGTCGGTTCCAGCCAACTAAAGATTTTTTCGGCGTAAGTTATGAGATAAGAAGACAGGAAAATAGTGGCCATGGCCACCAGGGTAAATATCGCCAGTTCTTTTTCGCCGATGTGGCCCAGCTCCTGGCCAATGAGCAAAAAGACAAAACCGAATTCGCTGACCTGGGCCGCGGTCACGCCGACCAAAAAACTGTTTCTTCTGGTAAATTTCAGCAAACGGAACACAAAGTATAAAATCAAAAGATTGCCGATTAAAATAAAGGCCGTTAAAATCAGGCCGGCTGGAATGGCCTGGGCCAAATTAGCCAAACCCAAGCCCGCTCCCAAAACGATAAAGAAAATTATTAAAAAGAAATCCCTCAAGGGCCGGATTCTGGAGCTTATTTCGGGCTGGTAAACCGAGGAGCCCAAGGAAATGCCGGCCACAATGGCGCCGATTTCCAAAGAAAAACCGATCTGCGAAACCAGATAGGCAATGCCAAAGCACCAGGCCAAAGTAAAGATAAACAAAAATTCCGCTGTTTTGGCGATTTTATTCAAAATAAAGGGCAAAATGTATTTGGCCAGCAAAAAAATCAAGCCCAGCGCCAGCAGGCCTTTAAAAACCAGCAATGACAATAGGGCAAAAATACTGGCTTGGCCGCTTCTGATCGAAGTTAAAAAGACCATTAAAATAATGGCCATAATATCCTGCACCAGCATTAAGCCGATAGCGCAGCGGCCGTACAAAGATTCGGTGGCTTTTTTATCAGAGAGCAACTTGGTAATGATGATGGTTGAAGAAAAGGTGATGGCCATGGCCAAATAAGCGGCGGCGATTAAGGAAAAGTTCAGCAAAATCAGCAGGATTAAGCCCAAAACGGCGGTAAAAACCACTTGGCCAACTCCGGCAATGACGGAAATTTTTCCTATTTTTTTTAGGTAGTTGAAATTTAAGCTTAGCCCAATGACAAACAACAATAAAACCACGCCTAATTGGGAAAATACCTCAAATACGCCTTGGTTGGCGTTAAGCAAGTTAAGCGCGATTGGCCCGGCCAAAATTCCGGCCACCAGATAAGCAATTATCAAAGGTTGCCTAATTAGTTTAGCCAAAAAGCACATGACGACTGTTAGGAAAAATAGCAGGGTAAGTTGTGGGAATATTTCCGCGAACATAGGTAGTAAATTGCTATTATTATAACATTTTTTTAAGGATTGACCAACAACAGCCGCCATTGATAGCCAGTTAATACGGCAACTTGTGAGGATTTCCCCTTTGTGGTAATCTGGTAATTGACAAATCAGCTGGGTGGTGTATAATAATAACAGTATAAGGTTGAACTGGCTTTCACTGCTGATTTGACGTAATATTCGCTAAAACCACCCACTCTGCGCCTCCCTTTCGGGGGAGGCCACAGTGGGGTTTTTATTATCAATAACTATATGTCAGATTTAAGAGTTGCCTGCTTTTTAGACGGCAGCAATTTATACCATAAAATTAAGGAAATTAAGGTTGCCCATACCTCAGAGTTCAACTATGCCGGATTATGCCATAAACTGGCCAGAGACAGAAAGATTGTCTACTTGGGTTATTATATTGGCGTGGTTAAAGCTAAGCCTAATGACTTCAAGGGTCAGCAGTTGCGCGCCAGGCAGTTGCATGTTTTTAACCTCTTAAGGAAGGGCGGCTTTACCATCAAACAAGGCTATCTTTTGAAAAACAACGGAGTTTACCATGAAAAAGGCGTTGATGTTCAGTTGGCAACCGACCTTCTAATTGGTGCTTTTGATGATCTTTACGATGTTGCCTTAGTGCTGTCTTCGGATACTGATTTAATCCCAGCAATCATGAAAGTTAAAGAGCTAGGCAAACAGGTGGAATATGTGGGGTTTTCCCATCAGCCCAGCTTTGCCCTCCAGCGCGCCGTGACCCGATCTTACTTGCTGCCCAAGGAAGAGCTTGAGGAATTTGTACAGAAGGATCAAGAAAAAGAAACGGCCTCTTAAAAGAAAATAGTCGTTCGGGGATCGTCTAGTGGTAGGACTGCAGATTCTGGCTCTGCCAACCGGGGTTCGAATCCCTGTCCCCGAGCCAAATAAAAATGCTTAAAAGACCCGTTTAGGTCAGGATACAAAAATATGATTGATAATAAAACTCCAAATTGGCAACCAACCAAGGCAGAGTATTGGCATTATTTACCAGCTCCAGCCAGACCTTGGCCTAGTGAAGTTGTCTGGTTTGAAAAATATACTTTAGTAAAAAAAGCTGAAGGAAAAACAGACGTATTGATATTAGGCTCAACTGTGGAATTTCGTTCAATGCTCCACAAGAACGGGATGAATGTATTTATAGTTGATTTTTCAAAAAATTTTTATAATACCTTAACCGAAACACAAAAAGATAGATTAAAATATACTGGCAAAGAAACATTCTACGAGCAAAACTGGCTAACGATGAATTTAGGACGAAAATTCGATTTAATTTTTGGTGATTGGGTACCGGGCGTATTGCATACAAAAGATTACGATGCTTTTTTTAAAAAAATTATAGAACATTTAAAAGATGACGGTTTATTTATTGGCAGAGAATGTTTACGTCCTGACAGAAATCAGGTAAACATGGAAAAGGTTGTTTTAAAGCACAATAAGGAATTTTCTAAAAAATACTCATTTTACGAAAGCTCCATGCAATACGTTTACGCGTACAGACCAGATTTAAAAACTTCTGCCTGGAATATAAAAGAGGCAAAAAGAGCTCTAAAACAAATTTTCGACAAAAGTTTACTTGATAAAGCAAATTATGAGTTTATGCACAGAGCGCTCTCAATTGAGCAGGACGGCAGTGCCTCGGTGATGGTAAAGGAAGATTTTGAAAAATATGCCAGTAAATATTTAGATATTATTATTGAACATCACGTAAATGAACCTTCATCGGCATGGTATCCAATTTATGTAATGAAATTAAAAAATAGGAAATAACGTTTACAGTTTAAAGTTGTTGAACCCGAGTGGGGAGCCATTGAAAAATCCATCAAAGTTATTTGGCGAGTTTTTATTTTTGCTTTATAAAGTTACTTTAGAGGGATGAGAAGTTTATACCCCGCAGCGAAGCGTAGGGTAAATCCCTGTCCCCGAGCCAAAACAAATCCGTCAGCCTTTATGGTTGGCGGATTTGTTTTGTTTTGAGTGAAAGAGGGATTCGAACGGGCAGAAGCGAGAAAAGTCCGCTATAATCATAACAGTTTTTGTGTTGCTTATTTTTTGAATTACGCATATAATTACAATCAATTAGCTGAAGTTGCATATGGATGTAATTTTTCATAATTTTTTTTATTTTGTATGTTGAATTTGAATTATGACAATAGACATACGTTTTTAATTTCTTCAGGCATTATTTTGCTATTGTTTGGGCTTGGAATAATTTATATAACTCCAAGTATAAATGATTTGTCAATAAAAAGTTGGGCGTTCGTAGTAGGTAGCGTTGTAATAGGAGTAGTTCTTTTAAAAAAAGGTTTGAATATTTGGAACGAAAGAGATGAAGATGAAAAAACTATAAGGGAGTTTAAGAAGAAGGAAATGGAAAGAAGTAATGAGTTAATCACAATAGAAATCTCTATTAAGGGTTGTGAATTAGAAAAAATAAAAAATAGTCAAGAGTTAACTGAGCTAGCGAATAAAATTGCTCAAGCAAAAGAACAAAAAAAAGCTATAGACCAAAGTCTAAATAAAGAAATGGATGAGCTTAATAATATTCAGAAGGAGATAATTAAAAATGAAAAAGAATTAGTAAACAAAAAAAGACAGTTATTTCAGGAAAGAAATAGTGATATTGAGGCATTACCATCTTCATCGGTAAATTTTAGTATATATGGTATAAATTCATTGATGACTCCAACATCAGCTTACGTTATAAATGATACAGGCGTAGTTTTTTCTGCTGGGCATATAGATTTGAAAAATTTGAATACTACGGGTTATATTTCACCACAATTTCTAAATCAACGTACATGTAAAAGCTGTAAGAATTTATACGTGATTGATATGAATGCGCCGATTGTTGATATGGGTATTTGTAAAAACTGTAGTCCAGGAACATATTTCACTTAAATTCTATTTTATTCTTCCATCCTTTTTCATTAGAATGAATAAATGCAAATACCATACCGAAAACCAGGGGAGTTTACCCACATAACGCCTGATCCGCATTTGACTCAGGCCAAGTTTGACGAACTGACCCAAAAGTTGAAAAAATTGAAAGCGGCTTTGCCCAACGCTATTTTGGAACTTCAGCGTTTGGCCGAAATGGGGGATTTTTCCGAAAACGCGGCTTATCAAATGGCCAAGGGACGAGTAAGGTCATTGAACGACAAAATTTTTGCCATTGAAGAACATCTCAAACAGGCGATTATTATTAAGCCCGGTCAAAATAATAGTCAGGTCAATTTGGGTAGCAAAGTCAAGGTATTAATGGACGGCAAGGAAAAAGAGTATCAAATTTTAGGTTCGGCAGAAGTCAATCTTAGCCAAGGCATAATTTCCAACCATTCTCTGGTCGGCTCTAGCTTAATTGGCAAAAAAGTCGGGGAAAAATTCAAAGTGGAATTAGGAGAGAGGGAAGTTGATTGCCAGATTATCAGCATTGACTAAAATCCGCCTAATCAGCGGGTTTTTCTTTTGCTGTGCGATTGCCAAAAGGGGGGAATTCGGCTAGAATTAAAATTGTCTTTAAACAATAAACCACATGGAAAACAAGCTAAGAAACGCGGCGGAATTGTTTGTCAGCGCCTTGGAAATTGAAGGCGTTAGCAACATTTTTGGCGTGCCCGGGGAAGAAAATTTGGATTTTTTGGAAGCCGTTAGAAAATCAAAAATCAAATTCATTGTTTGCCGGCATGAGCAGGCGGCGGTATTTATGGCCGCCACCATCGGCCGTTTGACCGGCAAAGCGGGTGTGGCTTTATCAACCTTGGGGCCCGGCGCCACCAATATGGTTACGGCCATTGCCCACGCCCAGCTGGGGGCGATGCCGTTGGTGGTTATAACCGGCCAAAAACCGATTAAAAAAAGCAAGCAGGGCAGGTTTCAAATTATTGATGTGGTGCGGATGATGTCGCCTATTACCAAAATGTCGGTCAGTATCAATTCGGCGGAAAGAATTCCCGCGGTCATCAGGCAGGCCTTTAAACTGGCCGAAGCCGAACGGCCGGGCGCCGTGCATTTGGAATTGCCTGAGGATATTGCCGCCGAAACCACTACTTTGTCGCCGTTTGAACCAATAGCTGTCAGGCGCCCGGGACCTGATCCGGAAGCAATCAGCAAGGCGGTCAACATGATTAACAAAGCCAAAGCCCCTTTGATTTTGATCGGCAGCGGCGCCAACCGCAAACGGATTCGCAAACATTTGGAAAAATTCGTCCAAAAAACCAAACTGCCGTTTATCAGCACGCAAATGGGCAAGGGCGTGCTGGATGAGACCCTGCCTAATTATCTCGGCAACACCGCTTTATCGGCCGGCGACTATGTTCACTGCGCTTTGCAAAGGTCCGATTTGATTATCGCCCTTGGCCATGACGTAACCGAAAAGCCGCCGGTGATTTTAACGCCGCACGAGCGCAAAGTGATTCACGTAAATTTCAGCGAAGCGGAAGTGGATAATGTTTACCTGCCGGTTTTGGAAGTGGTGGGCGATATTGCCCATTCGCTGTGGGCCATGACTCAAAAAACCAAAATCAATAAAAATTGGGATTTTTCGTATTATTATAAACTCAAAGAAAAACAGTCGGCTAAAATGAAAGAAAAAACCGACAGCGCTTCTTGGCCGCTCAAGCCCCAGCGCTTGGTTAAGGATTTGCGCGATTTTATGCCGGCTTCGGGCATTTTATGTTTGGATAACGGGATGTATAAATTATGGGTGGCAAGAGCTTATCCGGCGATTGAACAAAATACCGTGCTGTTGGATAACGCCTTGGCCACCATGGGCGCCGGTTTGCCCTCGGCCATGGCCGCCAAAATGCTGTTTCCTAAAAAAGAAGTGCTGGCCCTGGTGGGCGACGGCGGTTTTATGATGAATTCACAGGAGCTGGAAACGGCGGTGCGGCTTAAGTTGAATTTAACGGTGGTCATTTTAACCGATAACGGTTACGGCATGATTAAATGGAAGCAAAAGGGGGTCAGCTATAAAAATTACGGCCTGGAATTCGGCAATCCCGATTTTGTCAAATACGCTGGAGCTTATGGAGCCAAAGGATTTAGAGTCAAAAGAGCAAGTGAGTTCAAGCAGATTTTAAAAAAGTGCCGTCAGTTGAAAGGCGTTAAGCTGGTTGACTGCCCCATTGATTACAGTGAAAATGAAATTGTGTTCGGCAAGGAATTAAAAGAGTTGAAGTGTGAATTATAACTCGGTCGGTCAGTGACAAATTTTTCTCGCCGCAAGTCAACTCGTGCCTCGCTGCCGCCCCGCTCCGCGGGTCGTAGCTCGGCTACTCAAACAGATCTTCGGCTTCGAAAAATTGTCCCTGACCTTCCTCGTCTTTATGACTTACATATCCAAAAATCCCGCCACATTGGAAGTTCTGCAAGAATTTACGGAACTGACTGATGCGGAACTTGAGGCAAAATTAATTTTGTCAGCCGAGGTTTTTAAACGCTGGCGTTTTGTGAGTTTTGCTGAAAAAGCCGTTTTAATGAAAAAACTGGCTGAATATTTAAGGAATAATAAAAACGATTTAGGCCGTTTAATTACTTTGGAAATGGGCAAACCCATTACCGGTTCCATCGCTGAAGTAGAAAAATGCGCTTTAACTTGCGATTTTTATGCCGATAACGCCGAGTCATTTTTGGCTCCGGAAAAAGTTTTAACCGACGCAACGGAAAGTTTTGTCAGTTTTGAACCGTTAGGCGGCATTTTGGCCATTATGCCTTGGAATTTTCCTTTTTGGCAGGTTTTTCGTTTTGCCGCTCCGGCCATAATGGCCGGCAACGTGGGTATACTCAAACACGCTTCCAACGTGCCGCAATGCGCCTTGGCCATTGAACAAGCTTTTGTAGAGGCAGGTTTTCCTGACGGAGTATTTCAAAATTTATTTATTGCATCCAAAAGAGTGGCTGAAGTTATTGATCATCCCGCGGTTAAGGCGGTCACCTTGACCGGTTCGGAAAACGCCGGCCGCCAGGTTGCCTCACAAGCCGGTTCGCAAATTAAAAAAACCGTTTTGGAACTGGGCGGCAGCGATCCTTTTATTGTTTTAGCTGACGCGGATATTGCTCAAGCCGCCGCGACCGCTAAAATCGCCCGTTTGCAAAATGCCGGTCAATCATGTATCGCGGCCAAGCGGTTTATTGTGGTGGAACAGGCGGCTGACCAATTTATCAAAACCTTGATCGCCGAATTCAACCAAACCGTGGTTGGCGATCCGCTTGACGCTAAAACAGAATGCGGACCATTGGCCAGCGAACAGATTTTAAACGAAGTTCAACGCCAAGTTGAACAATCCATTAAAATGGGAGCCAAGGTGGAACTGGGCGGAAACAAGCTGGATCAGACGGGTTATTTTTTCGGCCCGACAATTTTATCGAACGTTACCCCGCTAATGCCGGTTTATAGTGAAGAAGTTTTTGGTCCGGTCGCTTCAGTCATTATCGTCAAAAATGATGAAGAGGCGATTAAGGTCGCCAATGACAGTTCTTTTGGTCTAGGCGCGTCACTCTGGACCAAAGATCTGGTTAGAGCCAAAGAATTGGCCAAGCATATTGAATCAGGCAGTGTGTTTATTAACGGCATGGTCAAATCCGACCCCCGTTTGCCTTTTGGCGGCATTAAAAATTCCGGCTATGGCAGGGAGCTGTCATCTTTTGGTATTAGGGAATTTGTTAACGTAAAAACAGTCTGGTTGAAATAAAAGTTTGCTTTGTCGAGAAGTCCTTTTTGTGGTATAATTATCATTAATTTATAAGCGACCCGGGGAGCCCGAGACCCCGTATAGAAACGAAGTTTCTTTACGGGGCAATGCCCTAGGAGCTTATATGTATATATGATCACCGGATCAGCTAAAAGATTAATTGAACAACTAAAGCGGGCTGACCCGAAAACTTTTTACAGCGGCGACGACATCGCCAGAATCCAGGTTGACAGCTTTGTCAGTCGGGTGTCTTTTATTTACGAAAAAATCCGCAATGCCATTGATTACAAAGAAGACCATTTAATGCGTAAAGCGGCTATTTTCAGGATCCTGCAACGCCGTTTGCTCATTAAACTGACCACCGAAAGCCCGGGCCTGCCTTTAATCAAAGAATTAATCAGAGCCGGCTATTTGGAAGATAATTTAATTCCGCTCATCAAAGTCGAGGAAGTTGACGCCATCATCAACAAGTATCTGGTGATTTTCAATTTAAGCGGCGCCAAAAGAAGCACTGATCGGGGCGCCAAGCTGTTCAAGTGGCTGTTAAACGTCTGTGCCTGTGAAATTGAAGAATCCTTGATGCCGCCTTTGGCCAATCAGGCGTTAACGGAGTTTATGTTTAAAACCATGCGTTCGGCCGTTAATTTGGCAGATGAAAGTTTGAGCGAAACGGAAAAAGACCTGTACATTTATTTGGCCATTTACCGCGCTTTGGTCAAATCCGACGAAGCCATGGTCGATTATAAATTGATTAAGTATTTTTATCCGGGCTGGCGCGCCATTCCCACCGACGATTTGCTGTACGTGGCCAAAAAAATCAATAATTTAAAAAATGAGCTGGAACGCCGGAAGAAAAACCCGCTCTCGCAAAAGCTCCACCATTTTTATAAAAAGTACACTTTTGTTTTTAACGTCCTGCGCGATATTATCCAGGAAGATCCGGAAGCGGCCACAAGGATTTTAAACAATCCGGCCGAATTGGAAGCCAAAATCATTACCACCTGCGACCGGTCCTATAAAAAAGCCCGGACCAAATTAAGGCGCAGCATCGTCAGGGTCACCATCTATTTGTTTTTAACCAAAATGTTGCTGGCCTTGCTCATGGAATTGCCTTATGATCATTATATTGCCGGCCAGGTGTTGTATACGCCCTTGGCCATCAACGCTTTATTTCCGCCGTTTTTGATTTTTCTGCTGGGCGTGTTTATCCGCATTCCCTCCAGAAAAAACACCAATCGCGTGGTGGCTGTGGCTAAGGAAGTGCTGTATCAGGATCAGGTGGCGGACGTGCGCACCTCGTTAAAGGGGGTAATCAAGCGCAGCGGCTTTGTCAACTTTATTTTTTACCTCCTCTATTTTATTCTGTTCACGATTTCTTTCAGCTTTTTGATTTATCTGTTGAATCAATTGCAGTTTAACATTTTCAGCAAGCTGATCTTTTTACTCTTCCTTTCGTTGGTCAGCTTTTTTGGCATCAAATTGCGCCTCAAAGTCAGAGAGCTGACCGTGATTGATAAAAAAGAAAATGCTTTGGTTTTTTTAATCAACCTGTTTTCTTTGCCGTTTTTAAAAGCCGGCCACTGGCTGTCGGAAAAATTTTCCAAAATCAACGTCTTTGTCTTTATTTTGGATTTTATCATTGAAGCGCCCTTAAAGATTTTTTTGGAAGTCATTGAGGACTGGATCGCTTTCTTAAAAGAGAAGAAGGACGAGATGTATTCTAAAGAATAATTTTATGAAGCACGACGTTATCTGCATTGGCGGGATTACCGAAGACATCATGTTCCATACCGATGATCTTCAGGTTTTAAAAAATTCCCAACCAACCGGGGCGGGCAAGCTGTTTGCTTTTGAAGTCGGCGATAAAGTTTTAAACGACGAGCAGGTGTTGTACACCTTTGGCGGCGGCGGTTCCAATAGCGCCGTCGGTTTTGCTCGCCTCGGCCTAAAAACGGCGTTGGTCGGCGCTATTGGCATCGATCCTTCGGCTTTAAAAATTCTGCATCATTTTAAAAAAGAAAAAGTCAATTTGTCTTTTTTACAAAAAATCGAGCATTACTGGACCGGCTTATCATTTGTGATCACGGCGGGTTCGGCCAGTGAACACGTAATTTTTACCCATCGGGCGGCCAATGAGCGCTTGGAAATTGAAGCCCGCCGACTGGCCAGCGCTTCCAGCCGGTGGTATTATTTAACTTCTTTGTCTGGAGCTGGCTGGCAAAAAAATTTAGCTAATGTTTATGAGGTCGCCGGCAAAAAAAGGATTAAAATCGCCTGGAATCCGGGGGCAACCCAGCTGGCAGAGGGCTATGATTATTTAAAAAAGTATTTGCGCCAAACCGAGGTCTTGATTCTTAACAAAGATGAAGCAACTTCTTTGGCGGCTAGTTTAAACTCCGACTCGGTTAAAACCAAACCTAAGGAATTACTGACTATTTTGTCGGGCTTTGGCCCAAAAGCGGTGGCTATTTCGGATGGCGCCAGGGGAGCGTACGTTTGCTCCGGCCAACAGAGTTACTTTGCCAAAGCCCTGCCTTTTAAGGCGGTTAATACCACCGGCGCCGGCGACGCCTTTGGCTCCAGTTTGGTGGGCGGTTTAATGCTTTACCACAGCGATTTAAAAAAGGCTTTGCGATTGGCGATTATCAGAAGCAATTACGTGGTAATCAAAATCGGCGCGCAAGAAGGTCTGCTTACTCTGAGTGAAGTTAAAAAAATTGACGGTTCACTATGAATTTAAAGAATTTAGGATTATTTGTTTTATTTTTTGCCGGTCTTTTGGCTTTTAATCCGTCTTTAACCAAGGCGGCTGATTTTGACTACGATTTATCTTTAAAAGCCGAGGATTTGGAATTTTCCAAGGAGGTTTTAATCAGCGGGCAAACCGTGAGAATTTATGCCAGAGTTAAAAACGTGGGCAACCAGGATATTTCCGGGTTTGTTACCTTTTTTAGGGGCACTCAACTGATCGGCGAATCCCGGCCGGTTTCGGTCAGGCCTAACGGTTATGACGACGTGTTCGTGGATTTTATCGTGCCTGAAGATTCTTTTAACATTCAGGCCAAAATTCAGGGTAGCGACCCGGTTGATCAAAATCCGGCCAATGATACCAACCAGACCAAATTAATCGTGCCCGATAAGGATACCGATGGCGATGGCACGGTTGACCGGCTGGATGCGGATGATGATAATGACGGCCTGACCGATCAAGCCGAGTCAGCCAGAGGCACTAACCCCTTAAAGGCGGATACCGATGCTGACGGTTATAACGATCAAGCGGACGTTTTTCCTTTGGATAACCAGGAATGGCTGGATACCGACGCTGACGGCATTGGCAATAACGCCGATATTGACGATGACAACGACGGGTTATCGGATTTGCAGGAACAGGCCAAGGGCACCGATCCGTTAAGAAAAGATACCGACGGGGACGGCGCGGGCGACGCCCAGGATTACTATCCGCTGGATCCCTTGAAGGTTTCGGCTGAACAGGAGCGCAATATTTTTCAGCCGCCAGCCAGCCGGCCAAACGTCCAGGAACCGGTCAAGCAGGGGTCGGCCGCGGGTGGTCAGCAGAATATTCAAAATTTGCAGGATTTGCAAAATCAACTAAATACCATAACCAACACGGAGGCGGCCGGACAAAAAGCCAATGTTCAGCCCCTTCAGCGACTGGGTCAGGCCGTGGAAAAAGTTTCGGGCTCCGGCAACGGTTTTTTCAGCTTAGGCAATATTTTTGGCTGGGCCTTGGTGGCGATAATTGTGGCCTTAGCCACGACTATTTTCTTTTACTTTAAAAACCGTCAAACCAATTCAAAACAGCTTGACGCCATTGCCCCGGAAAAACCGCAAGCGCCCATTGCTCATGCTCCGGCTTCGGTGGTCAAACAACAGCAGGAACGCAAACTGCCAGTCAACGTGATTAATTTGAAAGAACTGATCAGGAAGAAGTAACCCCATGAACAAATACAACTGGGTCGTTAAAACACCGATCAGCCAAGCAATCAAGCAACAGTTTCCGGAAATCCCGGCAACTGTTTTGCAATTGCTTTATGACCGCGGTTTAACTACCCAGCAACAAATCGACGAATTTTTGCATCCGGATTATTCCCGCGATATCCATGATCCTTATTTGTTCAGCCAGATGCCAACGGCCGTTGACGCGTTGTATCAGGCAAGAGAAAAACAGGAGAAGTTGGCGATTTTTGGGGACTATGACGCTGACGGCGTCTGCGGCTCGGCCATTTTGCATCAGGTTTTTACTTTATTGAATTTTGCTTGTCCACCTTTAGGGTGGGATTTTGTCACTTATTTGCCAGATCGGGAAAAAGAGGGCTACGGTTTAAACGCGGCGGCCATTAAAAATTTAGCCGACCAGGGAGTCAAATTGATTATTACCGTTGATTGCGGCATTAGCAATGTGGCTGATATTGAATTAGCCAACTCCTTGGGCTTGCGGGTGATTATCACTGACCACCATCATGTGCCGGCCAAAATTCCGCCGGCCATTGCCATTATTCATCCGGGCTGGGATAAAAATTATCCTTTTAAAAATTTAGCCGGCGGGGGAGTGGCTTTTAAAGTGGCTCAGGCCTTAATCAGGGATCCGCGTTCCAAAATTCCTACTGGTCAAGGCCAGGCCTCTGAAAAATGGCTTCTGGATTTGGCGGCTATCAGCACGGTGGCCGATATGGTGCCTTTGCTTGGTGAAAACCGGACCATCGTCAAATACGGCCTGATTGTGCTGGCTAAAACCAAAAATCTGGGTTTAACCAAATTAATGGCCGCCGCCGCCATCAATCAAGAAAAAGCGGACGCCATTACCATTGGCTGGCAAATCGCTCCCCGGATCAACGCCGCCGGACGCATGGATCACGCCAACACGGCTTATGAACTTTTAACCACGACCAATGTGGAACAGGCCATTGTGCTGGCTGGACAGTTAAATAAACGCAATACCGAACGCCAGGCAATAACCGAAAAATTATTTAATGAGGCCAAACAACAGTTGGGTGAAGTTACCCCTGATCAGCCGGTCTTGGTGGCGGTGGGGCAAAACTGGAATCCGGGCATAATTGGTTTGGTTGCCTCTAAGCTGACCCAGGAATTTGCCCGTCCGTCTTTGGTTTTATCCGACCAGGGCGGCGATTCCTACATTGCTTCCGGCCGCTCCATTAAGGATTTTGACTTAATCGCGGCTTTGGATAAATTTAAGGATTATTTTTTACGCTATGGCGGGCACGCTGGAGCGGCCGGCTTTAGTTTAGCCAAAGCCAAGCTGGAAGATTTTAAAATGGCATTTTCCGCTTATGCCGCGCAAGTTCTGGCCGGTTCAACCTTTAGCCCGACTTTGATGATTGATCAGGAACTTACGCTAGAGCAGGTTAATTGGGATTTAGTCGAGCACTTGGAACAATTTAAGCCCTTTGGCGAGAACAATTATAAACCCAGGTTTTTGCTGAAAAATCTAGAGGTGGTAACGGCTGAAGCCATTGGCGCCGATAAAACCCATTTGCGTTTATTGGTCGATCAGGGTCAAAAACGAGAAAAAATCATTTGCTTCGGTTTTGCTAATGTTTGCGCTGACCTTCGTCCTGGCGACCAAATTGACGCTGTTTGCGAGCTGGGTATCAACCAATGGAATGGGAACAGGGAGATTCAACTCTCATTGATTGATATCAAAAAGTCGGAAAGCATTTAAATGAATGAGCGAGGGCAGGGACAATTTTTAGAGTCCGAGGTACTGTTTGAGCCACGCTAAATATTCCCGCCAGCAGGAATATCAGCTGTACGCACTGTTAAGAGGTAATCCAAGATTGGTTGGCGAGTTTAGCGAGGACGAAAAAAATTTGTTACTGTCCGAGCGAACATATGGAACATAAATTTCCCCCTTACGGGGACAAGCAAAAACTTAAAATTTTTACGGACGGTGGAGCCAGAGGCAATCCCGGTCCAGCCGCTTGCGGCGTGATTATCAAAGACGGGCAGAATAAGGTCATTGCCAGGCACGCTAAATATCTGGGAGTCCGGACCAATAATCAGGCCGAATATGAAGGCGTGCTATTGGCGTTGACCGAAGCCCAAAAATTCGGCCTGCCTCGCCGTTCGCCTCTGATCGACGGAGTCGAAACGGAAGGCAAGGCGGGCAAGATTGAACTTGATTTTTATTTGGATAGCGAATTGGTGGTTAACCAGCTTAAAGGCAGTTATAAAGTCAAAGACGCTGATTTGCAAAAACTTTTTGTTAAAATTTGGAATTTAAGCCAGTCATTTAAAAAAATCACTTATACTTACGTTCCCCGGGCCATGAACGCGATGGCCGATCGGCTGGTTAACGAGGAATTGGACAAAAATTGACACCAACCGATTAAAATTGATATAATTTAAACCACTCAGAGGAAAAATAAGTCATCTGTTTTTTTTGAAACATATGGATAATTGGGGCATTATCGGCCATCAGTCGGCCATCAATTTTTTAGCCAAAGGATTGAGCCAAAGTAAGCTGGCCCAGGCCTACTTATTTTACGGCCCGCCTAATTTAGGCAAAACCGCGATTGCCGAAGCCCTGGCCCTAAAAGTGCTGGGCTCAAGCGAGCTGATGCTGACTAATCTGCAAAAGCTGGAGGTTTTGCCGGATAAAAAAGATATCGGCATTGAACAGGTCAGGGATTTTAGGCGGACGCTTTTTTTAAAATCCTTCAGCGACCATTACAAAGTGGGGATTGTTTATGAAGCCGAAAAGCTTAACCAGGAATCAGCCAACGCTTTGTTAAAAACCCTGGAAGAGCCCTCGCCCAAAACATTGCTGATTATTGTTTCTTCGGCATGGCATAAGCTGTTAGCCACCATTGTTTCGCGTTGCCAGACCTTAAAGTTTTTACCGGTCGCTTCGGCCGAACTGCTTGCCTGCATCACGGCTAAGGTAGCAGACCCTAAGATCGCCAGGCAAATCGTGGACTGGTCCGGCAACCGGCCGGGTTTGGCTTTACGGCTGGCCCAAGATCAGGATTTTTACCAGGAATTTTTGTCAGGCCGGGATTTATTAAACCAATTGCTAAATCAGGATTTAAACGACCGGTTCAAAGCCATTGCCAATTTATTGGCCAAACCGGATGAGGCCAGGGCCAAGGCAACGGCAGCCGAAAATCTGCTCGGTCATTTGGAAATTTATCTGCGGCAGAAATTAAAAGAATGTTGGCAGCGCGATTATCCCCAGGAAAAAAAATTAAACTGGCCAGCCGGCAAAATCTTATCCTTATTTAACCTGATTAATCAGGCCCGCGAACAACTTTACTTTAATGTCAGCCCTAGATTGCTGTTGGAAAACATTTTCTTAAATTTGTAACAATTTTTATGAAGAAATTATTAGTATTATTGCCCCTGTTGCTGTTATTTTTGACCGGCTGTTTGATCAGCGTAAAAACCGACCAAGCGGCTGACGGCGGCGTTTATAAATCGCCTGATCAAGGCGACACCTGGACTGCTATCAGCTCCATTTATCGCGTGGGCGAAACCACCAGGAGCTTTGCCTCAAACGACGTTATCTCCATAGCCGTTGACCCGACTGATCGCCAGGCCATTTACGTGGGCACCGAGGCAGGCAATTTATTTTATACCTACAACGGCGGCGAGGCCTGGAGCCAAAGCTTAAGCCAAGTGGGGAAAATCAATGCCCTGGCCGTTGATCCGGTTGACCGCTGCGTGATTTACGCGGCCATTGATAACCGGGTCTATAAGTCGGTTGATTGCAGCCGCCACTGGGATTATCAATTAATTGAAACTAGGGCTGACCTTAATCATCAAATTACGGCGCTGGCCATTGATCCTTACAACCCCGCCATTATTTACGCCGGCACTTCGGGCAACGGTTTGTTTGTCAGTTCCGACCGGGCCTATTCCTGGCGCGTTAACCGTTTTTTTGAAGACCGGATCAGCAAGATTTTAATCAATCCTAAAAATTCCAAAATCATTTATGTGGCCACTGTTGGCAAGGGTATTTTTAAATCAATTGATCAGGGCCAAACTTGGCGCGCTATTTTTGAGGGCAAGCTTGAAGAAGGCCGGGGCGGCGCGTTGTCGTATCGGGAATTGATTATGGACCCGACGGTTGATGACGGACTGTTTTACGCTTCCAGCTATGGCCTGCTGCGGTCGTTAAACGGCGGCGAGACCTGGCAGGAACTTAAGCTGTTAACTCCTCCCAAAACCACGGTTATTTATTCCTTGGCCATTAATCCCAAAAACGGCCAGGAGATTTATTACGGCACGGCTGAAGCGCTCTACCGCAGCCATGATAACGGCCTTAATTGGGTCACCCGCAAATTGCCCAGCCAACGCGCGGCCAAGCATTTACTGATTGACCCGCAGAATCCCAAGATTTTGTATTTGGGAGTCAAAAAAGTCAATTAATCCCGCCTCCTCTTGCCTCGCCCTGCCAGACCAGCGGCGGGTCGCCGTTGAGGCGACTATAATTGGCAACGAGGGAGAAGAGAAAATTTATTTTCTCTTCGACCGAGCGAACCAATTATATGTAATCATATAATCCGTAATCGATAACTGATTAAATTTATGAGTGATTTTATCAATAGCCATAAAGAAGAATTTAATAAAGCGTTGTTGTTTTTGGAAAAAGAAATCGGCAATTTAAGGATCGGCCGTTCCAGCCCCGCTTTGGTGGAAAACGTGCCAGTGGAAGCTTATGGCGTGCTGACTCCCCTGGTTCATTTGGCCGGCATTGCCAGCTCCGACCCCAAAACTCTGACCATTCAGCCCTGGGACAAAAGTTTGGTCAAAGAAATTGCCAAAGCCATTTTAACAGCGGATTTGGGAGTCAACCCGGTGGTTAAAGAAGGTTTGGTAATCATCAACATTCCGGCCTTAACCGAAGAAACCCGCAAAGAAGCGGTTAAAAAGCTTCATCAAAAACTGGAGGAGGCCAAAGTCAGTTTAAGGGCGATCAGGGAAAAAATCAGGGGCAAAACCATGGAGCAGGAAAAAAACAAGGAGATTTCCGAAGACGAGAAATATAAGAATCTTGAAGAACTGGATAATTTGATCAAGGGCTATAACGAAAAGATCAAGGCGCTGGGCGATAAGAAAGAAGAAGATATTATGAAAATCTAAAAAGTTCGCTCGGGCAAGTAAAATTTTTACTTGCCCTCGCTCACATTAATTTAAAATTCTAAACTATTTATGCTACTGACCATCATCATTTTCATCCTCATCCTTAGTGTCTTGGTGTTTGTCCATGAACTGGGCCATTTTATGGTGGCTAGAAAAGCGGGCGTTAAAGTGGAGGAATTCGGTCTGGGTTTTCCGCCAAGATTATGGGGCATTAAAAAGGGCGAGACCATGTATTCCCTTAACGCCATTCCGTTGGGCGGGTTTGTCCGTTTAAAAGGCGAAGACGGATCTTTAAGCGAAGAGCGCGACAGTTTTGGCCATCAGCCGTTTTACGCCAAGGGTTTGATTTTGGCGGCCGGCGTGCTGATGAACATTGCGCTGGCCTGGTTTATTTTTTCGGCTGGGTATATGATCGGCTTGCCCACGGCTTTATCCAATGACGAATTTCCCCGGCCCGAAGTCAGCCAGCTTAAAGTAAGAGTGGTGGGCGTGGCCAAGGATTCACCGGCCGAAGCGGCGGGCTTAACCGGCGGCGATATATTATTGCAAATTGACGGCCAACCAGTCGTTAACCAGCCGATGGTCACCGCTTACGTTAAAGAGCGTCAGGAACAAGTTATTCAGCTTAAAGTCCAAAAAGCCGGCGGCGAAGTTAAGGATTATTTTTTAACACCCGCCAAAGTTGCCGAAGCCGGTTCGGATGATAAAGTCCTGGGTATTAATATTCTGCAAACTGGCCTGGTCAAATACGGCTTTGGTGAAAGTTTTTACCGCGGCTTAATAATTGTCGGCAAGCTATTATTCAGGATTATCGCGGCCTTTTACGGCCTAATTGCCGGCCTGATCAGCGGCGCTGGTTTGGCCGTGGAATTATCAGGACCGGTGGGCGTGGCGGTTTTAACCGGCCAGGCGGTGGAACTGGGCATCAGCTATGTCTTGCAGTTTGCCGGCATGTTGTCGCTTAATCTGGCGGTGATTAATTTTTTTCCTTTTCCGGCTTTGGACGGCGGACGTTTTGTTTTTGCGGTGATTGAAAAAATCAGGCGCCGGCCCAACAACCGGCAGGTGGAAAATTTGATTCATAATCTGGGTTTTAGCTTGTTGTTGCTGTTGATCGTCGTTATTACTTATCGCGACCTTAGCCAGTCAACCGGTCTGATTGATAAAATTAAGTCGCTGTTTTAAAACTTGTTATGAATTTCGCGGTTGCCAAAGCGGAGATTAAAACCAATTTGCGGGAGGCCTTAAGGCGCTGCGGTTACTTTGGCTTAGCCAACCGTTATACGGGCAAGGTCGGCTATGTCAGAAGATTGTCTTTAAACCAGCATTATCCCAGATTTCATTTATATATTAACCAAGAAACGGACCAGGAATATCATTTCAGTTTGCACCTGGATCAAAAACAACAAAGCTATCAGGGCGCCAGAGCCCACAGCGCCGATTATGATGAAGACACGGTTAAAAATGAATTAGCCAGAATTCTATCAATCCTTCAAAATTAATTTAGATCTGATTCCGCTAAAATTATTACTTTTTCGCCTCATGAAGCCGGTTGCTGGCAGAGCTTTTATTAATTAATTTTGCGCTCACGATTTGTGTCAGCTCGGGTCAAGTTAGAATCTCTTAGCAGACACTCGGCTTCAAAAGTAATAATTTTAGCGGAATCAATTCATAACAATAAGAGTATGCTTCAGTCAAAACTTTTTAGTAAAACTTTGCGTGAAAGCCCCAAAGACGAGGTCTCGCAAAACGCCATTTTACTGACCCGCGCCGGTTATGTTGATAAACTGATGGCCGGCGTGTACAGCTATCTGCCTTTAGGTTTAAGAGTGTTAAATAACATCAAGCAAATCATCCGCCAGGAAATGAATGCGCTGGGCGGCCAGGAAATTTTAATGCCGGCTTTAACTCCCAAAGAAATTTGGGTAAAAACCGGCCGCTGGAGCGACATTGAGGTCTTGTTCAAGCTCAAAGGAGCGGGGGATAAGGATTACGCGCTTGGCTCAACGCATGAAGAGGTGGTTACGCCTTTGGTCAAAAAATTCGCTGCTTCTTACCGCGATCTGCCGGTGGCCCTTTATCAAATTCAGGATAAATTCCGCGACGAGCCCAGAGCCAAATCGGGCTTACTGCGAGGCCGGGAATTTTCCATGAAGGATTTATACAGCTTTCACGCGAGCGAAGAGGATTTGGAAAAATTTTATCAGCAAGCGATTCAGGCCTATTTTAAAGTTTTTGCCAGATGTGGACTTAAAACCCGCCTGGTTGAAGCCGGCGGCGGAGTTTTTTCCAAATATTCCCATGAATTCCAGGTTTTAACCGAGTCGGGTGAAGACAATCTTGTTGTTTGCCAGCATTGCGATTTTGCCCAAAATAGCGAAATTTGTTCGCTTAAATCAGGCCAACCCTGTCCTAACTGCGGTCAGACGGTGGAACTGGCCAAGGCCATTGAGGTGGGCAATATTTTTAAATTAAAAACCAAATTTACCGAGGCCTTTGATTACAAATTTACCGATGAAGCCGGCCAGCTTAAGCCCGTCTTAATGGGTTGTTACGGCCTCGGTCCTTCGCGTATTATGGGCGCCGTGGCCGAAGTCAGCCAAGATGCCCAGGGCCTGATTTGGCCCAGGTCTTTAACTCCCTTTCACGCGCATTTGCTGTTGTTGGATTCAAGCAAGAAAAAGCTGGCCGATCAATTATTTAAGGATTTAAACCAAGACGGTTACGACGTCCTTTATGATGAACGCGATGAATCGGCGGGCGTTAAGCTTAAGGACGCCGATTTACTTGGCATCAGCTTACAGTTGATTGTCGGAGCCAAAGCCGGGGATCAGGTGGAATACCGTTTTAGAGACAACAGCGCCAAGGGCAAAGTGGATTTTAAGCAAGTGGTTAAGTTATTGGAGAAGACCTATGTTTAATAAGCTGTTTGGCAAATTTTCTCAAGATCTCGGCATTGATTTGGGCACTACCAATACCCTGGTCTACGTTAAAGATAAGGGCATTGTCATTAACGAGCCCTCGGTCGTGGCCGTCAATACCCGCAACAACCAGATTATTTCCATTGGCGAAGACGCCAAAAAGATGATCGGCAAAACGCCCGGTCATATCATGATTTCCAAACCGTTGGCCGGCGGGGTGATTTCGGATTTTGAAATTACCGAAAAAATGATCAGCCATTTTATCAAAAAAATCCATCAGGAAAATTTTAGTTTGTCGCCGCGGCCGCGGGTGATTATCGGCATTCCCTTAAATGTGACCGAAGTGGAAAGAAAAGCCGTGGAAGACGCGGCCAAATCAGCCGGCGCGCGCGAAGTTTATCTGGTGGAACAGCCCTTGGCGGCCGCCATCGGCTCTAGGGTGCCGATTCAGGACTCTAGCGGTTATTTGCTGGTAGATTTGGGCGGCGGTAAAACCGAAGTGGCGGTGATTTCGCTGGGCGGGGTGGTCACTTTCAATTCTTTGTCCGTGGCCGGCGAAGAACTGGACGAAAATATTATCCAGTACGCCCGAGAAAATTTCAATTTGCTGATCGGGTCAAAAACCGCCGAAGAAATCAAAATCAAAATCGGCACCGTGGCCAACTTAGCCAGCGATAAAGAAGAAACCACCATGCGCGGCCGCGATTTAATCACCGGTTTGCCCAAAGAAGTGGTTTTAACCAGCCAGCAAATCAGGGAAGCCATTTTAAGATCAGTCAGGCAGATCGTGGAAGCGATCAGGGATACTTTGGAGCAAACGCCTCCCGAACTGGTGGCCGATATTTATTCCCGCGGCCTGCTGCTTTCGGGCGGCGGCGCCAAACTAAAAGGCCTGGATGCGCTGATTGCCCAGGAAACAAAAATCCCCGTGCAGATTGTTGACGATCCGTTAACGGCCGTAGTCAGGGGTACGGGCATAATTTTGGAGGACTTGGAAAATTTAAAGGAAATTTTACTGCCCTCGGCCACTGAAGATTAACTGGCTCTCCATAGTTTTGTAACCATCTCTATGTGAAAATCATGAAATCGGTTAATAAAAAATTCAACGGTTTCGTCGCAGTAGCCATTCTGCTGATTTTTTTTGGTGCGCTGGGCTGGCTTAAGTACCCGGAGGTCTGGCTGGCCAAAATTTTAGCGCCAGTGGAAGCTAAATTTTATTCCTGGGGCTTAAATTTAACCGCCTTAAAAAATTATCATCAAACCAATGAGGAAAATCTGCGGCTTAAAAGCGAACTGGCCGATTTAAGCGTGGATTATCTAAAATTAAGCGAGCTGGAAGCGGCCAACCGCTATCTTAAAAATGAGCTGGATTTTTTGGGCTCGGCCAATCATCGATGGCAAATGGCCAAAGTGATCGGACAGCTTCCGTTAAACGACAAGGTTTTGATTATTGACGCCGGCTTGAACCACGGGCTTAGGCCGGGTTTGGCCGTGACCGTCAGCCAGGGAGTGATTATCGGAAAAATTTCCCAAGTCGAGCAAAACCGCTCCTTTATTCAGCTGTTAACCGATACCTCGTCCCGTTTGGCCGTCAGTTTTGGCAGCCAAACCGGAGGCACAAACGGTTTATTAATGGGTCAGGCCGGCAGCAGCTTGCTCATTGATTTAATTCCCCAGTCCGAATTGGTTCAGGAAAAACAAACCGTGATCACCTCGGGTTTGGAAGAATTGGTGCCGCGCGGTTTATTGGTCGGGCAAATTTCCCAAGTGGAGCAGCGGGTCGGGCAAATTTTCAAGCAAGCCAGGGTTAATCCGCCCTTTAGTTATCATAACCTTGACGTTTTAACCATAATCTTGAGGGATTAAATATACATGAAATTCGTCAGATTTTTATTGCCGCCGTTGTTCATTCTTGGCTTAGTTTTGTTTAATCGGCTGTTGACGCCTTTGGGCTGGCTAATTGATTTGCCGGTAGCCGCGGTTATTTTTTTAAATCTTAACCGTTTGCCCGGACGTTGGAGCGCGTTTTTAACAGCTGGCGTGCTGATGGATCTGGCGTCCGGTTCCCCAGGCGTTTTTTTGACTGCCTGGTTATTGCTCTGCCTGGGATTGTCTTTGATAACGGCGGAGATTTCTTTAAGCAACCAAGTTGGCCGCTGGCTGATAACTTTTGGAACGGTGGCGGGCTATTGGTTGTTGGTTTTTTTACTAGCCCGCGTGTTTGGCTGGCTCACGGGCGTGTCGTCGTATGCTCTGTTGCTAAAAATGTCTTTTTGGCAAACCATTATTTACTGGCTGTTAAATACTTTAATCATTGTTTTGGCCGGGCAATTTTTTTATCAGGCCAAAAAAGGCAGATATGTGGAAATCGCGTGACCCCTTTATCATGCCCGGCTTTAGCGCCGACAGGCGGCGCGGCCAGGTGGAAAATTTTTACGACAGCCACGAAGTCAGCGAGTCCTTTTTAGTCATGGGCAGTTCGCAAACGCTTGGCCGGCTGATCGGCGCTTCCAAACAAAGGTTGTTTTTAGGAATTTTAGCTGGCTTATTTTTGCTGTTGGCGGGCCGCTTGGTTTATTTGCAATTTTTGTCCGGTAGCGAATTTAGGGCCATTGCCGAAGGCAATCGTTTGCGGCAAGAATGGCTGACTCCCGGGCGGGGCATTATTTTTGACCATTTAGGCAATCCGCTGGTGGCCAACATCGGCACTTTTTCCTTGTTTTTTCAGCCGGTGGCCGGCGATCTCCAAGAAGAGGCCAAGCAAAAAATTTCCGATATTTTTAAGGGGCTGGATTTAACAGTTGAAGAGAGCGAGAATTTTTTGAACTCCAGCGGTTATTTGCCGGTAGTGGTTAAAGAAAATTTAAGCTACGAACAGGCCTTAGGACTGATGCTCAAGGTCCAGGACGCGCCGGCCCTAAAAGTGATGATTGATCAGTTAAGAAAATACCCGGACCACAGTTCTTTGGCGCATTTATTCGGCTACACTTCCAGAATCACCAAAGAAGAAAAGGCTAAGTATCTGACTTTGGACTACCAGTTAACCGAAAAAGTCGGCCACGGGAGCGGTGTGGAAGAATTTTACCAGAGCGAGCTCCGGGGTTCTTTTGGCCGGCGCCAGATTGAAGTTGACGCGCTGGGGCAGGAAAAAAAAGTCATTGCCGAAGAGCCCCCTAAAAACGGCCATAACCTGATTTTAGGCATTGATTTGGGTTTACAGCAAAAAATCACGGCCAGCTTGCATCGCCTCCAGCCCCATAAAGCCGGCGCCGTGGTGGCTTTAGATCCTAGAGACGGCCGGGTCAGAGCCCTGGTTTCCTGGCCAACTTACGACAATAACCAGTTTAGCCAAGGTATTAGCACTGAAAATTATCAAGGCCTGCTTAGCAACCCGTTAAAGCCCTTAATCAACCGCGCCGTGTCCGGCGAATATCCAACCGGCTCAACCATTAAATTGGTCATGAGCTTGGCCGGTTTGGAAGAGCGCCTGATTGATAAAAAAAGCACCATTGCCAGTGTTGGCGGGGTCTGGTACGATAAGTGGTTTTTCCCGGATTGGAAAGCGGGCGGACATGGTTTTACCAATGTTATTAAGGCCCTGGCTGAATCGGTCAACACTTTTTTTTATTATTTGGCTTTGGAAAATTTTGATGGACACCGTGGTTTGGGTTTAAAAAAAATGCTGGCGTATTTTAGCGCCTTTGGCTTGGGACAAATTACAGGTATTGATTTAAAAGGCGAGCGATCGGGTTTTTTACCCAGCCCGGAGTGGAAGATTAAGGCCAAGGGCGAGGCCTGGTATCCTGGTGATACTTTGCATCTGGCCATTGGCCAGGGGGATTTATTGGCCACGCCCTTGCAAGTTGCTTTATATACCAGCGTGGTGGCCAACGGCGGAACTTTATGGCAGCCGCAAATTTTGGAAAAAATCATCAATCCTGAAACCGGTCAAACTACCGTGGTGGAGCCGAAAATCATCAGGCAATCATTGGGCAGTAAAAATAATTTTAGCATCGTGGCCGAAGGCATGAGGGCGGGGGTGACGAGCGGCAGCAGCCGGCGGTTATCATGGTTGAGCGTTCCCGTGGCCGGCAAAACCGGCACGGCCCAGGCCCCGACCGGCAAACCCCACGCTTGGTTTACCGGCTTTTTGCCTTATCAAAACCCCGAGCTGGTGCTGACGGTTTTAGTGGAAAACGGCAATGAGGGCTCGGAAACGGCCGCGCCTATTGCTGAAGAGGTTTTAGATTGGTATGTTAAAAACAGATTAACCGGAAATTCAGGTAATTGACACAACTAAAATTATTGATTATGATAAAAAATGTATGAACGATTATTCTATTATCAGCCCGGAGGGGAAAAAACGAATGGAGACGGAGTTGAACGAGCTTAAAACCCATAAGCGTAAAGAAATCGTGGAACGGATTGAACTGGCCAAAGAGCACGGCGATTTAAGCGAAAACGCCGAGTATCACGAAGCCCGCGAAGAGCAGGCCTTTATTGAAGGCCGGATTTTGGAAATTGAAAATATTCTCAAAAACGCCGTTATTGCTGAAAATCATGATAACAGCCGCGTCCAGGTCGGCTCAACGGTAGTTTTGGATGCCTCCGGCAAGCAATTAAAATTTACCATTGTCGGTTCTCATGAAGGCAACCCCGCCCAGGGGTTATTGTCTTGCGATTCACCGATCGGCCAGGCCGTTTTAGGCGCCTTAAAAGGCGATGAGGTGACGGTGGAAACGCCCCGCGGTCTAACTTCTTACACCATAAAGTCAATTAGCTAGTTGATAATTCAAATTTGGTTGATAACCTCATCAGAGGTCATTTTTTATTTTCGTGTACCGTGTATCCCGTATCGTTAATATGAGTTTCGGGCTACACGATAAAAGTTACACGATACACGATTCATCGTATTGTCAAGGAGGGCCATTTCTGTTAGGATAAATTTACTTTAAGGCCAAGTTTTTTTATGTTTACCAAGAAAATCGGCATTGATTTGGGCACTACCTATACCCTGGTTTACGTGCCCAAAAGAGGCATTATCATCAACGAGCCCTCGGTGGTGGCGATTTCGGTTATTGATAAAAAAGTGCTGGCCGTGGGCGAAGAAGCCAAGGAAATGCTGGGACGGACGCCCGATACCATTGTGGCCCTGCGGCCTTTAAGAGACGGGGTGATTGCCGATTATAAAACCACCGAAAGCATGCTCCGTTATTTTATCAATAAGGCCATTGGCGGCGTTAAATTGTTTAGGCCTGAAGTGATGATTGCCGTGCCCGCCGGCATTACCTCCACCGAAAAAAGAGCGGTTATTGACGCGACGGTGGCCGCCGGCGCTAAAGCCGCCTATATCATCAAAGAGCCCATTGCCGCGGCTATTGGCGCCAACATTCCCATTGGTTCGGCTTCCGGACACATGGTGGTGGATATGGGCGGCGGCACTTCCGAAATCGCTGTTATTTCTTTGGGCGGCATTGTGGCTAACACTTCCATTAGAATCGGCGGCACCAAATTTGACGCGGCCATCGCCGAATTTATCAGAAAAAAATACGGACTGGCCATTGGCGAAAGCACGTCCGAACAAATAAAAATCATGATCGGTTCGGCCATGTATTTGGACGATGAAGAAAAATTAAAAATGAACATCCGCGGCCGCGACATGATTTCCGGCCTGCCCCGCAGTATTGAAGTCAATTCCGATGACGTGACCGAAGCCCTGCAAAACGAACTGCAGGGGATTATCGCCGCCGTCAAATCGGTCTTATTCAAAACCCCGCCCGAACTGTCCGCCGATGTCATGGATAAAGGCATGGTTTTAACCGGCGGCTCCTCGCTGTTAAGAAACATGGCCATGCTCTTAACTCAAGCCACCGGCGTGTCCGCGTACGTGGCCGATGAAGCGCTGTTGTGCGTGGCTAAAGGCACCGGCATTGCTTTGGATAATTTAGAATCTTACAAGCGCAGTATTCTGTTCACTAAGTAAGCTTAATTTTTTTAAGTCAATTGAAATTAAATTATTTTAGCGAGCGAGGGCAAGAAAATTTTTTTGGGCCGAGGTAGGGTACCCGCCGACCCGCCGTTTCGGCGGAGAGGAAGGGATACGAGGACAAAAAAATTTTGGTTGGCCGAGCGAAGCTAATTAAAATTTGAAATAATGCTAATAGGTATTGACGCTTCGCGGGCTAATCGCCGGCAAAAAAGCGGCGTGGAATGGTACGCCTACAATTTATTGGACCGCTTATTTGAACTTGATCATAGCAATCAATATCTTTTATATACGCCCGACAAATTGCGGGGCGCCATTATTCCACGGTCAGCCAATTGGTCGGAAAAAATTCTTAACTGGCCGCTTAACAGATTCTGGACTTTAGGCCGGTTAAGCTGGGAAATGCTTTGCCGTAAGCCGGATATTTTATTCGTGCCCTCGCACACTTTTCCGCTGATTCCAGCTAAAAAAAATGTTATTACCTGGCACGATGTGGGTTACGAACATTATCCCGAAACCTACAGTTCATTTGAGTTAAAGTCCATAAAATTGGGGGCTAAAAGAATGGTTAAAACGGCCGACCAAATTATCGCGGTTTCCGATTTTACCAAGCGGGAAATAATGAAATTTTACGGGGTGGACAGCCAAAGAATCGCGGTGGTGCCGCTCGGACTTGATCATCGGCTTTGGCAACCAAGCTCTTCGGAATCAGTTAAAGAAACTCTGAATCAATTAAAAATCAAGTATCCTTATTTTGTTTTTTTAAGCCGTTTATCTTTGCGCAAAAACGTGATCGGCCTGATTAGAATTTACAATCGCTTCAGGGAAACCCAAAAGCATCCTTTTAATTTGCTGTTAGTCGGTTCGGACCAGCCGGGCGGCCAGGAATTGGCCGCCGAAATCAAGGCCTCGCCTTATAAGGAAGAAATTAAAAAATTGGGCTGGTTGGAAATCCAGCAATTGCCGGCTTTACTGTCTGGCGCCCGGTCACTATTGTTCCCTTCAATTTATGAAGGTTTTGGTTTGCCGGTCATTGAAGCCATGGCTTGCGGCACGCCGGTCATTGCCTCAAACTCCGGCGCCTTGCCGGAAACCGTTAATAACGCCGGTCTGTTGATTGACACTCATGATTTTGACGCCTTTGCCGCCAATATGGTTAAAGTCGTTGAGGATAACGATTTTAGGCAAGGCCTGATTAATCGCGGCTTAGCCAGAGCGCAAGAATACAGCTGGGACAAATGCGCAAAAGAGACCTTGGATGTTTTATTGAATTGAAAAAACAGCGCCTCAACTGTCATTGCGAGCCCCGAAGGGGCGCGGCAATCCCGTTGTACTTGGTATAAATACGGGGATTGCTTCGTCGCTTCGCTCCTCGCAATGACCATTGTAGGGCGCTGTTTTTTTTATCCCTTTAAATTAATAAGCCGAATTCTGTCGCGTAAAACTCACTTCGTTCGTCACGCGACAAGTCCTAATTGATTTAGGGACTTGTCCCGTAAATGAGCGAAGCGAATTTTACGGGATGATCATCTATCTAGTCCCGAATCTTGCGGTTTGGGATCATGCCTTCAACCCGCCCCGACTTTCCGTCGGGGCCTACTTGAAGTTGCACCGGATAGAGTTTGCCTCTTTTTCACTGTCGCCAGTGAAACGGGCCAGGTTATTACCTGGTCTTTTCACCCTTAATTTGCGGAGAGTATACTCTTGGCCCACAAATAGGAATATTTTCTGTTGCACTTGTCCTGCTTGGCCGGTTGCCCGTCCAAGCGGTTGGCGTTACCAATTATCCCTTCGGCCAATGGCCGAAGAAAATGGTGTTCGGACTTTCCTCTCCGACGTTGCCTTTCGGCAAGTCGGAGTGATCATCTAAATTTAAAAGGACTTTTTAAGCATAACAGATCTTGATAAATTAGTCAAGGTTATAAATTTTGGCAAGAATTGGCCTTTCTGCTATCATATGCATATAACGAGATGGTTACAAAACTATTCCTGCTGCGCGTTACGCCATTTTCGTCCAAGGCTTCGTCAGGACTGCGTAAAATGATTTTCGGCGTAATTCTATTACGCCTCAAATCATTTTACTTGCCTTCCTCGCCTTGTCCAAAAATCGCTAAATCTCGCGACGTAATAGTTTTGTAACCATCTCGACTTAAATATGAAAAAGTTGGAATTAATCTTTGCCGCCATTTTGGTGCCGGTTGACTACCTGGCCCTGCTTTTAGCAGGAACGCTGGCTTATTTTTTAAGATTTGAGTCGTTTGTGACCGAAATCAGGCCGGTGGTTTTTGAACTGGCGTACGCCGATTTTTTTGCCATTTTAAGCGTGGCCGCCTTGGCCTGGCTGGCGGTTTTTGCCGTTTCCGGCTTGTATTCCATTAAGCGTCAGAGTTTTTTTAGTTATTTTTTTAAAATCAGCGTGGCGGCAAGCGCCGCCACCTTGCTGATCGTGGTGGCCTTCTTTTTCAATTTTCAGCTTTTTTCTTCCCGTTTGATTATTTTAACGGGCTGGTTGTTAAGCATTGTTTTTGTTTCCCTGGAGCGCTTGATTATTTTTTACGTCAAAAAAATCTTTTATAAGCACGGTATCGGCGTCAGGCAGGTGGTGATTATTGGAACCAATAAAAGCGCCGTTGATATCGGCCGGTCGTTTAGCCAAAATCCCACCCACGGCTTTAGAGTTTTAAAAACTTTTACCGAGTTCAATCAAAATTCCCTTGAGGAATTAAGCCGCTTGGCGGGTCAGGGCCTGGTTGATGACGTAATTTTGGCCGATGCCAATCTGCCCCAGGAGCAAAAAATCAATTTGGTTAATTTTTGCCTGGAACATCAGCTTAACTACAAATACGCCGCTTCGCTGTTGGATACCAAGCTGATTAATTTTGACTTAAGCGCGGTGGCCGGCGTGCCCTTAATTGAGGTTAAGCAGACCCGCTTGGACGGCTGGGGCCGGATTTTAAAGAGATTATTTGATTTGATTTGGTCGCTGGTTTTTTTGATAATTTTATCGCCAGTCCTAATAATCATCGGTTTGTTGGTAAAACTGACTTCTTTGGGGCCGATGATCGTGGCCTTGCCCCGGATCGGCGCTGGTGGCCAAAAGTTCCGCTTGTATAAATTCCGCTCTATGGTCAAAGACGCTCATTTATTAAAAAGTCAGCTCAAAGATTACAACCAAAGAGCCGACGGACCGCTGTTTAAAATGGACAAGGATCCGCGTCTGACCGGCTTGGGTAAATTTATCAGAAAATTGAGTTTAGATGAATTGCCGCAATTTTTTAATGTCTTGCTCGGTCAGATGAGCTTGGTCGGGCCGCGGCCCCATGAACCGGAGGAAGTAAACAGTTATCAGCATTCCGAAAAAAAACTCTTGGCCATTAAGCCGGGCATTACCGGTTTGGCGCAGGTTTCGGGCCGGAGCGATTTATTGTGGGAAGAAGAAGTGCGTTTAGATACTTATTACGTAGAACATTGGAGTTTGGGTTTGGACATTCAGATTTTATTTAAAACGCCCAGAGCTATTTTCAGCAACAAGGGGGCTGTTTAATCAATTACCTAATTTATTAAATGAAAATCGCTTTAACCCACGATCATTTATTTCAAGTCGGCGGAGCGGAAAAGGTCTTATTGGAATTGCATCATCTTTTTCCCAACAGTCCTATTTACACTCTGATCCATAATCCGGAATATTCCGGTTTGTTTGCCAATTTGGATATTAGAACGTCGTTTTTGGCTACTTGGCCATTTGCCAAAAATCATTTTAAGTGGTATTTGCCGTTGATGCCCATTGCCTGGGAGCATTTTGATTTTTCCGATTACGATATTGTCATTTCTTCGGCCTCGGCTTTTGCCAAAGGCGTGCTGACTCCGCCCAATACTTTGCATTTGTGCTATTGCCATTCGCCGGTGCGGTATTTATGGTCCGACGCCCATCGGTACGTGGAAGAGTTAAAACAGCCGAAAATAATTAAAAAGCTGCTACCTGTTTTTTTGAACTTTTTAAGGACCTGGGATTATACGGCGGCCCAGCGCGTGGATAAATTCATCGCCAATTCCGAATTCGTGGCCAAAAGAATCAAAAAATATTATCAGCGCGAGGCCACGGTTATTTATCCGCCAGTGGACACTAAAAGTTTAAATATCAGCCCGGCCACGGAAGATTATTACGTTTTGGTTTCGCGCTTGCGTCCATACAAGCGCGTGGATCTGGCTATTCAGGCCTTTAATCAGTTGCGTTTGCCTTTAAAAATCATCGGCGAAGGCGAAGAAGGACAGCGCCTAAAAAAAATGGCCAAAAGCAACATTGAATTTTTAGGCGAAGTCAGCGACCAGCGGCGCAATCTGCTGCTGGCTAAAGCCAAGGCCTTTATCCATCCCCAGGAAGAGGATTTTGGCATAGCCGTGGTGGAAGCCATGGCCTGTGGCCGTCCGGTAATCGCCTACAAATCCGGGGGCGCTTTGGAAACGGTCAAAGAGGGTTTTAACGGCAAATTTTTTGATGAGCAAAGCTGGGAAGCGCTGGCTGACGGCGTGATCAAGTTTCAGGCCATGGCCAAAGATTTTGACCCTTATAAAATCAAGGCCGACGCGGAAAAATTTTCGTCAGAAAGGTTTGCCTCTGAAATGAAGGATTTTACCGCCAAATCCTGGCAGGAATTTTCCGGCAAAAAACTGCCTTTATGAGGTCTTGCCGTCAGCCATTTTGCTTGTTATAATTAAATCTCCTTAACATTAACCCTCAAAAACATGGCGAAAATGAATTTAGGGCTTGTCCTGAGCCAAGCCCAAGGCCCAGGTTGCGGCGGTTGCTAGTTTAGCGGCCAAATTTCCTTAATTATTAACTTAAATAATTATGGATTGTTCTAAATGCGGTTCGACCATTACCGACGATCTCAAGTGTTCTTGCGGCGACCATTGCTCAAACTGCTGCCAATGCAGCGCAACTTGCGAGTGCGGTTGTAACAGCAAATAAATCCGGTTACTGCTATGGGGCTAGAGCTTAAGCTGGTCGGATAAATGATGTTTTAAGTAAGCCCCATAGGGTTAACTTTTTCGGGATGCCGGTTGGAAAACCGCATCCCTTTGCTTTATTATAAGCCATTGATTATAATGAAGTGGTCTTATGAAAATAGCAGTTGATGTCAGAGGTTTATTATCAAGACAAATTACCGGGGTGGGGGAATACACTTTTAATTTGCTCGCAGCCCTGTTAGCGGCGGAACCCGACAATCGCTATGTGCTTTTTTCCAGCTCAATTAAAACACTTTTCTTGCCCCAGGAATTTTTTAATAATCCCAGAATAGAACATCGCCACCTTAAATGCCCCAATAAGCTCTTTAATGGTTCGTTAAAATTTTTTAATCGGCCCAAATTGGATAAGCTGGCCGGACCGCTGGACGTTTGGTGGTTTCCCAATCTTAATTTTTGGTCGCTGACCCCTGACTGCCCTTCGGTGATCACGGTCCACGACTTATCTTTTGCCAAATTGCCCTGGGCCTATTCTTTAAAAAGGCGCTTATGGCATCAGGCAATTAACCCGAAGAAAAAATTATTTCAGGCCTCGGTTTTGGCGGCGGTATCCCAAAACACTAAAAACGATTTGATTCAAACTTACGGCATTCAACCTCAAAAGATAGAGGTAGTTTATCCGGCTTTACCTGATTGGCAATCAAACTTTGGAAGTGAGTTTGAGCAAGATGTGGTTTTGCCAGCCAAGTATTTGCTTTTTTTAGGAACTTTGGAGCCCAGGAAAAATATTGAAAGCGTGATTAGGGCCTTTGCCCAACTGGCTTTGCCCGGGTTATCTTTGGTGATCGCCGGCGGCCAGGGCTGGCTGTATCAGAAAATTTATCATTTGGTTAATGAATTGAATTTACAAAACAAAATAAGATTTCTAGGCTATGTTTCAGCGGAGCAAAAAAAGGCGTTGTTAACTAGGGCGAGCGTGTTGATTTGGCCCTCTTTTTATGAGGGTTTTGGTCTGCCGCCCTTGGAAGCCATGGCGCTGGGCGTTCCGGTTATCAGCTCCGCCAATTCCTCTTTACCCGAGGTTCTGGGTCAAGCTGCTTTGTTGGTTGATCCTTATAATATTAATGAGCTTAAGCAGGCAATGAGTGAGGTTTTAAACAATGCTGATTTGCGTCAGAATTTGATCAATTACGGTTATGAACAGATTAAAAAGTTCAGTTGGCACGAATCAGCTAAAAAGATGTTAAGGATCTTTGAAAGAATTAGAAAATAATTTTACCTTTAAAATTAATTCAGCTCGCTCGGCCAAGATAAATTTTTTTGTCCTCGGCTCCCTCCCTCGTCTCGCCAGGGTCTCGCTTGAAGCTCGCCCAGGCTCGCTCGGGGGGACCCGCCTCGGACCGAAAAAATTTATCTTGCCCTTGCTCGCTTTAGTAAAAATATGGCTTACCCAATCAAACCCGCTTTAACCAATTATCCTATTAATGAGCTGGCTAAAAACCGCTGGAGTCCGCGCGTTTTTTCCGATCGCCCGATTGAAGAGGAAAAAATCATGAGTTTATTTGAAGCCTCCCGCTGGAGTCCCTCATCTTATAACGAGCAACCCTGGCGCTATGTTTATGCCACCAAGGACGATCAGGAAAAATTTAAGCTTTTTATATCTTTGATGATAGAATTTAATCAGGCCTGGGCCGGTAAAGCTTTTTTATTGATTGTTTCTTTTGCCAAAAAGAATTTTACTTTTAATGGCAAGAAAAATTACTATGCCTTGCATGATACCGGGGCCGCTTCGTTAAATTTGGTTTTAGAAGTTGTTAACCAGGGTTTAGTCGCTCATCAGATGGAGGGCTTTGATAAAGCCACGGCACTCACTGAATTAGGTTTTAATGCTGATGAATATCAAGCCGGTTCAATGATCGCCGTCGGTTATCCAGCCACTTTGGCCGATTTGGATAAGCTGACGTTGGAACAAAAAGAATCGGAATTAGCCGCCAGAACAAGAAAACAGCTTGATGAATTTGTTTTCAAAGGAAAACTTCAGAATTAGTTTTAGCGCAACATGATGATGAATGCCTGAACGCGGTTTTCACAAATAATTCAAATAATCATTTATCCTCCGGGGCCCGGGAGAGCGAAGGGGGAAATATTCAAATATTCAAATAATGAAAATCGGCATTGACGCCCGTTTTTACGGGACCAAACAGCGGGGTATCGGCCGTTATGTTAAAAAACTGGTTGACGGCCTGGTTGAATTTGACCGCCAAAACCACTACGTGATTTTTTTTACCCAAGATAATATTAAGGATTTTAAAACAACCAACCCTCGGGTTACCAAGGTTTTATTTAACACGCCTTGGTACAGTTTAGCGGAACAGCTAACTGGCCATCGGGTAATCAAGCGCGAAAAACTGGATTTAATGCATTGGCCCCATTTAAACGTGCCTTACTTTGCCACCGCGCCTTATGTTTTAACCATCCATGATTTGATTATTAATCGTTGGCCTGATTCCCGGGCCAGCACTTTGCCCAAATGGCTTTATTGGTTAAAAATCATGGCTTATCGGCAGGTGGTTAAAAGAGCCGTCAGGCGGGCGCAAAAAATCATCGTGCCTTCCAATTACGTTAAACAAGATTTGCTAAAAACCTACTCTTTAAGCGAGGATAAGGTCCAGGTGATTTACGAAGGTTATTTTTTGGCCGATGGCCAGCAAACCATGGCTATCACTCATTTTAAAATTACCAAGCCCTTTTTACTGTACGTGGGTTCGGCTTACCCGCATAAAAATCTGGAGCGCCTGCTTAAAGTTTTTAAAAAATTAAATCAGGAAAAAAAATATCAGCTGGTGCTGGCCGGCCGGACCGATTTTTTCTTTGAGCGTATTAAAAGAATGGCCGCCGGGGATGCCGACATTATTTTTACCGGCTTTGTTTCTGACAGCGAACTGGCCGCCTTATACCAAGAGGCCCAGCTTTATATTTTTCCGTCTTTTTACGAGGGTTTTGGCTTGCCCCCGATTGAAGCCCAGGCCCACGGTTTGGCCGTGGTGGCCTCCAATACTTCCTGTTTGCCCGAGGTTTTAGCGGACGGGGCCGTTTATTTTGATCCACATAGCGAGGCCGAAATGCTCTCGGCCATCAAATCGGTTATGGAAAACCCCAAATTAAAAAAGGACCTGTCATTAAAGGGCTCGTTAAACGTCAAAAGATTCAATTGGGCCAAGACGGTTAAAGAAACCCACAGTTTATACTTGTCATCATCTCGTTAAAAGTGGTATAATCTAGTCAAATATTTTTGAACTCATTTCATCTTAATGAAGCCAAAACAAAAAATTACCCTGGAGTCGGCTGAATTGAAAAAAAATTCCGCCAAAAAATCCAAACCTCTTTTGCTCAAGGCGGTGGCCAAGCCAACCAAGATACTCCGGACCAACAGCAAAAGCTCGGCCAAGCTCGTTTCCGCTATTGAGGCAACTGCCGTGGACATCGACCATTTTTTAATTGACGAGCAGTCCTTGGTTTTCCATCAGCTTCAGTCCGTTGTTGAATCAACTCCTCAAAAAGATTTAACTAATTTAGATCAGCAACAGCCGGTTCAGCTTAAAAAAGCCCTGAACCGTCTTTGGCAAACAGGCAACTATAGCATTTCGTTGAACCAACAGGGGAGTGTCGCCAAACTTCAGGAAAAAATTATACCCAAAAATTCCGCCTTTACTTTGAATTTAAAAAAGGATAAAAAGGATTTTGGAAAATTTTCCCGTCCTACAGCGAGTTTAAATCAACAGGCGGAAATTCCGGCCATGTCATTGTTGCGAGGGCCAAAAATTACCGACTTTTTCTCTGCTTTGGCCAAGGCCTTTAACCAGTTGTTTTACTTGCCGGCCAAACCGGGTCGCTTACCCAAAATTTCTAAAATAACCGCGCCGCTGGCTTTGGTAAATCGCCAGCCAGCCGGACCGCTCTGGTTCAAATTAAAAAACGCTCTGTACTTTGCTTTGGTGGCCTTGCTGTTTATCGTGCCCTTTAGGGGGTATTTTCTTTATCGGCAAATTAATAGCGCCCAGGTCAGGGTTTTAGGCGCCACCGAAACAGCTATTGGCGGGCTTAAGCAGGGCTTAACCGACGTTGCTACATCCGATTGGCAACAAGCCGGCCAGAGTTTTGCTTTAGCCAATGATTATTTTAGTCGAGCCGAGGCAGTGGTCAGCGGTTATAATCAATCCATTCTCCATTTTTTGGAAAAAGTGCCTTTAGCCAGTCAAAAAGTCAGCGGCGGCAAAAATTTGATTTTGGCCGGAGAATTGCTGTCGCAAGCCGCCTGGGAAATTTCCCAGACCATGAACTTGCTTAAACAGCCGGCCAACGCTGAACTTGCCCAGGATAAATTTTTAGCTGTTAAGGCCGGTCTAACCAAGGCCTTGGACCGTTTGCGTCAGGCCGTGGCAGCATTAAATAAAGTTGATACCGGCTTATTGCCGCAAGAATACCAGGGCAGTCTTTCGCAAATTAAAGAACGACTACCCGACTTTTTAAAAAGTTTTGACGAAGCCGCGCGTTTGTTGAATTTTTCCGAAGAAATTTTGGGCTATCTTGCTCCCAAGCGCTATTTATTCGTTTTTCAAAATCATAATGAAAGCCGGCCGACCGGCGGCTTTATGGGCAGTTACGCTTTGGTTGATTTAAACCAAGGAAAAATTGCCAATTTAGAAGTTCCGGGCGGCGGTTTCTATGATTTAAAGCAGGATTTCCAGGCCTCGGGAGAAAAAATCTTATCCCCGACTCCCATGCATTTATTGGGTTCGCCCTGGATGCCTTGGGATGCCAATTGGTGGCCGGACGTGCCTACTTCCATGGCCAAATTGCTGTGGTTTTATTACAAGTCGGGGGGCCCGAGCGTTGACGGCGTCTTTTTGATCAACGCTTCGGTTCTGCCGCAAATTTTAAAAGATACAGGTAATATTGCTTTACCCGAATATAAGGAGGTCTTTACGCCCGAAAATGTCGTCCTGGCGTTGCAGCATAAAACTGAATTTGAATATGATAAGCAAGAAAACCAGCCCAAAAAAGTTATTGGAGATTTAATGGAAGTTTTAGTGCAAAGGTTAACCACTGTGGCCGGCGATCAACTGTTGCCGGTCTTGCTGACTTTACATCAGGCCCTGGAAACCAAAGAGATTCAATTGTATTTTACCGAGGAAAATCTTGAGCAGCAAGCGCAAGCCAGAAATTGGTCAGGCCAAATCAAAAATGCCGCCAAAGATTATTTGACCGTTGTTAGCACTAATATCGGGGGAGGCAAGAGCAACAGCGTCATTGACCAAACCATAGACCATTACGCTAAAATCGCAGCTGACGGGTCAATTACCAATACCGTGGCTTTAACCCTCAATCATCGCGGCGATAAAAACGACGTTTTCCAAAAAGCGCAAAATAACGATTACGTCAGGGTCTATGTGCCGCAGGGTTCAAAAATTCTGCAAGCCAGCGGCTATGAGGTTTTGGATAAGTCATTATTTAAAGAGGCCTATGAGGGCTACCAGGCCGACCCCGATTTATCCAGAATCACAAGTAACGTCCGGACTTTTGGCGATGATGGCGGAGTAGCGGTTTACGACGAATTAGGCAAAACGGTTTTTGCTTCCTGGTTGCAAATCAAACCGGGTGAAAGCAAAACTTTGACCTTTTCTTACTCCCTGCCTTTTAGGTTGAATTTTGAACCGAGCGGCTTTAATAAATTTTTAGCCGTTTTTGGACTTAAGCAGGCCCAAAGCCAGGATGATTACAGTTTGCTGATTCAAAAACAATCCGGCGCCCTTAACACCGTTTTTAACAGTCAGATAACTTGGCCTGGGGAATATACCGTTGCCTGGTCGCAGGCCAGCAACGATCAAGAAATGAATTTGGCCGAAAGCAACGCCGGTTTCCAAACCGATTTGGATAGGGATTATCTTTATTCAATTTTGTTGAAAAAATAACACTGATTACCCCGATTTTAATCGGATTACACGGATTTATGCTTAAAGGATAAAACACCATCCGTGTAATCAGTTTTCTATCCGTGTAATCAGTTTTAGGTTGAAAAGATCCTTTGTTTATTGTATAATCTCTTTAATTATGTTGAAGATGCTAGGGCATAAGATGTTAACCACGGTCAGCGGCGGCGCAGTGCTGATCGCTTTTTTTTCAGTGGTCAGCCGGTTGCTCGGTTTAGTTAGGGATAGGATGCTGGCCTCTTATTTTGGCGCCGGTCCGATCTTGGACAGTTATTATGCCGCTTTTAAATTGCCGGATCTGATTTTTAACACTTTGGTGTTAGGCGCTTTGGCTTCGGCTTTTATTCCGGTGTTTACCCGCGCCTGGATTTTTGACCGCGCTAAGGCCGTTAAATTGGCTAATGTTGTTTTAAATTATCTGTTACTCGCCTTGCTGGTGTTATCCGGGCTGATGATTGTTTTTGCCGGCCAGATAGTGCCTTTAATCGTGCCGGGCTTTGCCGGAATACAACTGGAACAAACCATTGATCTGACCAGAATCATGCTCTTAAGTTTGGTTTGGTTTGGCTTAAGCAACGTGGTCGGCGGCATTTTAAATTCTTTGCATAAATTTTTCACTTTTTCTTTGGCCCCGGTTTTTTACAATTTAGGCATTATTTTCGGCGTGACGGTTTTTTATCCCGTCTTTGGTTTAAACGGTTTGGCCTGGGGCGTGGTTTTAGGTTCAGTTTTTCATTTTTTAATCCAATTGCCGGAAGTCATCAGGTCGGGCTGGGTTTACCAATGGCAGTGGCGTTTGACCGTTGAAGCCAAAAGGGTTTTTACTTTAATGATTCCGCGGACCATTGGCCTGGCCGCTAATCAGTTTAATCTGCTGGTTATTACCGCCATTGCTTCGGGATTGGCCGCCGGCAGTTTGGCGGTTTTTAATCTGGCCAATAATTTGCAATCTTTTCCCATTTCCATTTTTGGCGTCTCCCTGGCCATCGCGGTTTTTCCGGTCTTTTCCGAGACCTTAGGCAGCGGTGAAAATGAACGCTTTGTGCAGGCCTTTTCTTTGAATTTTAGGCGGGTGGTTTTTTTGCTTATTCCTATTTCCATTTTTATTTTACTGTTAAGAGCGCAGTTGGTCAGAGTTATTTTGGGTTCGGGCAATTTTGACTGGACCGACACTTTTTACACCGCCCAAACTTTGGGCTGGTTCACGGTTTCTTTATTGGCGCAGGGCCTAATTCCCATGCTGGCGCGCGGTTTTTACGCTTTGGAAGACACTAAAACGCCGGTGCTGATCAGCTTGGGCGCGATTATGGTCAATATAGTTGGCAGTTTTTGGCTGGGCCGCGCTTTTGGCGTGGAGGGTTTGGCCATGGCTTTTTCTTTGGCCTCAATTTTAAATATGATCGCTCTGCTGCTGGCTTTGCGCTTAAGAGTCGGCTATCTTGATGACCGCAAGATTATCTGGTCAACCGTTAAGATTTGCTTTAATTCCGTGTTAGCTGGCGCGGTGGTTTACGTTATGCTAAGATTCATGGCCGGTCTGGTGGATATGAGGACCTTCTGGGGCATTTTTACGCAGGGTTTGGTTGCGGGTTCGGTCGGTCTGGCTTTTTACTTTGGCGCCAGTTTACTTTCCAATAGCGAAGAGGTTATGATAGTCAAACGTTTTATAGCCAAGTATTTAAAACCTTTGTTTAGATAGCTCGGTCGGTCACGACAAATTTTTCTCGCCTCCAGTAACTCGTGCCTCGCTGCCGTCCCCGCCTTTGGCGGGGCCGTAGCGGGTGCTACGAGAAACAGATCTTCGGCTTCGAAAAATTGTCCTGACCTCCCTCGCTAGGTTAAAAAATCAAATGAATAACATTCGTAATTTCTGCATTATTGCGCATATAGACCACCCCGCACAACTCACTTCGTTCGTATGCGGGGCGCGACTGGTAAATTGAAAGGAATCGCTGATTTATGAACAATATTAGAAACTTCTGTATTATCGCTCATATAGACCACGGTAAATCCACCTTGGCCGACCGTTTTTTGGAAATCACCAAAACCGTGGAAAAAAGAAAAATGATGAATCAATTATTGGACCGCATGGATTTGGAAAGGGAAAGAGGCATTACCATCAAACTTCAGCCCGTGCGCATGGAATATCAGGGCTATATCTTAAATTTGATTGATACGCCCGGCCACGCCGATTTTACTTATGAAGTTTCCCGTTCTTTGGCCGCCGTGGAAGCGGCAATTTTGTTGGTTGACGCCACGCAGGGCATTGAGGCGCAAACCGTGGCCAACTTGTATCTGGCTTTGGAACAAAACCTGGTCATTATTCCGGTCATGAATAAAATTGATCTGCCGGCCGCCCATCCGGAAAAAGTTAGAAAAGAAATTGTTAATTTATTGGGCTGTCAGCCGGATGAAATTATTGAGGTCTCGGCCAAAACCGGACAAAACGTGGATCAGGTAATTCAGGCGGTAATTGAGCGGACGCCTTTGCCCACTGGAGAGTCAAATAATCAAGTCCAAGCACTGATTTTTGATTCGGAGTTCAACGATTACAAGGGTGTAGTCGCTTACGTCCGACTCAAAAACGGCACGCTTAAGCCGGGTCAAAAAATTCGCTTCATCGCCACCAATGAAGACAGTGAAATTTTGGAAGTCGGCTATTTTAAGCCGGAATTTAAAAAAGCGGACAAACTTGAGGCCGGAGAAATCGGTTACGTGGTGACCGGCTTAAAAAATCTGGATAAAGCCAGAGTGGGTGATACCATTACTTTGGCGGCTGATCCGGGCCAGTCCTTGCACGGTTATAAGGAAGTTAAGCCCATGGTTTTTGCCGGCGTGTTTTGCCAAGAAGGGGACGATTACCAGCGTTTGCGCGAGGGCATTAATAAATTAAAACTCAATGACTCCGCCCTATTTTATGAGCCCGAAAATTCACCGGCTTTGGGCTTTGGTTTTAGGTGCGGCTTTTTAGGCCTGCTGCATTTGGAAATCTTTCAGGAACGACTGCGACGCGAATATAATTTGGATTTGGTTATTACCACGCCTTCGGTCGCTTACAAAATTAAACTCGGGAGCGGAAAAAATATCGTTATTCACAGCCCCCAAGAACTGCCCGATCAAGGGCAGATTGATGAAGTTCAGGAGCCCTATGTTAAAATCGACGTGATTACGCCCAAAGATTATTTGGGTAACATTATGAAGCTGGTGCAGGAATCAAGAGGCGAGTACCAAACTACCGAATATTTGGATGAAAACCGGACGATTTTACATTACCACATTCCTTTGTCGGCGATTTTAACGGATTTTTACGATAATTTAAAAAGCATCTCTTCGGGCTACGCTTCCATGAATTACGAGTTTCTGGATTACCGGCCTTGCCAAGTGGTCAGGATGGATATTTTAGTAGCCGAGGATTTGGTTGACGCGCTCTCTACCATTGTTTATGAAGAAGATGCTTTTAAATCAGGCAAAAGGATTGTTGGCGCCTTAAAAGATATTTTGCCTAAGCAGATGTTTGTGGTAAAAATCCAGGCGGCCGTGGGCGGAAAAATCATTGCCGGCGAACGCATTAGCGCCATGAAAAAAGACGTGACCGCCAAACTTTACGGTGGTGACATTACCCGCAAACGCAAGCTCTTGGAAAAGCAAAAGAAGGGCAAAAAGAAAATGATGGCCATGGGCACTGGTAAAGTTGATATTCCCCAGGAGGCCTTTATGGCGGTTTTAAAAAGATAGATCTTAACTGAAAATGTAATTAAAAATGAAAAAAGCTGGAGTTATCCGGCTTTTTTTAAATTCCAACTTGTAGTAAAATTAGTAAAAGGCCGTGCTGACTGTCCAGCCGAGCATGGAAATAATCATCAGAAAGCTAACGATAATCCAGATGATTTTAATGGTTCGGCGTTTCATATGGTCAATTATAGCAAACAACTCAAAAATAATGAAGAGCTGATCAAAGTTATCCACCAAGATAGTTTGGTCTTTTTTAAGCCGGTCCTGGCCGCCTTAATGCTGATTATTCTGCCTTTCTTTTTGATGTTTCTGCTGTTTAGATGGCAGGAATTTGGACTGGTGGTATTTTTTATTTTATTGATTATCGGATTAATCGCCATTTTTAGGACAGTGGCTTTATGGTCGGGTAATGTTTTTTTAATTACCAATCAAAGAGTCATCTTAATGAAACAACGAGGATTGTTTGACAAGCAGGTGTTGGAAGCGGATTTTGAGGAGATTCAGGATATTGCTTATCGGGTCAAGGGTTTTTGGCAAACAGTGGGACGTTACGGTTCCATAAGAATTCAGATTTTAAACAGCGAAAACAACCTGATCGTCAGTAAAATCCCCAAGCCGGCCCAAGTTCAACAATTATTGTTGCAGATTAAGAAAAAAAATTGGCAATAAACGCCTTTTGTGGTATACTATTGTATAAACTCCTCGGCTCGTCCCGCTCAGCGGGATCTCGCTCTACGTCGTTTATAATCTTTTACAATATGGGCGGACCAGGTCCTAGGTTAAAAAGAATTTTGGCTTCCAAGGCCCTTTTTTTGGTAAGCATGGGCATTTTACTGTTTTTTTCGGTAAATTCGGCCAGGGAAATCATTAACCGCCGCGATTTGGAAAAGGAAATCAGGGGTTTGGAAGAGCAAATCAGCGGTTTATCGGGCCGCAATCAGGAATTAGGCGGGTTGATTGATTACTTTAAAACCAACGATTTTGTGGAAGAAGTGGCCCGCACCAAGCTGAATTTGAAAAAGGAAGGGGAAAAAATCATTATCGTGCCGGAAGAAAAAGAGAGGTCGGGCCAGCCGGGAGATCAGGAATTTGTGGCCGTGCTTCAGGAACAGATCAAGCATGACTATCAGCCCAATCCGGTCAAGTGGTGGAATTATTTTTTTCAAAATCAAACTTTGAATAATTAAAAACAAAAACATGGTTGTCAATAATTTAAAAAAAATAAAGCTGCCTGAAGTAAAAAACGTTGCCGATAAAAAGGAACCGGTTATCAAGGAAACGCCCGTCACCAGCGAAAAAACTGTTAAAGCCAAGGCGTCTAAAAAAACGCCGTCCATTGCTTCCAAAAGCAAGGTCTCGCCCAAAAATAAAAAGGCCATTGAAAAAAGCTATCAGGAAAAAATCCAGCAGGCAATTAAGGAATTACCAATTGAAGCAAGCGAGCCGATAAAAACTCCGGTAGTTCCTAAAATGGAAACGGCGGCTAAGGCCAAAACGGCCGAAGCCGTGTCCAAACCGATGGCTAAGCCCGCGGTCAAGCCTACTAGCAAAGAAACTTCTGGCGAACCCCAAATTAATTTGGATATTGAATCAATCCGCAGTGCAGTTTTGGCGGAGCTCAAGTCGTCAAGCCCAACACCCAGTGTCAAAAAAGAGAAAAATCGCGTTTTGCCGATTTTGCCAGTTATTAAAGAAAAGAATCTTGAGCAGGTAGAAAAAATCATTGATACCCCCAGCAAAATTCATATCCATATCGGTGGCAAAAGAATTTTTTCCGTGCATCATCCCAAAATTTTAATCAAACCGCTAACCAGTTTGGCAGTTGGTTTGGTTTTATTATTACTGGTTTCCTTGGCCGGTGTTTATGTGGGCGGCTGGGATAACGCTGTGCTTAAAAAGGCCTATGGCGCCTTGCCCTTGCCGGCTGTATATATTGACGGTCAGCTAGTTAGCCTGGGTGCTTTTTATGAGGATACCGACGCTTTTTTGGCTTATCAAAAACGGTCGGGCGTTTTAACAACCGCTCAAATTGCCAAAGAACAAGTCCTTAAAAGTTTGGTGGAAAAAAATGTTATCGCCGGCTTAGCCAAAAACAAGGGTTTGAGCGTCAACCAGGACGAAATTAAACAGGAGTTGAATTTTATTATTGCCAGTTCAGGATCAAGCCAAGAACTCGGAAAATTGGTCAATGATTTATACGGCTGGAATCTAGAACAGTACCAAGAAAAAATCATCAGCCCGTTATTGCTGGCCCAAAAAGTGATGAACGATTTTAACCTGACCGGCGGCAATGCCGAAATAAAAAAGAGCTTGCAGGCCAAACGCCAACAAGTGGTTGAGCAAGCGGCGGATTTTACCGTTCTAGCCGCTGAAATCAACGAAGACGACAGTAAGTTCGCTTACGGGGATTTGGGCTGGTTTAAACTGGGCGACATTTTACCGGAGTTTGAAATCCAGTTTTTAAACCTGGAGCCGGGCGAGTTGAGCCAGGTGTTTGAAAGCAGCGCCGGCTATCACGCGGTTAAGTTGCTGGAGAAATCGTCAGCTGAAGACGGTGAAGTTTCCTATCATCTAGCCCAGTTGTTTTTAAAAAAAGCGCGGTTTGAGGACTATTTGAACGAGCAAATAAAAAAAGCCAAGGTAGTGACTTTGATAAAAATTTAATTTAGAGCCAGCCGTGAAATAATTTTTTATTCGCTCGCATAACTCGTCAGCTCCGCCTTGCCCTTCGGGCAAGGCGGAGCTAGACTCAAACAGATCCTCGCTTCATAAAAAATTATTTCACGGCTGGCTCACTAGACTGAAAGTTATCTGGAGCCGGAGGTGAGAGTCGAACTCACGACCTCTGCTTTACGAAAGCATTGCTCTGCCAACTGAGCTACTCCGGCACGACTATTTGGAACGAGCTAAGCACGATGGAGCGGGTAACGGGAGTCGAACCCGTACCATGTCCTTGGGAAGGACGCATTCTACCGCTAAACTATACCCGCTTACAGTTTAACATTATAATGGAAATTTCAAAATATGCAATTAGGCCGGGTTGCCTTAATTATCATCTTACTATCGTTAACTTTAGTTCCGTTTAATCCGGTTTTAGCCGAAAACGCTCATTTTGACGCGGAGTTATTTCAACAGGGTGCGGAGTTTATAAGCGCGGACAACGCTTTTAAATTAAAAATTCCTTCCGGTATTTATCAACAGCCGGTGGATGTTTATTTGTTTCGATTGCCCGCTACCTCAATTTCTATCGAACTCAATCCTTTGACCGAAATATATTCTTATTATATTTATTCCGATGAAGTAAACGAGCAGTCAGAATTCAATATCACCATCAGTTATCAGGGCGATCACCAAAGCGGCAAAACCATTTATTATTTAAAGCCCAAAACTAACCAATGGGAGCTGGCCAGCCAACAGGCCTTTTTAAATAATTTAACTTTTAAATTAACAGGCAAAGCCAATCAACTGGTCGTGGTGGGTACAAACCTGGCCCAACAGACCGTCCAAAATCTGGATAAAGTCCAGGTCTCCGAGACCTTTAATTTTAATATTGATCCGCAGTTAAGCCAATTAACCTACGATAAAATTTGCCAGCCCTATTTAACCGATTATTTCAGATCGAACAAGAGCAACAGCCAGGAGGAAGTTAAAAAACTGCAAACTTTTTTAAGGGCCAACGAAGGTTTTGCATATTTGCCTGCCAGCGGCTATTATGGCAATTTGACTTACGCCGCCGTTAAACAATTTCAGGAAAGGCACGCTTCATCAATATTACGCCCGCAGGGCATAACCATTGGCACTGGCTGGGTTTTAGGGGCGACCTTGGACAAAATCAATGCCATCTATTGCCAAAAAAATCCCCAGGCGTTTTCTTATCAAATCAGTTTGCCTTATCAAAGTTCATCCAAGCAGGCCAAAAACGCCTATTGGTTAAATAACGGCCAATGGGAAAAGTTGGAGTCATACGACAATTATAAAAATCAGACGGTAACTGCTATAATAAAGACGGACTCGGCGTCAGTGGCTTTATTTGAAGAAACTGATCAATGGGTCGGCCAGGCCAGCTGGTATGCCTGGAAAAACGCTTTGTACGCCGCTTCCCGCGATTTTCCTAAAGGAACTAAGTTAAAAGTTACCAATCAGGCCGCTGACAAGCACCGCGGCCAGTCGGTAATTGTTGAAGTCAACGATTATGGGCCGGAAATCAAAACCGGCCGGATAATAGATTTGGATAAAAAGGCCTTTCAACAAATCGGCGATTTAAGAGCGGGAGTTTTATCAGTAAAAATTGAAGAAGTCAAGTAAATCGCAGGTAACTGTATCTTTAATGATACATGTTACATGATACATGTTACATGATCGAATTCATCAACGTTTCCAAGTTTTATAAGCCCAATACCAATGCCTTAAAAGACGTTAATCTTAACATCGCGGCCGGGGAGTTTGTTTCCATTGTGGGCCAAAGCGGCACCGGCAAAACCACCATCATCCGTTTGATTATTGCCGAAGAAAGGCCCACCGCCGGTCAAGTGACCATTGGCGGCTGGGATATTACCAACATTCACAGCCGTGAAATCCCCTTTTTAAGAAGACAAATCGGCGTGGTTTTTCAGGATTACAAGCTCTTGCCCAAAAAAACCGTTTTTGAAAATATCGCTTTTGCTTTGCAAACCTGTGGAGTGCCTTTGGCGCGCATCAGGCACATTGTGCCGCAAGTCATTAAAATCGTGGGTTTGGAAGGCAAGGAAGACCGTTACCCTTTTCAGCTTTCCGGCGGCGAACAACAGCGGGTGGTGATTGCTCGTTCCTTGGTGCACAAGCCCAAACTGCTGGTAGCTGACGAGCCCACCGGCAATCTGGATTCCATCAATACTTTGGAAATTATTGATTTGCTAAAGAAGATCAATGAACTGGGCACGACCGTGGTTTTAGTCACCCATGACCACGACGTGGTTAACGGTTTAAAAAAGAGGGTGATTACCATTGATCAGGGCCAAATTATTGGTGACCAAAGTAAAGGTAGATATATTCTTTAATTAATTTAAACATTAAGTTCGTTCTGCCAAGAAAATTTTTTTGTCCTCGGCTCCCTCCCTCGACTCGCCCTAGTCTCGCTTCGCCCCGCTAAGCGGGGCTTCGCTCGCTAGGGTTCGCTCGGGGGGACCCGCCTCGGACCGAAAAAAATTTTCTCGCCCTCACTCACTATGTTTTTTTCAGAACTAAATCAAATAATCAAATTCGCCTGGCAAAGTTTTTTCAGGAACATTTGGCTGTCGGTGGTGACCATTACCATCGTGGTGATGGCTCTGTTTTCCATCAGCTCGCTGACCATTTTTAATTTACTGTCACAGCACGTTTTGGCGGTGGTGGAAAATAAAACCGATGTGTTTATTGATTTGACCAAAGACGCCACCCCGGCGCAGGCCCAGACCCTGGTTGATGAACTGCAAAAATTGCCGGCCATTAAAGAAGCCCAATTTATTACCCCGGAGCAAACTTTGGACAATTTTAGAGTCAGGCACAAGGATAATGAGGTGATTATTCAGTCATTGGACGCTTTGGCCGAAAATCCTTTTCAGGGCAGTATTCGCTTAAATGTCCATAATATTGAAGATTTCCCGGTCATTCTGGAAGAATTGTCCAAAAAAGAATACGCGGATTATTTGCAGATTGAAGACAGTGAATTTGCCGACGCCAAGCTCTTGATCAGCGGCATTAGCGATTATTCCCAAAAAATTCAGCGGGCCGGACTGGTGATCAGTTTAATCTTTTTGTTGGTCGCCATTTTAGTGGTTTTTAACACTATACAGGTAGGCATTTATACTCACCGCGAGGAAATCGGCATTATGAAGCTAGTGGGCGCTTCCAATCATTTTGTCCGTTCGCCATTTTTAGTTGAAGGCGCGTTTTACAGTTTTATCGGCGTGTTTATTCTGGCCTTGCTGATTTACCCCCTAATGTCTTTGGCCCAGCCGTATGTGGACGCGTTTTTCAAGGAATATAGCGCCAATCTTTCTTCTTTGGTCAATCAGAATTTTTTCAAGTTTTTCGGCGGCCAATTATTAGTAGCCATCGTCATCACGATGATCAGCAGTTATCTGGCCGTTCGCAGATATATCAAGGTTTAAGGCAAGTAAAAAAGGCCTTGCCCCTATTGTCATTGCGAGCCCCGAAGGGGCGCGGCAATCCCGTTGTACTGGTATAAACATCGGGATTGCTTCGTCGCTACGCTCCTCGCAATGACCACTGAAGGGTAAGGCCTTTTTGAATTTATTTGGCAACTACTTTGACGAATCTAGCCGTTTTTAAAGAACCGTCAAAGCGCTTGATTTTCTTTTGGCTGAATTTAACAATGCCGGAGGCAATGGCAAACAAAGTGTCGTCTTTGCCTTTTTTAACGCCCAGGCCGGCTCTAAATTTGGAGCCCCTTTGTTTGACTATAATCATGCCGGGCTTAGCCAGTTGACCGTCGTGGATTTTTACGCCCAAGCGCTTGGAAACTGAATCGCGGCCTAGTTCTGTAGAGCCGCCTGCTTTTTTATGAGCCATAAACTATTTGGTTATTTCCCCCTTCCCCGCCGATTCGGCGGGTTCGGAGGATAAATGATTGATAGATTATTTGAAATAATAAACCAATTAGATTTTTTTGTCAAGAATTGTTATAATAAAACGGTTATCAAGGATTTATTTCGTCAAATATTCAAATATTCAAATAATCAATTATGCTCATCGGTCATTTGCCTGCCGGCTATTTTTTAACCCGGGCTTTAATCAAGAAATATAAAATACCCTTGACGCCATTTTGGCTGGGTCTGGGTTTAGTTGCTTCGGTCGCGCCGGATTTTGATCATGCTTTCAACCTGTTTTTTCAAGCCAATATCACTGATCATCGTTCGCTGATTAGCCACATACCCATGACTTATTTTTTTCTGATGCTGGCCGGAATTTTTCTTTATAAACTAAGACCGCGCCAATGGTTAAAATGGGGTATGATCGTGGTTTTGTCCAACGCTTTGCTACATTTGATTCTGGACACGGTTTTTATAGGCATCAAATGGCTTTCGCCTTTTAATAATCATCTATTCGGCGTTTATAACGTAGGTTATACCGGCGGATTTTTCGTTAATGATTATTTCCAGCATTGGTATTGGTATTTGGAAATATTGTTGTGGCTGGCCGCCATTATTTCGGTAATTATTTCCCATAAAAAAGGCGAACTTAAATAAGCCAAATTGCCTGGCCGGTTGGAGTAAAATGTGCTATAATAACAAAAAGTTAATTAATTATTAACCCTAACAAAAATGAAAAAATTGGTACTATTTGTATTTTTTTCCTTGGCACTGGCTTTTAGCCAATCGGCCTTGGCTCAACAAGATGAAGTCGGTCAGGAAGTTACGGGTGAGACAGCGGTTACCGAAGAAGTTACTGCCGCTGATTTGGATATTGAAGAGCCGACAACCTTACCTACTAACGGTTTTGGTTATTTTTTTAAAAATTTAGGCCGGGCCATTCAAACCACCCTGACTTTTAATCAGGAAAAGAAAGCCGAATTGCAGTTAAAAATCGCCGATGAACGTTTGTTGGAGGCCAAAAAAGTGGCGGAGGAAAACCCTGATAACGCCAAGGCTCAGGCTGTGGTAGCAAAAACTTTGGAAAAATACCAGCAGATGATGGAAAAGGTGCAAACCAGGGTTGAAGCGATTAAGGAAAAAAACGCCGAGCGCGCTGAAAAGTTGCTGGATAAAATCGCCGATCATCAGCTGAAGCAACAACAAGTTATGGAAAAAATTGAAGAGCGGGGCGAGAATTTAACCGAGCAACAAAAGCAGAGGTTGCAGGAGGTTAAAGAAAAGGCCTTGGAAAAATTCGGCCAGTTTTTGGAAAGAGTGGAAGCTAATCAGGCCAAAATTAAAGAGCGTCTGGAAAAGGCCGCTGGCACAGCCGAGGGTGAGACCGAAGGCGCTATGGAAAAACTTCATAATTTAAGAGTGATTCAGCGCTTGGGCGATAAATTTGAAGATGAAAATTTGCGCCAGGGCGTGGAAGAAGCCAATCAAGCCGTCAGACAAAAGTTTTTTACGGAAATCAAAGAATCCGATAATGGCGCCGCCCAGGAGTTTAATATTCAATTGGAAAATCTGCCCGGCGAAAGTGCTGATCAATTAAGAGTCATTAATTTTCTTAAAGAGGGTCTGGCCGAACAAGCCCAAGGCGATCCTGCTTTGAATGCCTTAACCAGTCCGTTAAGGAAATTTGAACAAAATCGTTTGGATAATTTAAAACAACAGTTGGAGCAGGGCGGAACCGCTGAGCAACAGCAGGAATTACTTAGGCCGTTGGAAGAAGCCGGCGACGTTAGATCGGTGGAAGTTTTGGATAGGTTGCGCCAAGAAGTTAAAAACCCAAGAGCGCGCGAGGCCTTGCAAGAGGCCCAGGAACGCAAGGTGGAAAAAATCAATGATCGTTTGGAAAAAATGGATGACCAGGATCAGGTTCAGGAATTAAAAAGGGAAATCAATTCAGCTCCGGTCATGCAAAGGGTTATTAAGCAGGCCGATCCGGAGTTGATGAAAAAGATGGATCGGCGGACTGAAGAAATTAAAGAAGAAGCGGCCGAGCGCGAAGATTCAGAAAATAAAGCTGACCGTCCAAACAGCCAAGGCAATAACAGACCTCAAGTAATGCCCAGAAAAGACAATCCGAGCCAAAATCAGGGAGGCGGATCCGCCGGCCAGGCCGGACCGGACCAGCCCCAAAGGCAGCCCAGCGAGCAGGTTAGACCCGAACCCAGACAGCAGAATAATCAAGCTAATCAGGATCGTCCGCAGGCAAATCAGGCTCCTGCTCGTTCAGGGAATGAACCAACCAGGCCGACTTCTCCAGCCCAAGGCCAAGCCGAACCGCAACGCTAAATCAATTGATCATCGGTCCGCTGAAATTCGAACCGCACAAGAGATGACGACACCCCAAAGTGCCGGTCGCCGTGATTTAAACCAAGACCACCCGCGAGGTGGTTTTGTGTTACCCGAATTCACCACTTGTTTGCCCTTGGGGCGAGCTTTGTGCCGGTGGTAAGAGTTTGCCACCTTCTGCACCCTGTCCAAGCCGTAAGACGAAATTTGAGAGCTTGGCGCGATTTGCTTAACTTCCCAGAAATTAAGCAAATTAAGCGGCAGTTCACGAATGGTACACTTTTGTACTATTTGCATAGTTTCCACGCTGTACTATGAAAAAAGAGACTTTTTGCACACTGTAGTGCTCAAAATATGCCAATTTTGTGCACTACAGTGATTTAACTGCACAAAATGGCGTTTTGATGGATCAATACCGTGAAATAAGTAGATTTTTTAACATAATTCACGGTTATTTGACAATAATGGTTAACTTTACTATACTTAGCCATATGGCCAGAACGCTCAACATATACAAAAAAATAATCGAACTCCGCGAGCGCTATTACCGTGTCTCACCTGGGAAAGAGTCGTTGCTCAAGATGATCACGGAAGCGGAAATTCCGGAGCAGGTGTACAACTCCAACGCCATCGAGAACAGTACGCTTACTCTCGAAGAGACGGAAAAGATTCTTCTCCAGATCGATCTCGATCGATACGTCTCCGAGCGCGAACTCTTTGAAGCTAAAAATCTCGCGCGGGTAGTGGAATACATCGGCAAGCGAGCGAAAGAACAGGAACTATCTGAAGAGGTTATTTTGTTTTTGCATAAAATGCTCATCTCCAATATCCGTGACGAGATCGCCGGAAGATTCCGCACTGGCGAGGAGCGTGTACGTGTAGGTACGCATATCGCACCGCACGCATCCGAAATTCCCGAACTCATGAAAAAGATGCTCGCGGAATACAACGCCTCGAGCCATGAACATATCGTGCGGAGGATTGCCCGATTGCACCTTGCTTTCGAATACGCGCACCCGTTTATCGACGGCAATGGCAGAATCGGCCGAGCGATCAATAATTACCTGCTTATCCGCGAAGGATACGTGCCCATCAATATTAAGTTTATCGATCGTGCCAGATACTACGATGCTTTCAAAGAATTTCAAACAAACAGTAAAACCGCGGTCATGGAGGAAATTGTTGGTCGCGCACTCACTAACAGTTATCACAAGCGATTGGCGTATTTGGAACACAAAAAAATCGTGACGCTTTCCGAATTTACCAAGCAGAGTCGTCTTTCTCATTCAAACGCCCTTAATAAAGCCAAGCGTCAGACCATCGAAGCATTTTTCGAAAAAGGCGATTGGATGATCGGGATATAAAATGACAAACCAAATCATCAAAAACTTAATATTCGTGGATTGCGAAGGACACGGGCCGGCACCGACACTGAATGATTCGGCATTGTTTGAATTTGGCGCAGTCGCTTATCCCTCAAGACAAACATTCCACGGAGTAGGTGCGACGAAAGAAACATTCGAAAATTTCGATACATGGATTTTATCTGTGATAGAGAAGGGTTTTAGACCGCTATTTGTTAGTGACAATCCGGCTTACGACTGGCAATTCATAAACTATTACTTCCATCTATTTCTCGGCAAAAACCCATTTGGTCATTCGGCAAGAAGAATCGGGGATTTTTATGCTGGGCTTGTCAGTAACTTTACAGACGCAAGCTCATGGAAAAAGCTACGGGTTACGGCACACGATCACAATCCGGTGCATGACGCCATGGGCAATCTCGAGGCATTCGAAAGGATACTAAGCGGCGAAAGATAATATGAAAATAAAAGATTTGCCAAAAATTGATAGGCCACGGGAGAAGCTGGAGAAATACGGCCCGGAGCGACTTTCAGATTCGGAACTTTTGGCTATTCTTTTGCGAACCGGCGGCAAGGGTATTAATGTAGTTGAGCTTTCCAATAAAATCCTCAAAAAATTTAGCGGCGTCGGATTGGCCAAGGCATCGGTAAAAGAGCTGAAAAGCACCTTTGGTCTTGGTGCGGCCAAGGCCTGCGAGATCGTGGCTTGTTTTGAGCTGGGTCGCCGGCTTTTGCAAAACAAGCAATCGGTTCTGCTTTTAACACCAAAAGACGTATGGGATGAGCTCAAAGATATCCGCGACAACAAAAAAGAGCACTTCGTTATTTTCTTTTTGGATTCCAGAAATCAGGAAATCAAGCGCGAGATTATTTCAGTCGGTTCGCTTAATGCTAACCTTGTTCATCCTCGGGAAGTATTTGAACCGGCAGTAAGACATTTAGCCGCACAGGTTATTATCGCTCACAATCATCCGGCCGGTGATCCCGAACCATCTGAAGATGACTTAGTTACAACAAAACAGTTAACGGAAGCGGGTAAAATTTTAGATATTGAAGTGGTAGATCATATTATTGTTACGAAAAGTAATTATTTTAGTTTCAAAGATGGAAATCTAATATGAAGCATTATTTTTACTACAAAGATAAAAAACAAATCATACCTGTTTTGGACGAGGAAAAAAATAAGCAGGCAAAAAAGAAGCTTACTCATATCCTTAAGACCAAAAAGGAACTAATACCCGATCACTTTATTGAGCGGTGGTCAGAGGTTGCTTTGTATAACCCCGGTGGCGATGTTGAAAAAGCCAATGCAATTTTGATCAATGCAGGAGATGGTGCTTACGATCTATCCAATCCACTTAATGACATGACAGGAAAAGAGTGGGTGAAGTTTAGTTGCAGCTGGTTTATTTTTAATGCTTTACACAAGGATTTGAAAGAAGAGCGAGAAATATCTCCTAACACTCAAGATCATCCGGCGACATTTTCACCGACGATGATTGAGGGGTTTATAAACTTTTTTACTAAAAAGGGAGAGGCCGTGTTGGACCCGTTCTGTGGAATTGGGAGTACGATGGTCGCTTGCAAGCGCACCGGTAGAGTTGGATGTGGTATTGAGCTAAACAAAAAATATTACGATCTATCTCTCAAGAGGACTCCGGAATTCAAAAAGACCATCTTTAACGAAAATGCGGCCAATATTAAAAAATTAAAGCTACCAAAAATTGCCTTTTCGATATCGTCGCCTCCGTATTGGGATGTGTTGAACAGAAGTACCAAAGATTTCAAAAAAGACAGGACTAAAGACGGCTTCGATGTTAATTATTCGGAAGCAGAAGAAGACTTGGGCAATATTGGTGACTATAACCTCTTTCTAGAGAAATTGGCAAATATCTACTTCGATATTTTCGATCTACTCAAAGACGGAGGTTACCTCGTGGTGATCGTGAAGAATATCAAGAAGGAAGGTAAAATGTATCCATTGGCCTGGGACTTGGCACGGATTCTCTCAAAGAAGTACATGCTCAAGGATGAGAAGCTTTGGATACAGGATAAGGTCGGACTAGCCCCTTATGGATACCCTTCAGCATGGGCAAGCAATATCTTGCACCATTACTGTTTAGTGTTCCAGAAGAAATAATATGTCATTAACCATTTCACAAATCGTAAAGAACCTTGTCGACGTAAACGATATCAAACATGATCGTCAGTATTCGCGCGTCGCAAAACTTCACAAGTATTGGTCTAGGAAACCTTGGTTTGTTGTTGATCAATACATCGAGAAATACTCCAAAAAGAACCACGTCGTTTTGGACCCGTTTTGTGGTAGTGGAATTATAGGATTGCAGTCAGTCTTGGCCGATAGAAACTTTATTGGTTACGATCTGAATCCTTTCGCCGTGTTCTTGGCAAAAAACTCTATGGATGTCAGCTATGATCCGGTCTCTTTCGAGGATGAGTTCTCGGTAATTGAGCAAGCTGTTCGAGAAAAAATAATGCCTCTCTACACGACGAAAGACAAATATATTCTGTACACCATTCTTGGAAAGAAAAACAGCAAAGATTATAACGCTGTCATTGCCGACGGTAGTTTCCGCAATAAGCAAAAAGTTAGTCTCTCTCAAGAAGAACTAGAGCCGACCGTAAAGTTTCCTAGAAGCTTGAAGTATCCGGACATGGACTTTCCGGAGAAATTCTATAAGGATCGCTTTTCTTACAAGGGTGTGAAGAAAGTGTCAGATATGTTCACAAAGAGGAATCTTTTTGCTTTAGCAACGCTTCATACCGCTATCAACGAACTGCCTCTAAAAAACAGGGATTTATTCATGCTCGCTTTCACAAACACTTTATTGCATGTGAGCAAATTAAAAGCGGAGAACGTTCGCCCTCTTGGTGTAAATAACTTTTGGATTCCGGATGACTTTATTGAGGAGAATGTTTGGTGGAGATTTGTTGATCGAGTCGATAACGTAAAAATGGCGAAGGTGGTTATCTCAGAGAAAGCTTCACGCAACAAAGTTTCTAAGCCAGTATCAAAAATCTACAACAAGTCATCGCTGAAAATGACTGAGATAAAACCGTCCAGCGTGGACTACTTGATTACCGATCCTCCCTACGGTGACACCATCCAATACTCTGAACTCTCGTATATCTGGAATTGCTGGCTAGAAAAAGAGTTTGAGATTGAGAACGAAGTTATTATAAATCCCGTGCAAAAAAAGGGGGTAAACGAATACTACGACCAGCTCGCCGCTTTTATTGGCGAAGCGAAAAGAGTCCTCAAAAAAAATGCTTACTTCACGCTTGCATTCCACAATAAAGATTTGAAGATTTGGATCAGTCTTGCGGAATTAATAAGGGATCATGGGATGGAGTTGGTGGATATATCCTCCTATAACACCTTTGGTAGTCCTTACAACAAAAACTGGGCTAAATTCTCGCCTAAGTCGGACTTCTACGTGACCTTTGTTAACTCTCAAAAGAAAGCACCGGCGATGAGTAAAAAAGCGATCTACCCCGACGAGATTGCAAATGAGATCGTCAAATGTCTTGGCAAGAACAATGGCAAACTCTTTAATCTAAATAAGGCGTATGATCTGTTTGTGGGCGTGGTTATAAGCAAGATTTTTGACGGGCATCAGGTTGCCGATCATGAAAAGCTTGGCATTGAGCACATCACAAATCTTTTTCACGACGTCCCACAGGTTAAGAAAAAACAACAAAGGGAAGGCGTTCAGCCAGCATTATTTAAATTACAACACGTATAATTTTATGGAAATTTACACTAAAGATTTTTTCAATATATTCAAAACCAACTTCGACTTTGAGATCGTCGAGACTGAAATGGGCATGGCCGTCAAAATGCCTGCGAAGGAAGCTTTTATCTATAGCAGTATCACCGGTGCCGGGTACTTTGAAAATCCGATCTATCCTTTCACTCCAAAGGGCTTGATGAAGCTTTTCTATAATGCATTTAACTATAAATTCGTATCCGGCATTTTTGACAATGGCGTTCTCAAAAACACGCCGTACATTTTGTCGCAAGCAAAGAAGTATTTGTTTGAGGGCGATAAATATATCATCCCGATTGAGTTTGAATCCGAAGAGAAATTAGTCGATCTGCTCAAGGCAAAGTTTGATCACATAAAAAATCGAGAAAACTACATCATTCAACGTATCGAGACCAGCAAACAAGGCAACGGAATGGAACCCTTTATGGAGTACCTTGCCGGTGAATACTTCCGGCATCTCGGCTTCATCGTAGAGAACCAGATACCTCTCGCCCATGCTATAGGCTCTCCGGATTTTGCCGGATATGGTCTGAGTGAGCTTATAACTAAAATAAGCAACTATGGATATCTCCCAAGCACCGGTTTCCACATGATCGAGTTAGCGCTCATTAGAAACTTCAAGCAAGGGACAAAGGACGAGAGCGATCATGTCACGCATGACTTCATTGTCGGCGAAGCAAAAACCGGCAACCTTGTCATGACCAAACAGCTGGAAAAGTATCTCAACACCGGATTGTTCGATCAAGGGTTCGAGATCCATCCGGCAAAAGCAAAGCCATCAAAGGACTACTTTGGTCTGATCAGTTTGGATGTCGACTTCAAAATAAAAATCACCCTCCCCGCAACAAAATATACTGCGGAAAATCCACTATCACGGGAAGAGTACACGGTCTGGCTTGGAAATTACATCAAGTTTTATCTTATTTCAAATCTCACAAACGATGAGCTCAAACAGTTTTACCTTGAGTCGAAAGGTGAAGAGATAAACAAGGAATCCGATTTGGTTAGTTTCGTCTTGGCGTTGGAGATGGAAGCGATTCTGGAAAAAATTAAATCTTTATAATATGGCATACTCCAGCGACGAAATTATAAAAAGAGAGATTCTAGACACCCTTGGTCATGAGACCAAAGGGATTAAACTTCGCATCTTTCCACAGAGCAGTAACGAGGATCAAAAGCCCTTTTCTGAGGGCGGTCTTACTTTTGGATTTGAGGGCGTTTCTTATGGCTCGTGCGCCGCCGCATGGTATGTGGATGAGAAATGGGGAGATGGGGTGAATGGCAAAGAAAAAAATAAAAAACCAGAGATAGCACCTGAAGGCAC